>Ga0210398_10002610_pt1 | contig 17521 bp, 17 predicted proteins | sample IncBWC4OmetaG_FD_161047 | JGI IMG/M metagenome (GOLD analysis project Ga0210398, IMG submission 161047) | Forest soil microbial communities from Barre Woods Harvard Forest LTER site, Petersham, Massachusetts, United States - Inc-BW-C-4-O | ecosystem: Environmental > Terrestrial > Soil >... | reverse complement strand
CCGCTCTTCCTGATGCGTGTGTATGTGATCCCGTGGCGCGGGCGACACAACGCGCGCGATATACTCGCATCGGAACAATTCGCCGGCGGTCTCCTCCGCCGACTTGAGGACGACCACTCGATCTTGCGTCGTTGTTGCGGGACGATCCGAAACCTGAGTCGTCATTATCCTTCTCCTTCGTCGAATGCCGCGTAGGAGAAAATTTAGCATCACGTCATCGATGTACTGAGCGCGACTCCTGACAGCCGTGTGTCAGCAGAGTCAGCAGGGACCCAGGCAGACGGGAAGATCCTGACAGCGTGCCTTCAGGAGGCTTTGCGAGTCGTCACGATTTGCTCAGCAGATGGCGGAACAGGTCCTCCGCCGATTTGCCGTCCTCCTGCGCAAATACCTCGCTCAGGAACTCGACGTCGTTCATGCGGTCGACGCGAAAAAAGCGGAAGTCGTCGCGCAGTTCGCACCATGAGGCGGCGGTCCAAAACGGCGGATAGAACCACAAGCTCAAGGGACGCACCTTGCGGCGCGTCTCGGCGCCCTTCTCGTCGCAATAACGGAAGCGAACTTTCCGGCATCCGCGAATCGCCGCGCGCAACTGTCCGACATCGAACGAGACCGGCACTCGCTTCAGGTCCTTTGGCGCCCATAGCGATCGATCGTCCAACATCCGCTGCAGATGCGCCGGCAGCACGTTCTCGATCTTCGACAACGCCGCGTCGGCCGCGCGTCCCAACTCGGCATCGCTCCAGTTCTGCACCATGCGAGCGCCGAAGACGAGCGCTTCGAGCTCGCTCTCGCTGAACATGAGCGGCGGCAGGTCGTAACCCTTGCGCAGCGAGTAGCCGATCCCTGCCGCGCCCTCGATCGGCACCTTGCTTGCGATCAAATCGCTGACGTCGCGGTAAATCGTGCGCTCGCTGACGTTGAACTGCTCGGCGAGCGAACCGGCGGTGACCACGCGGCGTCTGCGCAGCCGCTGAATAATCTCGAACAGGCGATCGGCGCGGCGCATGATAGTTGAGCTTCTCTCACTGTCGCAGTCTAACGGCAACACCCGACTAAACATTGGGTGCAGGGGTCACCCCTGCCCAGGGAAGCGTGAAACCCACGGTGGGTTTCGCATTCAATCAAGTTCCGCCGCAGGTGCACGGGTGCGCAGCAACCCATAGGCCGTCACCGCTAAGAACGCCGCCAGGTTGATCGATGCCGCCCCGATCAACGCCGCATTCGGATGGTCAGGGAAATACGACGACGTGTCGGTGAGATGTTTTATATAGATGAGGTTGAACAGGAACGTCCCGCTCACGATAGCGAAAATCGACGTGAGGAACTCGCTCTCCAGCGCGATCGGAATCAGGAAGACCAGAGGGTAGTAGAGATACCGCTCGTGTATCCGTGGCGCGAACATGAAGAAGCCGAATAGCGCGACGAAGATCGCGAGCATCGCGGCGCGGGCCGAGCGCGCGCGCCAGATCAGATACGACGCGACCAGGTAAACGACGCAGGTCAGCGCAAGACCGAGCGCACTGTACGAAACGCCGCCGAAGACTTTGTCCGTGTCGGGCGTGCCCATCCCGCCGATCAACCCCATGAAGTTGAACGCGCCCACCGAAGCTTCACTGAATCGCGTGCCGAGGTCCTTGTAAACGTTGACTATCCAGTCCCACGAATGTCCGAGTTGATACGGCAGGATTCCGATGACGACCGTGCCGGCAAACGCGCCCGCGCACCGCACGCATTCACCGATGCCAGCGTTGAACAGCGTCCACAGGGCGAGCGGAGGCGTGAACGCGAGCGCTTGCGGCTTGGCGAGGATCGCGATCGCCGCCGCACTCCAGCCGAGACGATAGCGCCCGGTGAGAATCAGGATCGCGGCGATGATCATCGGCAGCGCGACGACCGAATCGCTTTGTCCCCACACCACCGTGTCGAAAATCAGCGCCGGGTTCAGCGCGAACAGCATCATTATAACGATTGCGCGCAAGCCGCGTCCGTCGCGCCACGCCGCGAAGTACAAGGTGAGACCGATAAAAAGATCGGCAATCAGCGGCGGCGTCTCGACGACCACGCGAAAGCCGTTTGCCGTCGGCTCGATCAACTTGCCGAGCCACCCCGAGAGCCACAGCAGGTACACCGACCCGGGCGGATAGGCGTCAACCGGTAGGCCGGGATCGTAAATTTTCGAGGGCCCAAGCGCGACGGCCAGCAATGCTCGATTGGTCTTCGCCCAGATGTCCCAATAGAAGCCGGTGAAATGAAACAGCGCGGCAAACTTGACCGCCGTGATCGCGAGCATGAGGCCCGCCGCCAGCATCCACGCTCCATCACCCGCCACGCGCGCCGGTCGCGATATTTCGGCAAGCGACCATCCCAGTAGTCCCAGCAGGACAAGCCCGCACACGATGCCCACCAAGCGGACCGCAATACTCTCATCCGGCTGATGTAGCTGGTCCTTATAGAGACTGCGGATCGCGCGCAGATCGAATCTGACCGCGCCCCTCGGCGGCGGACCCGCAACCTCGACCACTTTGATATTGCGAAAGGTCGCGCGCCCGGTATCCGGATTCCCCGAGACGCCGAGCTGACAGAGCAATTCGGTCGTATCGCCCCATCGATCTTCGATAAGGAAAAACGAAAGCGTATGCCAGTCTGTCGTGCCTTGCAGATGATTTGAGATGAGCTGAATTCCGTCGAAGGTGCTGAGCGCGATGTTCGCGCCGCCTTCGCGCGGCATCGCATCTTCGACGCGCGCTTCGGCGGTGACCTGGTACGTCCCCGGCCGCAGCATCAGCGCCTGATGCCAGCTCGAAAACGTCCGACTGTTATTCGAGATGCCGAGTACGCCGCCCGCGTCCGGCGTATAGGTCCATGAAAACTTCGTGAGCTTCCTGTCGGACGACAGCGCATACCAATCGGACGGCGCGTTCTCGAAGCCATGCGCGAGATCACCGTTTTTGACGAGATTGGTTTCGGCGAATGCGCGCGTTGGCTTGCAGAGCCATGATGCGAACAGGGCGAGCGCCACAACCGCGATGAGTCGATGCATTAGTAGAATGGAATCCGATGCCGCCAGGGGTACCGATCCATGCGCATCCAATCAAGTGTCGATAACCATTTGCAAGACCTGATGCACTATTGGCGCACGCCGACTACGATGTGCCGCAACTGGCTCGAAACCATGGGAGGGACTTTCGATGGCAGGTAAATCACGCGGCGCCGCGCTCACGATCTTCGCGCTTGTGTTCGTTCTTCTCGCGATATCCGACTTTCTCAAACCGTTTCATCTCGACCCCAACGCCGGCTTCGTTTTTCTAGGCACCAAGCTGAGCGGCACCCGCAACCAGGTAATAGGCCCGCTGTTCGGGGTCTGCCTGTTGATTTACGCATACGGTATATGGACGATGCGCCGCTATGCGCTGCCGGTCGCGTACATCTATACCGGATGGGTGGCCGTCAACATGGTTCTGTTCAGCATCAAGACCCGCAACGAGCCGACGCATCCCTCACCGCTGTTTGCGATTGCCTCGCTCGTAATCGGGATCGGCATCCCGCTCGCGACGGCGATTATCCTGTCGCGCCGTAGCGCCGACCTCACCTGACGGAGCGAGCGATTCGCGATGCCAAACAAATCGCGCGGCGCGGCCCTTACGATTCTCGCGCTTCTGCTCGCGCTGATGGCGATTTCCAATTTCGGCAAGCCATTCGCGCATCACGCGGGCGTCGGCTTCGTCTTCTTCGGAATGCGGCTCTCGGGCGTCGCTAACACGATCGTCGCGCCGATTTTCGGGATCCTTCTCGTCGTGTACGTGTATGGAATCTTCGCGATGCGCAAGTTTGCGTTGCCGCTCGGGATCTTCTACGCCGCATATGTGATCGTCAACATGCCGCTGTTCCTCGTGAGGTACCACGGCACGGCGGTGCTGCAGGAGCACTCGTGGGCGTACCTCGTACCCTACCCCTTCGTCGCGATCGGCGTGTCGTCAGGCGCAGCCTGGCTGCTGTACCACCGCCGAGCCGGCTTGCGATGAAAGTCTTCGACTCCTCGAGGCGTCGCGCGATCGAGGATTTCCGCTCGTACGCAGCGGAGCGAGCGATCGCGTTCAGCGATCTCGAAGCGATCAACGAAAACGAAAGTGCTCGCCGGCTCTCGATTTTGGATCCATTGCTTACCGGAAAACGCTTCGCTTACATCGGCGAGTCGGATCATTTCATTCATGAGAAATATGCGTACCGGCTCCTGATGCTGGAGTACCTCGCGGGTCGCGGGTTCACGCATCTCGGCGAGGAAGTCGGCGCTTCGGATGGAATGCGAATTGATCGCTTCATCGCAACCGGCGACGAATCGCAGCTCGAACGCGTCACGATCTACGGCTATGCGGGCGCAACTCGAAGCGATCGCGACGACACTCCTACCGGAATTCTGCGCGAATCCTTCGGCGACGCCTACCCGACCGCGCTATTCGCCGCCGAGCAGAAACGCTTCGCCCACCGCCTGCGCAAAATTGGCGTGCGCTTCTTCGGCTTCGATATCGATCCGCTGCCCGGCGGCGGCTATGAGGATCTCGCCGAAATACTGGACTCGATGCCGGCCGACGCGACAATCGATCGAATCCGGACTGCGCTTCGACGCGTGACGGGCGAAACAATCGATCAGGAAATCACGCGGCTCGACGAGGCGCTCAGATTGATCGAAGCCGGCCGACTCGACGCGCTGCGCCACTCCGCGACCTGCCTGCGCGACAGCTTCGACTACGTGCGCATCACGTATCCGGCGAAAACTTTCGATGCGCTCAATCCGGGGATGGCTTTTCGCGAGCGCTACATGCATCGGCAGGCGGACCGGATGCTCAGGCAAATGCGCGCGGATGAAAAGCTCGCGTTGATGAGTCACAACATGCACCTGTGCCGCGCGCCTGACGCGGTCGCAGGCAGCGATGCCGGCGCGGGTCCCGGCGGGAAGACCGATCCGCCACTCGGCGCGTGGCTGGCCGCGCGCTATCCGGGCGAGATTTTTTCAGTATGGATGCTGATTGGGCGCGGGCGGGACTCGCAGCCATTTCCAACGTTATCAAATGAAATTCGAGAGAAGGCGGGAACGCTCAACGCGCTGCTGGGCGAGATTGGCGATTGTTTCGTGTTACCGATCGACCCATCCGACTCGCGCGCGCGGCTCCTGACTGAAAACATTGAGATCATGCATGACGGCAACGGCGGCGTCCGCACGGCAATCGCGCGGCAGGCCGATGCGATTTTTTTCGTGCGCGACGTAGGCCCGTTGCGGGCATAGAGTCTGGCCGCATCTTGGCGGTAGAATCGACGGTAGCCGCGAACGGCTCCGACCAGCGGCTCCGCGAGGTGCTCAGATGAAACGATCGCGCGATGGATCGATCTTTGGACGACGCGAGTTCCTGAAACGTGGCGTGCTTGCCGGTGTGGGAGTGTCGATCCTGCCGCTGGCCGGCGCCGCGAGCGCATCGGTCGAAGCGGCGGCGCCGCGCATTCGCCGTTACTCGACGCTTGGCCGCACCGGTCTCAAGATTTCCGACATTTCGTTCGGCGCAAGCCAACTGACCTCCGGCCAGGAAGACCTGGTGCGTCACGCGTTCGATTGCGGCGTCAACTACTTTGACTCGGCCGAGACCTACACCGACGGCGAGTCCGAGACCACGGTCGGCAACGCGCTCAAGGGCAAGCGCGACAAGGTCTTCCTGACTTCGAAGACAATCGCGCAGGCGGACGACAACCGCGCCTCGATGATGGCCGCGCTCGAAGGGAGCCTGCGCCGTCTCCAGACCGATCACGTCGATGTGTATTTCAATCATGCGGTCAACGATCCGGCGCGGCTGAAAAATCCCGAGTGGAACGAGTTCGTCGCGCAGGCGCGCAAGCAGGGCAAGCTTCGATTCACCGGGATGTCTGGACACGCGGGGAATCTCGCCGAATGCCTGGACTACGCGATCGACAGCGGCCATTACGACGTAATCCTGTGCGCGCACAACTTCGGCCAGGACCCGCGCTTTTTTCAGCGCTTCACGCGCGGCTTCGACTTCGTCGCGCGACAGCCCGAGTTGCCGCGCCTCATGGAAAAGGCCAGACAGCACGGCGTCGGCGTGGTCGTGATGAAAACCCTGATGGGCGCGCGCTTGAACGACATGCGTTCGTACGAATCCGGCGGCGCCACTTTCTCGCAGGCGGCGTTTCGATGGGTGCTGTCGAATCAGAACGTGGACGCGTTGATCGTCTCGATGACGAGTCAACAAATGATCGACGAATACTTGGGCGCGTCGGGCGCGCGCGCAACAGCCGCGAGTGACCTGCCGCTGCTGAATCGCTACGCGACAATCAACGGCGATTCGCAATGCCGTCCTGCGTGCAACGAGTGCGCGAACGCATGCCCATTCGGCGTGCCAATCGCCGACGTATTGCGCACCCGGATGTACGCCCGCGACTACGGCGACCTGCGCTTTGCGCGCAGCGAATACGCGATGCTCTCATCGAACGCCGCGGCCTGTCTCACCTGCGACGCGAAGCCATGCGCAGGCGCATGCCCGCACGGAATCGCGACCGACGTACTGCTGGCGCCGACTCATCGCATGCTCGCGACGTAGATCCTTCCTCGCGCGTCCTTCACGGGACTTTCAAAACTTCGAGAGTGGTGACGCCGCGAATCCATCGCGCGCCGCGCTTATCGCCCGGCACGACGATACGCAGCGGACCTTCCCGGCTGTTGAGAGGCTTGCCGTCGCGACGGTCGGCCAACAGGATAGTCCGGTCGCTGAAGGCTGGATCGAATTCGGCGAGGGCGAAGAGGACTTGGTAGCCGTCCGGCGCGCGCGCGACAAGGCCCATCGCCATGTTGGGTCCTCTCATCTCTTTCCCCAGCGGCGCGCCTGCCTTCCGTAGAATCTCCGCAACCAGCATCCCGCTATACTCGGCTTGAATGCCTTTTTCGTCGGTGACGTGGATCGTCTGCCGTTGAAACGCGGCAAGATCGGCGACGCTGAGATCCAAATGATTTGGCACGTCGCCAGTGACGCGAAGCTCCACGGCCTGCGACGCTTGCGCAAATGCCGGCGCGGCCGATAGCAGCAACGCGAGGATCGACCAGAGAATCGCGCGAGACCGCCGCTGTCGATCGAAAAACGTCACCCTAGCCTTTCTGAATCATGACCTCGGTGGCCTTGATCACCGCCGTCACCTTGTCGCCCTTCTTCAGGCCCATTTCTTCGGCGCTCCGCTTGGTGATGACGGACTCGACGACATTATCGCCGACCTTCACCGTGATTAGCGCGGTGACGGTCCCAAGAATTACTTCGGTGATTTCGCCCTTCAGATGATTGCGCGCACTGAGTGCCATAGAACTTTATCCTCGAGCATCACTATCTCACAGCGGACGGCAAAGGTCAGAACGGTATCCGGAGAGATAAATCGCTCCGTCCTCCTTCCAGACTGTGAATTTCCGCTCATTCTCGACCCTTCACAGCGTAAGAATTCGCGCGTTCGTAACAATCGTCTCATCATGCCGTAACTCCGCCTCCTTAGTTTGCGCCTGCCGCGGTCCTCGCAGGGTCGTCGGCGGGGGTTTTCGCATCGTGGATAGGAAGAGTCCAGGGAGGACGATGATGAGACGAACGATACGAATGGTTGCACTGTCGATGCTTGGCGCGTCGCTGATGCTCAGCGCGGTCGCGATGACACCCGCGCCAGCCGGAAGCGAGGAAGTGCGGTCGATAACGCTCTACACCGATCCCGGCAGCGGGCAGGTGTTCACCAAGCGATGCAAACATTGCGTCAGGATGGGCGAGTACATCCCCGCCGGATCGACCGAGGAGATCGAGCGCAAGGTCGAGCGGCGAGTCAGCCAGCAGACTCAGCAGCAAATGGATCAGGAACGCGCTGCGATGCAGGCTGAAGAAGCCCAGCGGCAGGCCCAGCAGCAGCAGTGGAACGCCGAAATGGCTAAGCAGGTCGCGACGATTCAGCCGTGGGCGGCAGAGTTCGGCGATCGCTGGTACAAGAAGATCTCGATCGGCACTCTGATCTACGCAGACTACCGATACTATACGCACACCGGATTTGGCCCGCAGTTCCTGACTCAGCAGGTGTGGCCGGGGCCCGGCAACAACAGCTTCAACTCGTTCGATATCACGCGCACCTACCTGGATTTCAAATTCACGCCGGTTGACGACGTTTCTGCGCGCGTGACGCCCAACATGTACCTGATCGAGAACAGCAACTTTAAATGCTCAGCGACTTCGACGACGACAGGCCCCAAAGTCTCGACCAAGTGCACCGTGGCCACCGGCGACTCGGACGGCCTTAATACCGGCATAAGCTCGACCGCCGATGGTAATCTCGGATTTCGTCTGAAGTATGCGTATATCGACTACAACACCTTTTTCAAGAAAATTTTGAAATTCGCGCCGATGAGCGACGACAAATTCACCTTCGGCCAGCAGCAGAATCCGCTCGTCGATTGGGAAGAGAATCTGTGGGGCTTCCGCTACACCGCCCTCACCCCATGGAACTATCTGAGCTTGAGTTCGTCACAGGTCGGCCTCTCGATGAAGGGTCCGATCAAAGTTAACGAGAAGCAGTACGCCGACTACGACGTTGGCGTTTACGATGACGCCAGTTTCCACGCTAACGAAGAGAGCGCATACAAGCAGGTGATGGGCCGCGTGACGATCAATCCGTTCGGCGTCGATTCCAGGTACGCTGGCTTTGGTCTCACCGGCTTCTACGATTACGGTTACAAGAACACTTGCACTCCAGACTCGAATGCCCTCAACGCCACCTGCGGGCATATCGCGCGCGCCGCGGGGATAGCACACTACACGGCTGAGACTTGGGGCGTTATCGGCGAATGGGATTACGGCCACAATGCGTTCTCGCCGGGCAACCTGTACTCGGGCAGCGGACCGTCGGACGCAATCGGGATCGCCAGCCCGGGCGGTTTTGCAGGCTGGAACCACATGGTCGGCGACATTCTGAACTCTCAGGCCACGCAGATGGGCGCGGATTTGATGGGCCATTACGACATCCCGCACACTCCGTTCACGGCCTTCGGCCTGCTGCAGTGGTTTCAACCGAACACGCGCATCCAGAAGGACCCGCTCGACTTCACCCGTTACGACCTGGGCATTCAGTGGCTTATCAACAAGTACCTGAGGGTGGCGTTCGATTCGCAGGCCATCCAGTACTACCACAGCCAGTTCATATTCCCCGCGGGATCGACGTCCGAGCACTCGAAGGCGGTACCGTTCGCAGTCGCGCGCGACACCCACGGGTTCTTCTTTCATCTCGAGTTCAGATACTAACTGCTGGTTGGGAGGGCCGGCGCGAGCATGCGAAATGCTCGCGCCGGTTCGCGCTTGGGGAGCCCACCCAGCCCTTCCTTGTCTGGTCGGGAAACGGGAGCTATCCTTGAAATTGCCGTGCTGAGCAATCTTCTGAAATCCGCCGGAGGAGCGATTACCGCCTCCCTACGTGCGGTCGCATGCATACTAAGCGTCGCGATGCTGCTTTCCTTCCCGGTTAGCAGGACTCACAGCTTTGGTCAGCACTTCGGCACCACCGAGATACGGCAGAATATAGTGCGTCATACCTTCGTCGCGGGACCTGAGACCGGCGGCGCCGAAAGGATGACGCATATCGACGCGCTGGCCGCGATTCCGACACCTGTGATTGTCGAGCACGCCGCGAAGTGTCTCTTTCCTCTTGCTATAGTTTCCGACGTTCCGACTTTCCACATCCTTCGACATTTCAAGCTCGGGCCGTCGCGCTCGGGCTCTCCTGACCCGCTGCTCTAACTCCAGGGTTCGGCGATTGAGTTCTCGCCGCCGTGCACGTTTGCGTGCGCGCGACGGGATTATCCTGGAACAGTGCTGGAGTCCGCTCCAGCCGCGATAGCGGAGGTCTCTACAGTGCCTGGTTTCTCACTTCGTAATCCGCACGCCGTAATCGTGGGCGCGCTGCTGACGGTAATACTCGGGGTCGCGGCATTTCTCAGCATGCCGGTCGATGTCTTTCCCAATCTCGATATCCCGGTCGCGGTCGTCGCCACCTTTTATCCCGGGATGCCGCCAACGGATATGGAGGCGGACATCACGACCCGCTTCGAGCGTTTCTTCACCCTCGGCAGCGACATCGAACACATGGAATCGCGCTCGCTCCCCGGCGTCAGCATCATCAAGGTCTTTTTTCAGCCGGGCGTTGACCTGAGCTCCGCGGCCGCGTCGTTGGGCAACCTCGCGATGGCCGACCTGCGCCATCTGCCGCCCGGCACGTTGCCGCCGCTGGTGCTGAAATCAGGCGCTTCGTCACTTCCGGTTACACTCGTGACGGTGTCCGGCGCCGGCTTCCATCAAGCGCAACTCCACGACGCCGCCCAGTACAACATCCGCAACTGGATCGCGACGGTGCCCGGCGCGTCGGTGCCTCCGCCCTTCGGGGGCAAAGAACGCCAGATCATGGCGTACGTCAACCGCGACGCACTTCAGGCGCGCGGGCTGACATTGATGGACGTCGTCCACTCGCTCAACGACGCGAACCTCATCATTCCGGCAGGCGACGCGAAAATCGGCTCAACTGACTACTTCGTTTACAGTAACAGCATGATCGAGGACCCAGTCGACATCGACCAGGTGCCGGTCAAAATCGGGAATGGTGAAGCCCCAGTGCTCATGGGCGACGTCGGGCACGTCGAGGACGCGGCGCAGATTCAGCAGAACATCGTGCGCATCAACGGCCAGCGCTCCGTCTACATCCCAGTGATGAAACAGGGCAACGCCAACACGATTGCCGTCGTCGATGGGGTCGGGCAGGCGATTAAAAAGATCGCCGGTCTGCCCAGCGGAATGGACGTCAAAGCGATCTTCGGGCAGGACTCCTACGTGCGCGCGGCGGTCGAGAGTCTCGAGCATGAAGCGGCCACCGGCGCCATCCTCGCGTCGCTGATGATCCTGATCTTCCTCGGCAGCTTCCGCTCGACGGTCGCGATCTTTTTGTCGATCCCGCTCTCGATTCTTGCCGGCGCATTCGGTCTGCACATGTTGGGTTCAACCATCAACGTAATGACGCTCGGCGGCTTCGCGCTCGCAATCGGCCGCTTGGTGGACGACTCGACGGTCGTACTCGAAAACATCAACCGCCATCTGGCCGAAGGCAAGGCGCCCTCCGACGCCGCGCGCGACGGCGCCAACGAAGTCGCGCTGGCGGTCCTCGCCTCGACCATCACGACCATCATCGTGTTCTCGCCGGTGATGTTCCTGTTCGGCGTAGCGAAGTCGCTGTTCAGCGCGCTGTCGCTGGCGGTGGTGCTCTCGATGCTGGCGTCGTACATCGTCGCGATGACGGTGATCCCGGTTTTCTGCGCGCATTTTCTGACCGCTGAATCGGCGCGGGAGGCGGAAGAAGGCAGCGGGCGGGGTTTTCTGGCGGCGTTCATCCGCGGCTACGACCGCTTCGCGGAACGTTACGAGCATCTGCTCGATCGAGTGCTGAATCACAAAGGCGCGGTGATTGTTGCGGCCTCGATCCTGTTCGTGGTGAGCATGGCCGCATTTCCTTTGCTCGGAACCGAGCTGTTTCCCCGCACCGATGCGGGCCAGTTCGTCATCCAGTTTCGCGCGCCGCTGGGAACGCGCATTGAACTCACCGAGCAACTGGCTAAGCGCCTGGAAAACACGATTAAAGAGGTGATACCACCGGCTGATCTCTCGACGATAGTATCGAATATTGGACTGGAGCCCGAATTCTCGGCGATTTACTCGCCCAACGCGGCCAGCGATTCAGGGTTCGTGATGGTCGCGCTAAAGTCAGACCATCGCGTCTCGACCTGGGACTACGTCGCGAAGCTCAAATCAATTTTGCCCGCGCGCATGCCGGAAATCCGCACGTTCTTTTCGTCGGGCAGCATCATCGACTCGGTGCTGAATTTCGGGCTGGCCGCGCCAATCGATATACAGATGAGCGGGCAGCACTACTCAGAGCTCTTCGATCTGTCGCGCAAAGTCGACGCGCTCGTGAAAGGCCTGCCGGAAGTCGCCGGCACCTTCATCCCTGAGGAATCGAACTATCCTACTCTCAAGATCAACGTGGACCGCGTGAAAGCCGCGCGGCTGGGACTCAACCAGCGCAACGTCGTGACCAACGTGATCACCGCCCTGACGTCGAATCAAATGATCGCGCCTTCAATCTGGATCGATCCCAAAACGGGCAACGATTACTTTCTGACCGCTCAATACGATGAAGACAAGATCGATTCGGTCGACACGCTGCGCGATATCCCCGTGCGCAGCAGCGACGGTGACCATTCGCGCGCCGACGCCCTGCTGCTGCGCAACGTCGCCACGATTACCCGCGAGAAGCATCCCGCCGAAGCCGACCACTACAACATTCAGCGCGTGGTCGATGTGCTGGTCGCGCCGAGCACCGACGACATGGGCGGCACGCTCACGGCAGTGCAAAAGGCGCTCGCCGGCCTCGACCTGCCGGCGGGAACAGAAATCGCGTATCGCGGATCGGTCGAGTCGATGCGGCGATCGTTTTCCAGCTTCGGGTACGGCCTCGCGATGGCGGTAGTGCTGCTCTACCTCGTGATGGTGGCGCAGTTCAGATCGTTCCTCGACCCTTTCATCATAATGTTCGCGGTGCCGATGGGTCTGATCGGCGTCGTCTGGACGCTTTTCCTCACCGGCACCACGCTCAACATCGAGTCGTTCATGGGAATCATCGCGATGGTTGGGATTGTAGTGTCCAACGCGATCCTGCTGGTGGATTTCGCCAACCGGCGCTTCCGCGGCGGCGAGGATCTGCGCCAGGCAATCATCGAGTCGGCGAAAATCCGCATGCGTCCGATTCTGATGACCACGCTGGCGACTGTCGTGGGACTGATGCCGATGGCGCTTAAGCTCGGCGCCGGCTCGGAAGCTTCCGCCCCGCTCGCGCGCGCCGCCGCGGGGGGACTCGCAGTCTCGACAGTGTTGACGCTGTTCCTTGTTCCAGCGCTTTACGAAATTTTCTACAGCCGTCATCAGCAGGTATCAAAATGAACAGGCATATCTGCCCCACAATCGCCGCCGTGTGCATGTTAGCGGCGGTGAGTGGATGTTCTCACCCGCATAGCGATGCGCAGAGCGAATCGCGACACACGGTTGTGGTAGTTCGTCCGCAGCGCGGCGACATTGTCCGTTCGATCACTTTGCCGGGAGATTTGGTCGGCCTGTACCAATCGACTCTCTACGCAAAGGTCACTGGCTATTTGAAAACTATCTCGGTTGATAAGGGCGACTGGGTAAAAGAAGGACAGGTCCTTGCCGTAATCGAAGTGCCCGAGCTTCAGGAACGGCTCGCGCGCTCGCGCGCCGACCTGGAAGTTCAGCGCCTGACCTATCAGCGTCTCGAGCAAGTCTGGAAAAGCGATCCGCGGCTGGTCGCGCGCCAGGATGTCGATATCGCACAGGGCAAGTACCTCGAAGCGAAAGCGGGCGTGGATGAACTCGAAGCGATGGCCTCGTACACGAAAATCGTCGCGCCGTTCGCCGGCGTAGTCACGGGCCGATTCGTCGATCCGGGCGCGCTAATCAAGGCCGGCGGAGAGCAGACGACCACCTCTCCCGACCAGGGCTCGACGCATCCAAGCGGCGGCACGTCGCCGGTCTTGAGTCTCGCGATGATCGACACGATGCGCACGTACGTTTACGCGCCGCAGGACGCGGTCGGATCTATCCGGCGCGGGATGCCCGCGAAGCTCACGCTGCAGGATCTGCCGGGACGCTCGTTCGACGGAGTTGTCACGCGCTACTCGAACTCGCTCGACCTGGGAACTCGCACCATGCTGACCGAGATCGATCTGAAGAATCCCCGGCGCGAGCTTTACCCGGGCATGTACGCGAATGTGACGCTCGAACTAGAGCGGCATCGCGACGCGATCGAACTACCCGAGTCTGCGATCGGCGAATCGTCCGATGGAAAGTACGTAATGGTCGCGCAGGACGGGAAGCTGCGGAGGCAGGAAGTAACGGTCGGGATCAACAACGGCAAGAGCGCCGAGATTGTCAGCGGTCTAAGCGGCAGTGAAGAAGTAGTGACTGCCCTCGATCCTTCAATCGTTCCTGACGAACCGGTCAATGTCGTGCAACGGAAGTCACAGCCTGACGAACGACCGAACATGATCGCGGCAACCCCGTGAGTACCGGAGCAATACTATGCGAATATCGAGTATCAGAGCTGCGATTGCATTTGCAGGTTTCCTACTGACTATAGCTACTCCGCAATTCGCCGGCGCGCTCGAAACCTTGCAGCCGGGCGAGAAGCTGACGCTGGAGCGCGCAATCGAGCTGACGCTGCGCAATCATCCGCGCGGCCTCGAGATGAAGTCCGAGGCTATTGCGGCTAATGAGCGTGTCGGCGAGGCTCGCGCAGCTTTTCTGCCGCAGGTGTACAGCGCCGCGGAGTATCTGCGCTCGACCGATAACCCGATCGGAAACACCACCTTTCTCAATCCCGGATTCGTACCGCGCATCACCGGCACGCTGCACGGAGCGCCGGCCGGCGCGGTGCGAAGCTTCTCAACCTCGACCACCGACAACTACCTGGGCGGAGTTGCGGTGCAGCAGTACCTGTTCGACTTCGGAAGGGTTCGCGGCTTAATCGAGGAGCGCAATGAAGAGGCCCATGCCGCGTCGTTTCAATCACAACTGATGGAGTTGGAGCTCGTCTTCGAAGCAGCTCAGCGTTATTTTGCATTGCTGGCAGCCGGGCAGAAGGTAAAGGTCTATCAGAAGGCGATCGAGCAACGCTCCGAGCAACTTCATGCCGCTAAGGTAAAGGCCAGCGCCAACCTCACTCCGCAGATTGATGTACTCACCGCACAGGCAGCGCTGGCGCGCGCAAACACTGACCTCCTCGAAGTCTCAGACGAGCGCGACATCGCGCGGGTGGCGCTCAACAATACGATGGCGATCGATCGCAACGCGCCGGACTACGAGCTGGCGGACGTGCTCACTTATCAGCCGGTTTCCGGAAGCCTCGAGGCGTTCTTCACTTCCGCAATCGCTTCGCGGCCGGACTTGCGCGCGCTCGAAGCCGAAGCGCGAGCAGCCGGCGCGCAGGTAAAGCAGGCGCGTAGCGACTACTTTCCTACAGCAGGAGCGACGGCCGGCTACAGCGCGCTGGGCACCGGCCTGCCTGCGGCCAACAACTTCAACGCGGGAATCGTAATCACGTGGCCAATCTTCAACGGCTTCGCAACGGAGCATCAGGTGCAGGAGGCAAAGGCCACGCAGAACGCGATTCGCTATGCGATCGAAGATCTCGAACAGCGCGTCTGGCTCGACGTCAAGAGCGCTTACCTCCAGCTACAGACCTCGGTCGAGCGAATCCATCAAGCGGAAGCCACACTCGCCGCATCTTCGGGACAACTCGAGCTGGCAGACAAGCGCTACAACGCTGGCCTCGGCAACATTATCGAGCTCACCGACGCCGAGCGTTTCTATATCCAGGACGACGCGGCCTACGTCGACGCCCTCTACGGATACTCAGTGGCGAAAGCAACGTTGGATCGAGTAACGGGTCTGTCACTTCAATCGGTGGCCAGAAAATGAAAAGTACAACTCTTCGAATAGCAGGAATCATTGCAAGTACCCTCTTCTTCACGGCCTCGCTATCGGCATGTGCTCCAGCCGAATCGAACGTCTCGACTGCGCAAAGTGAACGAACACTGCAACGGTTGCAGGCAGCCAGAGAGATCGACTTGAGCAACGCAATAGATCCGGAAGTCGGCCCGATGGCGTCGGGTAGCTACTCGATGCAGGCGGAGAAAGCCGATCGAGTGATGAACGATCTGGAGCACGGGCAGTATGTCTCCCAGGCGCAGATCGATGACGCCTTGTTCGTGCCGCCCAAGTCACTCTCGCCGGCGCAAAGAGCCAGGTTGGTGGATGAACTGAAAAAAGCGCGAGATCTCGACAATCGCGGCTGGTGGGACTGGACGCGCGATCCAGTTATCGCGCAGGACTTCTCGGTACAGGAGAAGAAAGCCAACCGCGCAATCACCGACCTCGAAACCAACCAGCAGGTCTCCTGGTCAGAGATCAGCGAAGGCCTAGCGGTTCCTCAATATCCCTAGGACCTTGAAGTCAGCGCTTGCGGCGGCTGCGAGACGAGGCGAGAAATAAGCGCATCGGTAAGATCTCGCGCGTGACCGGGTTCACCATCAGGCCGAGACTTTCCAGGGTGAGTGCTCCGAGCAAAGGCGTTACATTCGCAGGCCCGAAGACGACCTTGGAGGTGCCGCGCCGGTCGCCGAGTTCAAAGAATGCTTCAGCGACGTCATAGGCGCGGTGGGTTCCGTCGGCGAGCGTGAACTCTTCGCATTCGAGTTTCTCAAGTCCGACCGCGCGCGCAATTGAGCCGGGCACGACGCTGTAAATCGCCCCGGTGTCGATCAGAAATTCGATTTCGAGCGCGCGGCCACGCGCCCGTCTCGGATTAGAGATTTTTGCGGTGGTAAAAGTAATCCCCATTCCCATTTCGACTGTGTTTTTGGCGGGCCGTTCCGGGTTCGAGCCGGAGACCCGCTGACTAAGGGATGAATGTATCCCCCCTACTCCTGCCAAAGCCAGCCCGGACAGCCCGGGAGACAAGCCGAGCAACAAAGGTCACCTTCAGGACCGCCGACTGAAAAACGGCGCCAGCATCTTTTGCAAAGCGGCGCTCAGATCTTTCGCTTTTCGGACGCGATTGTCGGAGGCTGCGCAAACCAAGGCTGCCTCGCTGATCGCGCCGGCGATCAGATGGCCGAGCGCTTCGACCTCGCGAGCTGAGGTGCGGGCGGCAAGCTCCCTGCCAAGGGGCGTGTTCATCGTTCCGCCGAAGTAACGCGCGTCGATCGCGCGCCAATGTTCCCATCCAAGCACTTTCGGACCATCGATCAGCAGCACCTGGCGAAATTCGTCGCCCGAGATCGAGGTGAGATACTTGAGCGTGCCGCGCCGGATACTGTCGAGTACGTCCTTGCCCGCGCGGGCAGCCGGTGGCACGAGTGCGGCCAGCTCAGCCGTCATTTCCTCGAAGATCTGCGCAAAAATCAATTCCTTGGAAGCGAAATGATGATAAACAGCGCCTTTGGCGACCCGTGCCCGCGCGGCAATCTCGTCGACACTGGTCTGCTCGAATCCGCGCGAAATGAACAATTTCCTGGCGGCATCAAGAATCGCCCGGATAGTGGTCGAGCGTCGTTCAGCCTGGGTAACCATCGTTTATCCTTTTGCGGTTGACAAACCGACTCTTGGTCGATAAGTTTGAATACATACCGACCACAAGTCTGTAATATCGGAGGGTGCAAATGGAAGAGGTCTCATCGACGCTGAGTTTCATGGGCGTGCTGCTGTTCATGCTCGGCCTGCTCACGGGATTTGGCATTCCCGCATTCGGCAGCCCCCGAATCGGTCTGTCAGCGCATCTTGATGCGATTGAAAGTGGTCTTGCGCTTATCGCGTTCGGCCTGCTGCTGCTACAT
>Ga0210398_10002607_pt1 | contig 17537 bp, 9 predicted proteins | sample IncBWC4OmetaG_FD_161047 | JGI IMG/M metagenome (GOLD analysis project Ga0210398, IMG submission 161047) | Forest soil microbial communities from Barre Woods Harvard Forest LTER site, Petersham, Massachusetts, United States - Inc-BW-C-4-O | ecosystem: Environmental > Terrestrial > Soil >... | reverse complement strand
GCGACCGGTTCGAGCGGCTCGAACGAGTCGACATCGGTCTGCTCCTGCGACGCGTCCATGCGCCCAGGTGCAAACGGCACAGTCACATCGTGACCGGCGGCTTTTGCCGCCTTCTCGATCGCCGCGCCGCCGCCGAGAACGATCAGATCGGCGAGCGAGACCTTTTTCCCGCCGGTCTGCGACGTGTTGAAGTCGCGTTGGACCGCTTCAAGCGCTGACAGCACCTTGGCAAGCTCGGCGGGCGGGTTGACCTCCCAGTCTTTTTGCGGCGCAAGGCGAATGCGCGCGCCGTTCGCGCCACCCCGCTTGTCGGAGCCGCGGAAGGTCGAGGCCGATGCCCAGGCCGCGGACACCAGCCCTGAGACGCTGACGCCGGAAGCGAGGATTTTCGCCTTCAGCGTGACGATGTCCGCTTCCCCGATCAGCGGGTGATCGACGGCGGGAACCGGGTCCTGCCAGGGCAGCTCTTCCTTCGGCACGAGCGGGCCGAGATAGCGCGCGATCGGGCCCATGTCGCGGTGGGTCAGCTTGAACCATGCCCGCGCGAACGCGTCGGCGAACTGCTCCGGGTGCTCCAGGAAGCGCCGCGAAATCTTTTCATACGCCGGGTCGAAGCGTAGCGCGAGATCGGTGGTCAGCATCGTCGGCACGCGACGCTTCGACGGGTCGAAAGCGTCGGGGATCGTGGCGTCGGCGCCCTTTGCGGTCCATTGATGCGCGCCGGCCGGGCTTTTCGTCAGTTCCCATTCGTAACCGAACAGGTTCTCGAAGAAATCGTGGCTCCATTGGGTCGGCGTCCTGGTCCAGGTGACGTCGAGCCCGCTGGTGATCGCATCGGCGCCCTTGCCGGTCCCATAGCTGCTCTTCCAGCCGAGCCCCTGCTGCTCGATGCTGCCACCCTCCGGCTCGGCGCCGACCAACGCCGCGTCGCCCGCGCCGTGGGTCTTGCCAAAGCTGTGGCCGCCGGCGATCAGCGCCAGGGTCTCTTCGTCGTTCATCGCCATGCGCGCGAACGTCTCGCGGATATCCCTCGCCGAGGCGACGGGATCCGGCTTGCCGTTCGGCCCTTCGGGGTTGACGTAGATGAGGCCCATCTGCACCGCGCCGAGCGGGCTCTGCAGATCGCGGTCGCCGGAATAGCGCTCATCGGCGAGCCACTTGCCTTCGGGGCCCCAGTAGATCGAGTCGTCCGGCTCCCAGACCTCCTCGCGCCCGCCGCCAAAGCCAAACGTCTTAAAGCCCATCGACTCGAGGGCGACGTTGCCGGCGAGGATCATCAGATCGGCCCAGGAGATTTTCCGGCCGTATTTCTGCTTGATCGGCCACAGCAGCCGCCGCGCCTTGTCGAGGTTGGCGTTGTCGGGCCAGCTGTTGACCGGCGCGAAACGCTGCTGCCCCGCGCCGCCGCCGCCACGCCCGTCGCCGATGCGGTAGGTACCCGCGAGGTGCCACGCCATGCGGATGAACAGGCCGCCGTAATGGCCAAAATCCGCCGGCCACCAATCCTGCGAGTCGGTCATCACGGCGTGCAGATCCTTGATGACGGCATTGAGGTCGAGGCTTTTGAATTCCCTGGCGTAGTCGAAAGTCGCGTCCATCGGATTGGACTTGGCCGACTGCTGATGGAGGGCCCGAAGGTCCAGCTGATTTGGCCACCAGTCACGGTTGGTGGGTCCGCGGCTCCCGCCCGAAAACGGACACTTGCTTTCATCTGGCATGGCTTTCTCCCGATCGCCTAATTTAGAATTATTCTAATTTAGGAGGTTCACCCCCGATGCGTCAAGCCCTCACCAACCAGATGGTTCGAGACGGCGCGTGCGGTAGATGGGAGGACGGAATTTTCGCCTGGTGTTCGTCGCATTCACCGCAACGTCGCCGCTTTGAGCTTAGGCTTATGCCGAGCGGTACCTTCGTAAGGCGGAAGAGCGCCTGCCGGCCGGCGAGTGTTCTGTTCGATTCCGGAAAGTCGTAGGTTGTAAGCCGCCCGCAGCCGGAGACCGTCTGCCATGCCAGTCGAGACAGCAGAAAAACCTGACGAGGTGGGTCGATCGGAACAGCGTCTGCCCGGAGACCGCGCAGAGGCTACATCTGCGCCGCCTCAACCGCCGCCGGCGCGGAAACGGCGATTGCTGATCGGCGGGATTGTCGTGGTCGTTCTGATAGTGGCCGGCATCTTCGGCTTTCATCAAATTCGGCTGGCGCTCAACACGGCCTCGACCGATGACGCCTACGTCAACGGCCACGTGACCTTTGTGGCTCCGCGGGTCGCTGGGCAGATTTCGCAGATTCTGGTCGACGACAACTACCGTGTGCGCAAGGGCGATCTTCTAGCCCAAATCGACAAGGAGCCTTTCCAGATCGCGGTCGCGCAGAAAAAGGCGGCGGTCGATACGGCGAACACCGATTTGCAAGCGGCCATCGCCAGCACCCGGGGCATCGAAGCCGAAGCCCGCAGCCGGCGCTGGAAATTGCAGGGCGCGAAGGAAGACCTCGAAAACCAGGTCGCGCTGTTGCACGATCGGGTTGCCGCGCTCGAAAAGGCCAAGGCCACGTTGACGCTGGCGCAAGCCGATTTCGGTCGCGCCAAGCAGCTGCATGGAACCCCGGCCGAGAGCAACCAGGAATTCGACCGCTACCAGGAGGCGTTTTCGACCGCCAGCGCACAAGTGACGCAGGCACTGGCCGCGGTGCGGCAAATCCGTGCCTCCTTGGGATTGCCGCCAGACCCCCCGGATGGCGGCGATCTAAGCCAGGTGCCGGCCAATCTCGATCAGACCTTTTCCTCCGTACTCCAGGCCCAGGCCGACCTGATCGAGAGCGCGGCGCAGCTCGGCGTCGTGCATTCCTACGACCAAAGCCCCAAGCAAATGCTCGATGAGTTCGAGAAAGAGGGGGACATCGACCGCATCTTCGCCAAGCTTGCCGAGGACGCTCCGGCCGTCAAACAAGCCGAGGCCAAGCTCGAGGTCGCCAAGCAGGAGCTCGCCGAGGCCGAGCTCAATCTGCGCTATTGCGACATCATCTCGGAGATTGACGGCGTCGTGACGCGCCGAAACGTCAATCGTGGAAACTATGTGCAAATCGGCCAAAGCCTGATGGCGGTCCGTTCGCTCCGCGAGATCTGGGTCGATGCCAATTTCAAGGAAACCGAGCTGGGCGATCTGCGCATCGGTCTGCCGGTCGATCTTTATGTCGACATGTATGGCGGCCGGCGCGTCTTCAAGGGCCGCATCTCCGGCTTTACCGAGGGAACCGGTTCGACGCTCGCCCTGCTGCCGGCGGAAAATGCGACAGGCAATTTCATCAAGGTGGTGCAGCGGCTGCCGGTCCGGATCGACCTGGAAAACTACGACCCGGACAAGAACCCGCTGTTCATCGGTACGTCGGTTGTCCCCTATGTCTACATCAAAGAGCCGCCGACCGGGCCCGACGCCGGAAAATTCCTGCAGACGGAAATGGCCCAGCCGCAAACCGGCGGTTCGGCCGGAAACCCGGCAGGCGTAAGCAAATGACGGTCGCGGCGGTTGCGCCGGCCAGGCCGCGTGCCGCGGTAAACCCCTGGGTGGTCGCCGCCGTGGTCGTGGTGCCGACCTTCATGGAGGTGCTCGACACCACGATCGCGCTGGTCGCGCTGCGCTATATCGCGGGCGGATTGTCGGCGACGTCGGATGACGGCGAGTGGGTTATCACCAGCTATCTAGCCGCTAACGCCTTCATCCTGCCGATTACCGGCTGGCTGAGCGCGCATCTCGGCCGGCGCAACTATTTCCTCATGTCGATCGCGGTCTTCACCCTCAGCTCGCTGTTGTGCGGGCTGGCCGGAAGCCTCGGTCAGCTCATCCTGTTCCGGGTCGTGCAAGGGCTGGCGGGCGGCGGGCTACAGCCGAGCAGCCAGGGCATCTTGCTCGACGCTTTTCCGGTCGAGAAGCAGGGCACGGCGATGACGCTCTTTGGCTTCGCTGTGTTGATCGCGCCGATTGTCGGCCCGACGCTAGGCGGTTGGATCACCGACACGTATTCGTGGCGCTGGGTGTTTTTGATCAACGTGCCGGTCGGTATCCTGGCGCTCGGCGGATGTTACCTGCTGCTTCGCGACCCTGACCATCTCGTCGCCCAGCGTGCCGAGTTGCGAAAACAGCCGTTCCATTTCGATGGGATCGGCTTGTCGCTCTTGGCCCTCGTCGCGATCTGCTGGGAAGTGATGCTCAGCAAGGGCCAGGAATGGGACTGGCTCGGCGATCCATTCTGGCGCATCCAGACGCTCGCCATCCTGGCCGCGGTGGGATTGGTCGCGCTGGTGATTTGGGAGCTGCGCCACCGCAACCCGGTAATCAATTTCCGCCCGCTGCGCGAGCGCAACTTCGCGTCCTGCTGCGTCATCATTTTTTGCGCCTACCTGGCGCTCTTCGCGGCCACCAAGTCGTTGCTCGGCCTGTTGCAAGCTCTGTTTGGCTACGACGCGCTGAGCACCGGGTTGGTGATGTCGCCGAGCGGCATCTTCGCGGTCATCGCGATGCCGATTGTCGGACGCCTGATCGGTCTGAAAATAGATGCTCGCTGGCTGATCGCGGCGGGATTGCTGCTGATGACGGCTGGGAATTACTGGATGTCGCAGTTCAATCTCGACGTCAGCCCCGGCCAGGCCGTCTGGCCTCGCGTTGTCCTGGTAGCCGGCTTGGCGGTCTGCTTCGCTCCCGCCAATGTCGCGGCCTATCTCTACGTACCGGTAGAGCTGCGCGGCGCCGCGGTCGGCTTGTTGAGCCTCTTGCGCAACGAGGGCGGCAGCGTCGGCGTGTCGTTGTCGCAAACCTTTCAGGAACGGCGCGACCAATTCCACACGCTGCGCCTCAACGAGTATCTCGATCCGTTCAACACGGCCGTCACTTCCTTCGTGGGGCGGGCACGAGGGGTCTTCCTCCAGCAGAGCGCCGATTCCGCTGCGGCGCAGCAATTCGGCTGGCAACAGCTCGGGACGCTGCGCGACCAGCAGGCGTCCTCTCTTGCCTATTTCGACTGTTTCTGGATGGTCGCGGTACTGACCCTCGTGGTCGCGCTGTTCGTGCTTTTGATGAAACGCTCGGTCGCGGCGAAGGGCGGACCCGCAGCGAGCGAGTGATCGGCGGCGGGTGATGGAGGGTCTTCGCGGGCGAATTGACAGAGTTATCCACCGTCATCATACTTCGCGGCTTTCCTGCTCGGGAGAGCGGCGATGATGCGCGATCCGGACGTGAGACTAACGGTGCGATGGATCGCGCCCGCGGAAGCACGACGACGACGATAACCGTAACGTTCGTCGTCAATCCTTTCCGCCAATCCATCGCCCAGGAGAACTTCCGTGATTACACCCGTGATGCCGACCTACGGTCGGTGGGACCTCGCCGTTGAAAAGGGCGAAGGCTGCTATCTCACGACCACTGACGGTCGGAAATTTCTCGATTTCACCAGCGGTATCGCCGTCACCTCGCTCGGGCATTGCCACCCACATGTGATCGAGGCGGTCACCAAGCAGGCCGGCGCGCTGTGGCATTCGTCGAACCTGTTCCGCATTCCGGGCCAGGAGAAGCTCGCACAGCGGCTGGTCGAGAACAGCTTTGCCGACACCGTGTTCTTCAACAATTCGGGCGCGGAAGCCTGCGAGCTGTCGCTGAAGGTCGCGCGCAAATACCAGAGCACGGTCGGCCATCCCGAGAAGTATCGGATCATCGGCTGCAACGGCTCGTTCCACGGCCGCAGCTTCGCGACGCTGGCCGCCGCGGGCGCCGAGGCTTACCTCAAGGGATTCGGCCCGGTCATGGACGGGTTCGATCACGTCGCGTTCAACAATCTCAACGAGATACGCGCCGCGGTGACACCAGAGACGGCGGGCATCATCGTCGAGCCGGTGCAAGGCGAGGGCGGCGTGCGTGCGCCGTCGGCCGACTATCTGCAGGGCCTGCGGGCGCTGTGCGACGAGTTCGGTCTGGTGCTGATCTACGACGAAGTGCAGTGCGGCATGGGCCGCTCCGGCAAGCTCTTCGCGCATCAATGGGCGGGCGTCGAGCCCGACATCATGGCGGTGGCGAAGGCGCTGGGGAACGGCCTGCCGATCGGCGCATGCCTCGCGACCGAGAAGGCGGCTGTCGGCATGACCGCCGGCTCGCACGGTTCGACCTTTGGCGGCAACCCGATGTCGGTCGCTGCCGGTAACGCCGTGCTCGATGTGATGCTGGCGCCGGGCTTCTTCGACAAGGTCAACGACAACGCCAAGTATCTCTGGAGCACGCTCGACGGGTTGGTCGGGCAATATCCCAAGCTGTTCGACAGCGTGCGCGGCCAGGGGATGCTGCTCGGCGTCAAATGCGTCGTCACCGCCGGCGATGTCGTGGCCAAGGCGCGCGACAAGGGCCTGTTGGTGCTGACCGCGGGCGACAACGTGCTGCGCATCCTGCCGCCGCTCGTCGCGGGCAAGGCCGAGATCGACGAGGCCGTCGGCATCCTGACGCAGGTGGCGAGCGAATGGCCCGCAACATGAGAGCCGTCGTCCCCGCCCCTGGTAAAATCGGCGGCCCTACACTGGTCGGCGGCCGGGACGAAACCCAGCCGCCGCGCCACTTCCTCGACCTTGACCAGTTCGAGACGCCGGAACTCAAAGGCATCCTCGACCTCGGCTTTGCCTACAAGAACGGCCGCAGCGACCGGCCGCTCGCCGGCAAGACGCTGGCGATGATCTTTGAGAAGCCGTCGACCCGAACCCGCGTGTCGTTCGAGGTGGCGATGCGCCAATTGGGCGGCGACACGATCATCCTCGGCACGCAGGACAGCCAGCTCGGCCGCGGCGAGACGGTCGCCGACACCGCGCGCGTGCTGTCGCGCTATGTCGACGCGATCATGATCCGCACCAACCATCAGCAGAAGCTCGACGAACTGGCCCATTACGCGACGGTGCCGGTGATCAACGGCCTCACCGACGAGTCGCATCCCTGCCAGATCATGGCCGATGTCATGACCTTGCAGGAAAAGAAAGGGCCGGTCGCCAACACGGTCGTGGCGTGGAGCGGCGACGGCAACAATGTCGCCGCGAGCTGGATCCATGGCGCGGTGCGCTTTGGCTTCGAGCTGCGTCTCGCCTGCCCCGAAGAGCTGGCGCCCGAGCCGCGTCTCATCGACTGGGCGCGGCGCGAGGGCGGCCGCGTCACCCTCACCACCCGCCCCGAGCAGGCGGTCGCCGGCGCCGATTGCGTCGTCACCGACACCTGGGTGTCGATGGGCGCCGAGGCGACCGTCAACCGCCATAATTTGCTGCAGCCCTACCAGGTCAACGATCACCTGATGCGCGAGGCGAAACCCGACGCGATCTTCATGCACTGCCTGCCGGTGCATCGCGGCGAGGAAGTTACCGCCGGCGTCATCGACGGGCCGCAATCGGTGGTGTGGGACGAGGCCGAGAACCGGCTGCACGTGCAGAAGGGCATCCTCGCCTGGTGCCTAGGCTAGAGATTTTTCCTCTCCCGCATTGCGGGAGAGGGTCGCGCCTCGTGGAGCGAGGCGCCGGGTGAGGGTATCATCGCAATCAGCCCCCCTCACCCACTAAGCGCGTTGCGCTTGGTCCGCCCGCTCTGCGGGCAAGGGAAATAACGCGGAGTTCCCGACCTTGGAGACCGACCTAAGAACCGACGACGTTGTCCAGCCGTTTCAGCTCGACCCGTTCGCGCTGCGCGGCCGGCTGGTGCGATTGGGCCCAACCGTCGATCGCATCCTCAACCAGCATGACTATCCCGCGCCGGTCGCGACCTTGCTCGGCGAGGCGATCACCCTCGCGGTGATGCTGGCCGGGGCGCTCAAATACGAGGGCGTCTTCACCCTGCAGACCAAGAGCGACGGGCCGGTGCGGTTCCTGGTCGCCGACGTGAAGACCGACGGCGCGGTGCGCGGCTACGCGCAATACGATGCGACGCGGCTGGGCGAGGTCGTGCCCGCGGACGGCGAGGAAAGCCCGTCAGTGCCAAAGCTGCTCGGCACCGGCTATATCGCCTTTACCGTCGACCAGGGCGATGACACCGAACGCTACCAGGGCATCGTCTCGATCACCGGCGAGACGCTCGCCGAATGCGCCCAGCACTATTTCCGCCAGTCGGAGCAATTCCAGGCCGGGTTGAAGCTGGCGGTCGGGCGGACCGGCGAGGAAGGCACCTGGCGCGCCGGCGGGCTGATGCTGCAGCGCGTGCCGCCGGAAGGCGGCCATGCGCCCATCGCCGACGATGTCGAGGATGCCTGGCGGCGCGTCATGGTGCTGATGAGCTCGGCCACCTCCGCCGAGCTCGTCGCACCCGACCTGCCGCCGCGCCGCCTCCTATGGCGCTTGTTCCATGACGATGGCGTGCGGGTCTACCAGACGCATCCGGTCGAGGCGCGCTGCCGTTGCTCGCGCGAGCGCGTCGCGGGCATCCTCAAGGCGTTCCCATCGGATGAGATCGACGAGATGAAGAAGGAGGAGGTGACCACCGTCACCTGCGAGTTCTGCAACACGCGCTACGAATTCGCCGCCGAGGAACTAGCAGAAATCGCCGACGCCTGATCCAGCCTCACTTCTTCCGCGCGTCGGCGATCAGCTGCTTCAAGTCGCTGGCGCTGACCGCGCCGGGGACGATCGTGTTGCCGACGATAAAGGACGGCGTGCCGTCGAGGTCGAGCGCCTTGCCGAGGTCGAGATTGGCCTTCAGCTCATTGTCGATATCGGCCGAGTTCATGTCCTTCTTGAGCTGATCGACATCGAGCCCGACCGAAGCGGCGACCTTATAGATCACCGTCTCATCGATATGGCCGCTGGTGTTCATCATCGCGCGGTGGAAGGCATCGTATTTGCCCTGCTTCTTGGCGGCGAGCGCCGCCCGCGCGGCCGTGTCGGAATCGGGCCCTAGGACCGGGAATTCCTTAAACACGAATTTAAGCTGGTGGTCGTCGCCGAGCAGCTTTTCGAGCGAGGGCTCGACCTGTTTGCAATAGGGGCAGCGATAGTCGAAGAATTCGACCAGCGTCACATCGCCCTTTGGGTTGCCCGCGATCGGCGCTTGTGGGTCGTCAAAGACCTGCTGCCGGTGTGACGCGAGCGCCTGGTCGGCCTTGTTCTTGGCGTCAGCCTTGAGCTTGTCATCGGCCGCCTGGATCGCGTCGATCAGCACATCGGGATGGTTCTTCAGATAGTCACGGACGATCGCCTCGATCTCCTTTTTCTGATCCGGTGTGAAGTCCGAGGCGGCAGTGGCCGGCTGCCGGGCAACCCCGAGCACCGAGAGCGCGAGCAGGACGGCGAGCAGAAAACGCAGGGGCATGTGGCACACACTTTCCGATGAGGGGTGGCGAGTGCAGTCTAATCCTCGTCCTTGGCTTCGCGCTGAATTTCCTCGGCGCGCTGATAGGCCGCCGAGCCATGCGGCAGGAGCTGCTTCGCGCGCTGCGCCTGCTGCTCAGCGTCCTTTTTCTTCTCGTCGACCAGCGCTTTTTCGGCGAGCGCCAGCGCCGCCTTGCCGAACTGGTTGTCGCGGCCGTAGGCGACGGCGAGCAGTCGCCAGACAAGATCCTCGCGGCCTTCGACGCGGGGCATCCTCGAGATAGGCGATCGCGCGCTTGATCAGCGAGGGATCGTTGCTTTCGATATAGCTCTGCGCCAGCGACATGCGGATGAGCGCCGCGTCGGGCGCCAGCTTGACCGCTTCCTCATACGGCGCGATCGAGTCGCGGATGCGGCCATTCTCGAACAGCATCTGGCCCTTCAGCTCTTCGTAATACGGATTTTTCGGAAAATCGTGGATCAGCCCATCGACTTCGGGCAGCGCCTTGTCGAGCTGCGGGATACGGTAATAAGCGATCGCCCGCGCGTAGCGCGCGTCGGACGAGTGATCGCTCACCGGGTAGGCGCGCAAGGTCCGCGACGGCTCATCGAGAAACGCATGCAGCTTAAGCTGCACCTGCTTCAACAGCGTGACGAATTGCGGCGGGTCCTGCGCGTTGGAATAAGCCGAGTCATCGACGTGATGGCGCAGATAATCGATGCGCTCGCTGGTCAGCGGGTGCGTGCGGGCCCAGGGGTCGGTCGGCTCGCCGCTCAGCGGCTCATCTGCTCGAAGAATCTCGAAGAATTTTAGGAGGCCGCGCGACGACTGGCCGCTGCGGTCGAGGAACTTCATCGCGGCGTGGTCGGCGGTCGCCTCCTGCGCCACCGAAAAGCTCATAAAGGCGCGCTGGCCCTCGCCCGCCGCGGCGACCAATGGCGCGCCGCTACCGCCCGCGACCGACGCGCCGATCGCGATGGCCTCGGCGATGATGGTCTCGATGCTGGCGTTTTTCATCGCCTCCAGCGCGCGAATGATGTGGCCGCCGGCGATATGGCCGGTCTCGTGCGCGATGACACCGATCAGCATGTTCGGGTTTTCCGCGCGCTCGATAAGGCCGCTATTGAGAAAGATCGCCTGGCCGCCGACGACAAATGAATTGAGCTGGCTGTCGTCGACGAGGTAGATGCCCATCGTGGCGGCATCGAGGCCGGCCACCCGCCAGATCGGCGTACCCAGCACACGGATGTCGTTCTCGATCTCGGTGTCGCGCAGAATCGACTCGGTATTGCCGCCGACATCGGCGCGCACCGGGAGTGGCCACAGAGACGCGACGACAATTACGATCGCGGCGGCGCGAAGAATGCGGATACCGAAAAGGCCTCGACAACCGGCCTTTAGACTCACTGGATCAGCCGCGTCCACCAGCCGCGCCGGGGCGATTCCGGCTTTTCGGTTACGGCATGAATGTCGACCCCTTCGGTCGGCGCCGCAGCCCGTGGGCGCCGCGGGCGCGGCGCGGGCTCCGCCTCGACCGCGCCACCATTGCCGGCGGCAACGGTCTCAAGCTCGCGTACCGGTTCGGGTTCGACCGCCGGGATTTCCGCGCTCTCGACCGCGGCGACGACGAGTTCCTCGGCCGCCTCCGGCTCGATCTCGACCGGTTCCGGCGCGGCCGGTTCCGACCCGGTCGGTTCCAACACGATAAATGGCGACGGCATCTCGCCGCCGCTGTCTTCCTGGGTCTCGTCGCTCTCGCCCGACGCTTCGAGTGATGCCTCTACCGGCATCTGGGCGCCGTTCTCCGCAGCGTCGTCGCGGTTGCGCCAACGCCCGCCGCGCCGGCCGCGCCGCCGTCTGCCACGGCGCTCAGCGTCGCCGTTGCCGCCGGCTTCAGCGGCCGCCGGCTCGCGCTCGCCGGTCTCATCGCCGGCTTCGGCTTCTACGGCCGGCGCTTCGGCATGGCGCTGTTCACGAGCCTCGTCATGACGAGGCTCGCGCCCTTCCTCGCCGCGCCGCCCGCGCCGACGACGCCGGCGACGACCGCCGCGCTCGTCGTCACGCCGCCTCTCGCCCGATGCCTCGCGATCCTCGCCATTGCGCTGCGATGACGTCTCAACGATGTCCTCTTCGTCCTCGTCCAGATCGTCGTCCTCGATCTCGACGGGTGGCGGCGTCGCGGCGAGGCGCGGCGGCGGCGCCTCGCCCGCGGCGTAGGCGCGAAGCCGCTCGAGCCGGAAATTCGGCGGGATCAGCGCATCGTCACGGCCGACGATGACCTTGAGTCCGTAGCGCGCCTCGATCTGCGCCAGCGAATCGCGCTTCTGGTTGAGGATGTAGAGCGCGACGCTGGTGGGAACGTAGACGCAGACTTCCGCCGAGCGGCCGCGCGCGCCTTCCTCCTCGATCGCGCGCAGCACGTGCAGCGCCGTCGATTCGGTCGAGCGGATAAAGCCGGTGCCGCCGCAATGCGGGCAGGGCTGCGTCGAGGCCTCGGCGAGCGAGGGCCGCAGCCGCTGACGCGACATCTCCATCAGGCCGAAGGCGCTGATCCGCCCGACCTGGATGCGGGCGCGATCGTTCTTCAGCGCCTCCTTGAGCCGGCGCTCCACCGCCGCGTTGTGGCGATGCTCGTCCATATCGATAAAGTCGATGACGATGAGCCCGGCGAGGTCGCGCAACCTCAATTGGCGCGCGATCTCGTCCGAGGCTTCGAGATTGGTGCGCAGCGCGGTCTCTTCGATGTTGCGCTCGCGGGTCGCCCGGCCGGAGTTGACGTCGATCGAGACCAGCGCCTCGGTCTGGTTGATGACGATGTAGCCGCCGGAGCGCAGCTGCGCGATCGGCGAATGCACCGCGTCGATCTGGCTCTCGACCTGGTAGCGGTGAAACAGCCCGACCAGTGGATCGCGATAGGACTGGACCCGCTTGGCGTGGCTCGGCGTCAGCATGCGCATAAACGCCTTGGCGGTCTTGTAGCCCTCGTCGCCCTCGACAACCACCTCGTCGATATCGCGCGCATAGAGATCGCGGATCGACCGCTTGATGAGGTTGCCTTCCTCGTAGATCAGCGACGGCGCGGTCGACTTGAGGGTCAGCTCGCGGATCTCGCTCCACAGCCGCATCAGATATTCATAGTCCCGCTTGATCTCGGCCCTCGAGCGCTCCGACCCGGCGGTACGGACGATGACGCCCATTCCCTCCGGGATCCCGAGGTCTTCGAGAATGTCCTTGAGGCGTCGGCGGTCGCTGATGCTGGTGATCTTGCGCGAGACGCCGCCACCGCGCGCGGTGTTCGGCATCAGCACGCAATAGCGCCCGGCGAGTGACAGATAGGTGGTGAGCGCCGCGCCCTTGTTGCCGCGCTCCTCCTTGGCGACTTGCACCAGCATGATCTGGCGCCGCTTGACGACCTCCTGAATCTTGTAGTGGCGCGCCGAATAGGAGCGGCGACGCTCGGTCTCGCGCTCCTCGGCTTCCTCGTCGTCATCGAGCGTGGCGACTTCTTCGGCCGGAGCCGGCTCCGCCGATTCGAAAAACGGGTCGGACGAGACCACCGCTTCGATCGGCGCGGCCATCTCGACCTCGTTGACCTGCCCCGGGACCTCCCCAGAAACCTCCTCTGGGACCTCGGCCGGCACGTCGCGTTGGAGTTCTTCCTCGACGATCGTTTCGATGGGCGCCGCTTCGGCCGCTTCGGGGCCGATCTCCTCCGCCTCCTCGGGGCCGACATCCGCTGCGGGCTCGACCAGCACGGCCGCGGGCAGCGCGTCGGCGATCGCGACAGGCGCCTCCTCCTCCGGCTCATCCTTGGAGCTTTCCGCGGCCGGCCCCAGCAACTCTTCGTAGGCCTGCACCTCGTCGGACGGCTCGAGCGACGAATCGGCGGCCGGAAGCGACGCTTCGTATTCGTCAGTCTCGCGGTCGCTGACCGGGATCCGGTAGTAATCGGGATGAATTTCGCTGAACGCCAGAAAACCGTGGCGGTTACCGCCGTAATCGACAAACGCCGCCTGCAGCGACGGTTCGACCCGCGTTACCTTGGCAAGATAGATATTGCCTTTGACCTGTTTCTTGGTCGACGACTCGAAATCGAATTCTTCAAGCCGGTTGCCGCTGAGGACCACCACCCGGGTCTCCTCGGGATGGGCGGCGTCGATGAGCATTTTTTTCGCCATTCGGGCAGACTCCGGGACGCGTTCCTGTGTCCGCAGCGAAGGCGGACGGTGGCGCAGTCCATTGTGCAAGGAGGCCGCGGGAGCCAGTCCCTTGAGCGTGTGTCGGAGCGTCGCGGAAATCTGTCATCAGCGTCGCGTTCGAAATTCGCACCCGGCCTCGAGGTTTAAACCAATTGCATCGCCCGGTGCTGCGGCGCGGTGCCGAGGATTGCGGGCGAGCGTCCCAACGCCGCCGGGCGTGGCCCGAACGGCGAAATTCGCAAGGAATAATGTACGCGGCAACCCCGCGCTCCACAATGTTTTCGTCCGCGCGGCCGCTTGCAATAGCCCAAGGATGGGCCATTTGATCGCTACCGGTTGCCGATCCGCGCGTTTCCTCAACCAAATCGGCCTTGGAAAGGCCTGGATGTTGGCGCATAAGGGCAGCCGCCGGCCACCGACAGGGCATTGCGGGGGCGATGTGACAATGGTCGCGCCGATCGGCCGGCGCCAAGGAGTGCGCTCAGTTTGCGTGCCTTGACCCGGTTGGTCCGTTTCCTTTTCGTCTGTGCGGTTCTGCTGGCGATCCTCGGCGGCGGGTTCGCCGGCTTGACGATCTGGTATTTCGGCCGCGACCTGCCGGATTACCAGCAGCTCGCCAATTATCAGCCGCCGATCACGACGCGCGTGCTGGCAGGCGACGGGCGACTCGTCGCCGAATATGCCACCGAGCGGCGCGTCTTTGTGCCGATCGGCGCCATCCCCAAACGGGTGATCGCCGCTTTCCTCGCCGCCGAGGACAAGAATTTCTACACCCATCACGGTGTCGACCCGATTTCGATCCTGCGCGCCGCGGTCACCGATGTCGGGCGCTGGCGGTCGAGCAGGCGTCCGATCGGCGCCTCGACGATCACCCAGCAGGTCGCCAAGAACATGCTGCTCAGCAACGAGCTGTCGATCTCGCGCAAGATCAAGGAGATGCTGCTCGCCACCCGGATCGACGAGGCGCTGCCCAAGGACCGCATCCTCGAGCTCTACCTCAACGAGATCTATCTCGGCGGCGGCGCGTACGGCGTCGCCTCGGCGGCCCTCACCTATTTCGACAAGCCGCTCGACCAGTTGTCCCTCGGCGAGGCGGCGTTTCTTGCCGGCCTGCCAAAGGCGCCGTCCAATTACAACCCGGTGCGCTTTCCGCAGGCCGCGAAGTTCCGCCGCGACACAGTGCTCGATCAGATGCAAGAGGCCGGCTTCGCGACCCCGGCGGAGGTCGCCGCAGCGAAGGCCGACCCGGTCGCCGTGCGCCACCGCGAGGACGCGCAGAATGTCGATGCCCCTTATTTCGCCGAAGAGGTGCGGCGCGAGCTGATCGCCCGCTTTGGCGAGAAGGCGGTGTATGAGGGCGGGCTCACCGTGCACACCAGCCTCGACGGCAAGCTGCAGAGCGAGGCCGACAAGGCGCTGCGCGACGGCCTCATCGTCTACGACCGCGCGCATGGCGGCTGGCGCGGCCCGGTCGACCATATCGTGCTCAACCCTGACTGGGCGGGCTCACTCGCGGCGCTGGGCCTGCCGGCGGGCGCCGATGCGATGCACTGGCAGCTCGCGGTGGTGGTGAAGGCCGAGGGCGACGGCGCCGAGATCGGCTTGAAGGACGGCTCGACCGGCCGCATCCCCTTTGCGCAGATGCGCTGGGCGCAGCGCGTGCGCGAGGACGGATCGATCGGCCCCTTGCCGCGCAACGTCGCCGATGTCCTGAAGCCGGGCGAAGTCGTGCTGGTCGAGCCGCTGCCGGACGCACCCGATCCGGCGAAGAAACTGGGGCCGATCCGCAAGATCGCCGCTGCCGCGCCGCCCGAGAAGCCGGCGGCGCTCTACAATCTCTGCCAGATTCCGCAGATTTCCGGCGCACTGGTCTCGATCGACCCGCATACCGGCCGGGTTTTGGCGATGAGCGGCGGGTTCAGCTTCGAAATCAGCCAGTTCAACCGCGCGACGCAAGCGCACCGGCAACCCGGCTCGTCGATCAAGCCGTTTATCTATCTGACGGCGCTCGAACACAACTTCACGCCGTCGACGCTGGTCTCCGACGACCCGGTCTCGATCGACCAAGGGCCGGGCATGCCGCCCTGGACGCCCGGCAATTACGAGTCGGGCGAGTATAGCGGGCCGGTGCCGATCTATGTCGCGCTTGAGCATTCGCTCAATATCGTCACCGCGCGCATCGCCGCGATGCTGACCATGGAGCCGATCGGCGAGACGATCGAGAGCTTCGGCATCATGGACCAGATGCCGCGCGAATATTCGATGTCGCTGGGCGCCGGCGAAACGACGCCGCTGCGCCTCACCGCCGCCTATGCGATGCTCGTCGACGGCGGCAAGAAGCTCACCCCGACCGTCATCGACAGCGTGCAGGACCGGAACGGCGTCACGATCTTCCGCGCCGACAAACGCCCCTGCGCCGACTGCAGCAATGTCGAATGGAACCATCAACAGCCGCCGGTCATCCCGGACAAGCGCGAGCAACTCGCCGATCCCGTCGCTGACTACCAAATCATCCAGATGCTGCAAGGTGTCGTGACGCGCGGCACCGGCGCGACCGTGGCGGCAGTCGGCAAGCCGATCGCCGGCAAGACCGGAACGACCAGCGACTGGCGCGACGCGTGGTTTGTCGGCTTCACCCCAAACCTCGCCGCCGGCGTCTATATCGGCTTTGACAACCACGACAGCCTCGGCCGCGGCGAGCAGGCCGCGGTGGTCTCGGCGCCGGTGTTCCGCAACTTCATGATCGCCGCGACAAAAGATGCGCCGGCCACCGAATTCCGCATCCCGCCGGGATTGCAGATGGTTCGCGTCAACCCAGATTCGATGCAACCCGCCGAAAGCGGCGAGGCGTCGATCTGGATCGCCTACAAGCCCGGCACCGGGCCCGACACCAACCGCGACATGGGGCTGCAAGGCGTGCCGGGCGAAGCCTCTGGTCTTATCAGTGGCGGCGAAGCGACACGCCAGCCCTCGTCGGGCACCGGCGGGCTTTATTAAGGACAAAGGAAACACCGACAATGCGCGCGGAAACCCAGGCCGTCGTCGACGACATCCAAAAGTCGCTCTCCTTGCTGCGGAGGCATCTTTGACTGGGATGTCGCCAACCGCCGTCTCGCCGAGCTGAACGAAAAGGCGGAAGACCCGAACTTCTGGAACGACGCGCAAGAAGCGCAGAAGCTCTCCCGCGAACGCGCCCGGCTCGACAACCTAGTCGGTGGCTACAAGCGTATCGAGCAGGACTACAACGACGCGGTCGAGCTCATCGAGCTCGGTGAGGCGGAAGGTGACGACGCGGTCGTCAAGGAAGCCGAAACGACACTCGACAAATTGCGCGCCGAGGCGGCGAAACGCGAGCTTGAAAGCCTGCTTTCGGGCGAGGCCGACGGCAACGACTGCTATCTCGAGGTCCATGCCGGCAGCGGCGGCACCGAGGCGCAGGATTGGGCCGAAATGCTGCTGCGCATGTACGCCCGCTGGGCCGAGGCGCACGGCTACAAGGTCGAGTGGGTCGAGGAAAGCGCCGGCGAAGGCGCCGGCATCAAATCGGCGACCGTGCTGGTCAAGGGCACCAACGCCTATGGCTGGCTCAAGACCGAAAGCGGCGTGCACCGGCTGGTGCGCATCTCGCCGTTCGACTCGGCGGCGCGCCGTCACACCAGCTTCGCCTCCGCCTGGGTCTTCCCGGTCATCGACGACAAGATCGAGATCGAGATCGAGGAAAAATACCTGCGAGTCGACACCTATCGCTCTTCGGGCGCCGGCGGGCAGCACGTCAACAAGACCGACAGCGCGGTGCGGCTCACCTATCAGCCGCCAGGCGCCGAGCCGGTCGCGGTCGCCTGCCAGAGCGAGCGCTCGCAGCACCAGAACCGGGCCCAGGCCTGGTCGATGCTGCGCGCCCGGCTCTATGAGATCGAGCTGCAGAGGCGCGAAGCCCACGCCGACGCGATGAACGCCACCAAGACCGATATCGGCTGGGGCCACCAGATCCGCTCCTACGTGCTGCAGCCTTATCAGATGGTCAAAGACC
>Ga0210398_10002606_pt1 | contig 17540 bp, 13 predicted proteins | sample IncBWC4OmetaG_FD_161047 | JGI IMG/M metagenome (GOLD analysis project Ga0210398, IMG submission 161047) | Forest soil microbial communities from Barre Woods Harvard Forest LTER site, Petersham, Massachusetts, United States - Inc-BW-C-4-O | ecosystem: Environmental > Terrestrial > Soil >... | reverse complement strand
CACGCAGTCCAGTGATGAGACATCTAACCCGCCCTTTGAAAAGGGGTTGGCGGGGATGTTGCGGAAAGGGACGTTGGCGCGCTTTGCCCGCAGCCAAAGGGCGCAACTTGCCCCTCGTAATGGCACGCTTCCTGCCTGCTAAACACAGGTTCAGGGCGAATTGGAATGAGCCGCAACGTATGAAGTTTACTCAGATGAATCAGCTTGAATTCGCCAGCCAGGGTTTGACGCCCGCCAAGGCTGGCCTGTTCGTGTCGGTCAAACGTGACATTGCCGTCAAAACTGGAACCACGCAAAATGTTCAACTCTCTTAGAAAGCTTTTCGGCCGCCGCGGCGGCGCCACGGTTGACACGGCCGGCGACTTTGACCAGGCCCCGCCCGCTCCCGTTCAGCAGGCTCCCCAGCCCCGGTCCGTTCGCGTCGACGCCCAGGCCGCCCCGGCCGCGCGCCCCGGCAATCCTTCCGCCACCATCGGCGTCCCCTTGAAGTCCATCATCAGCCGGCTCGCCCCGGATTTGATCCAGCGCGTGCGCCAGGTGGACATCGGCGAAGCTGAAATTTTCGTCCCGACGCAAAAAATCCTCACCCAAATCTCCACCGGTTCGGTACGTATTTCCTTCGGCGAATTGCGCCAGCTCGCGCCGCCGGGAACTTTCACCCCGGAGAACGACCGCGACCGCACGCTCATTGATCTGCCGCTGCAGGAAATTCTCTCGCGCCTGAATCCCAGCCTCTTTACGCGCCGGCCCGCTCAAAAACATGTCGATGTGCCGGCAGAAGTGGTCGGACCGTTCGGCGGCCAGACCAAGCTCACCATCTCCACGGCGCCCGTCAAAGGCGGCACCGCCGCTCCGGTTCCGACGCGTTCTCGCCCGGTGACCGCCGGCCCCGGCGTTCCGCCGCCCCTGCGCGCCCAACCGCCCCAGGCTGTTCCCCAGGTCCAGCCCGCTCCGCGCTTTCAGCCCGAAGCCTCCCCGCTTCCACCCACTCCCCGCATTCAACCGCCGGCGGCCGCGCCACAGCCCATTTTCGCGCGCATCCGCCCTTCTGCGCCAGCCCCGCAGGCGCCGCCGGTCCAACAGCCCGTGGCACCCGTCGCTCCAGAGGCCGAGGAGGAGCCTATCTTTCGCGCAAACAACCGGCTCGCTCCAACACCGTCAACTCCGCCGGTCCAGACCACGACCACGAAGCTGCCGCCCGTCTTCTCACCCATCGCGCCCGAATCCGAGCCCGTGCAAGCTGGCGACACCGAAGTCATCCAGATGCCCGAGGCTTACAATCAATTGCCGCCCGTCGCCGCGCCCATCACTCCGATTGCTCCCGTCTTGGAACCTGAACCGGAGCCCATCCGCTTTTCCGCGCCGCCCCAGCCCGAGGTGGCCATGCCTGTCACTTCCGGCGAAACCCGGTTCATCACCGTTTCCATCGCGGAATTGTCCGAGACCTGGGCCGAGGCGGTCCGCAACGAAATCAACGCCAACAAACTGTCGGGTTCATGGATCGGTCTCCCGCTCAGCGCCGTGGAAGGCGTCATCAAGTCCGGCAAGATCTCGTTTCCATGGAAGGCATTGCGCACATGGATCAAGCCGCCCATTCCCGTGGCACCCTCGCCCTACGACACCACGATGCTGGAATTGCCGCTGAAGGTTGTCACCCCGCTTTTCCTCTCGGAACTGAAGGCGACCCGGACTCAGAAACGCTATTCGTTGGACGAGGCCATCCCGGATCTTTTCTTCAACTCACAACCGCCCGAAGCGGTGGAGGTGTCTCCGGTCGTGCCTCCGGCGCATGTCGCCCCGCCCGCGCCGGTCGCCCTGCCCGTTCAGTCGCGTCCGGCTCCGCAGGTTCAGGCGCAGCCCGTGGTTCCCGCCTACCCGGCCCCGTTCTCGACGGCCCGTCCGGCGGACACCAATTATTTTGTCCGCAAGGATCAGGCGGCTCAACCCGAGCAGGAACAGGAAGAGGCCCCGGAGCCCGAGGTGTTTTTGAAGAAGGGCACCAACATGCCCGGCACCGCCTTCCTGAACCGTTACGCGACCCCGAACGAAATCGTCAGCAAGGCCGCCACGCTCGAGGGCGTCGACGGCGCGTTGATCGCCCTGCCCGACGGCCTGCTCGTCGCCAGCCGCATCCCCACCAACATGAACGCCGACACCATCGCCGCGTTCCTGCCCCAGATTTTCGGCCGCGTGAGCCAGTGCACCCGCGAACTCCGTCTGGGCGAACTCAACAATCTCAACTTCACCGTGGGCAACATCCCATGGAAAATCTTCCGGGTCGGTTCGATTTATTTCGCGGCGTTTGGCCGTCCCGGAGTGCCGCTGCCGACCGCCCAGCTCGTGGGCCTCGCGGCGGAACTGGACCGAAAAGCTAAATAATTCAAATCTATGGCAATAATCAATCAGGCAACCAAGGAACTCCAGGTCAAGATCGTGTACTACGGTCCGGCCATGGGCGGCAAGACCACGAACCTCGTCCAGGTGCATGACCATGTCCAGACTGCCGCGGGCAACAAGGGCAAGCTCGTCTCCCTGGCCACCAGTTCCGACCGCACGCTCTTCTTCGATTTCCTTCCCATTGAGGCCATGTCCATCAAGGGATTCAAAACGAAGTTCCAGCTCTACACGGTCCCCGGCCAGGTCATCTACAACACCACCCGCCAGCTCGTGCTCCGCGGCGTGGACGGCATCGTTTTCGTCGCCGATTCGCAGTACGAAAAAATGACCGAGAACGTCGAGAGCTTCAACAACCTCGAGGACAACCTCCGCGCCCTCAAGCTCAACATCAGCGACATCCCTTACATCCTTCAATACAACAAACAAGACCTGCCCAACGTGGCCCCGGTGGAATACATGGAATTCCTCCTGAACAACCGCGACATCCAGGTCCCTTCCTTCACGTCCGTCGCTCATAAATGCGAGGGTGTCTTTGAAAGCCTCAACATGATCACCCGCATGTTGTTGAACAAATTCATCAGCCAGCAGACCGTTGCGCAACCCGCGTAACTTGCCATGGCCTCGCTGCCACAACTCATCGAAGAAGACATTCGCAGCCTGGATCGCATCCTCCAGGAGCTCCTTGCGAATAGTGAAGCCGCCACCGCCCTCATCATTGACAAGGGCGGGTTCCTGATCACCTACACCGGCGAATCCGAGAATTTCGACCTCACCACCATTGCTGCGCTCGCGTCCGGAGCCTTTCTCGCCAACCAGACCATCGCCAACCTCGTGCACGAGGAGAATTTCGACAGCGTCTACCAGCAGGGTGAGAAATACAGCATGTTCGCCGTCAATGTGGACGAATACTGCTTGCTCGTCCTCATCTTTCCAGCCTTCGTCAGCGTTGGCGCCGTCAAATACTTCGCCGTCCGTTCCAGCACCCGCATCGCCCGCCAGCTCGAAGTCGCCAAGGAACGCGACCCCGAAGGCGGCCTCGACCTGTCCGTGCTGAACGTCGCCGACACCACCGACATCTTTGTCAAACAAAAAGGCCGTCCCGGTCACGCCGGCTAAGACGCCTTCCGCAATCATCACCGGCCAACCGGGCCTCTTTCGGCCCGGTTGGATTCCCTCGATCGGCTTCGGCCCCAGATGTTTGCAAGAATTCAATCCTCCTGGCATGGCACAGCTCGCCTAATGATGTTATTGTCCAATGACATGATTTCTAATACACTCGACCCCTTGAAACCAAACAACGTCGCCGAAAAAACTGACTCCGAATCGCGTAGTTCGCGCGACTTCTTCAAGATTGCATCCATCTCGACCGCGCTCGGTTTCGGTGCCGCCGCTGGGTCCGCCGCCTCGCTTCGCTCAAGCCCCGTGGGTTTTTCTTTTCAGATCACGGTCGTTACGTTCGTAGCGTTTGCGATTGGTGCGGCCATTGCGCTTGTTTATTGGAGGCTCGTTGCCAGCAACTCAAAGTCCGCGCGCCGGGCTTCGCTCCTCATTGCGTTGGCAGGAGTGGGATTGTTTCTTTATCCGTTGCGATTCGTTCCGGCGGGAAATCTACACGACCTGGCCATGGGCCTCATTCTGGCCACCTGCGCCCTTTCCATCGTTGGTTTTTTGCTCTGGCGCGTGAAACGCTTTCTGGATACGGACTCGCAGCAGGCCGATGCCGCCGAGGAACAGCCCGCGTCGCCCGTCAAGCCCGGCCGCTCAACCGACCGTTAATTCCTTCGTTTTTCGTTTGTTTTCTGCGGAATTGGACATCCGTACTTTCTGCGGGACGGTTGAATTCCCTTGTCTTTTCGTCCCGTTTCCGTTCTAAACACCCGATGCTTTCGACTGCCGTCATGGTTCCGGGTGTCTTTAAAAAGGTTGCCTCCCTATGTTGAATTATTTTCAAATCCTGATTCTCGCGCTGATCCAGGGCGCGTGCGAATTGCTGCCCGTTTCAAGCTCGGCGCACGTCATCGCCGTCGAGAAGCTCATGAAACTCGACCCGTCCAGTCCCGAAATGACAATGCTGCTGGTCATGCTGCACACGGGAACGATGTTCGCGGTCATGGTTTATTTCTGGAAGGCCTGGACGCGCGACTACTTCACCGCCCCCGGGAAGCTGGGCCCGTTTGTCGTCCAGATCATCATCGCCACCGCCTGCACCCTGGTGGTTGGCTTCGGGCTGCAACAGGTCATCGAGAAGATTTTCATGCGCGGCGTGCCGCATGCGGAAATTGAGGATTTGTTCTCCAACCTGCCGCTCATCGCCGGCGCGCTGGCCGCCGTGGGCGTGCTGATCATTTACGCCGGCCTGCGGGAGGGGAAGGCGCCGCGCCAGCCGGAAGTCCAGACGCCGCACTCGGTCATCATCGGCATCGTGCAGGGAATCTGCCTGCCGTTCCGGGGATTCTCGCGTTCTGGCTCGACCATTTCCACGGGATTATTGCTCGGACTGCCCAAGCAGAAACTGGAGGAATTCAGCTTCGCGCTGGCCGTCGTCCTGACGCCGCTCGTGATTGCAAAGGAAGTGCTCCGTCTGCTCAAGGAACACGCCCTGAGCGGTGATAATTCCGTGCTGCACCTTTTTGCGCCCGGCCTGGTCGGAATGGTGTTCAGTTTCCTCGCCGGGCTGCTGGCCTTGAAATGGCTCTCGGGCTGGCTGGAAGGTGGGCGCTGGAAATTCTTCGGCTTCTACTGTCTCATCGCGGCGGGAGGCGTCTTGGCCATGCACTTCATGCTCCCCGGTTGAATGTTGCGCGGGGGCAATCGAGAATCGTTTCCCTGGCCGTCGCTTAATTTTTGTCCGCTGTTTCCGGCGCGGTCTTCGGCGCGGGAATAAACAGCTTTTGCCCGATGATAAGTTTCGTCGGATCCTTGACCTTGGGATTCGCCGCCATGATCTCCGCCCCGGTGATCTTGATGCCCTTCTCCTCCAACAATTTCTTGGCAATCCTGTTCGGTGTGTCGTTTGACTTCACTTCATACATGAATCCCGGCCCGTCGGGCTGTGGCGTGTCGGCCACCGGCTCAGCCGGAGGCGTGGCCGGCGTCGAACGCGGCGTTACCGTGGTCACGCTGCCGGACTTGCCGCTGAGCTTGGCAATCTGCTTCAATTCCTTCAGCACCTCGTCGTTGTCCGCCATCCGCTTCTTGTCCACCGCCTCAATCGCGTCCTTCAACGCCTTCACGTCATCCTGGCTGGCAAAATTGCCGGCCGGCTTGCCCGCTTGCGCCGTCAGCGCGTCAATCTTCGCCTGCATGTCGTCAAGCTGGTGCTTCAGCGCCGTGTTCGCATCCTGCAAATCCTGGACGTGGCCCTGAAGGATTTTGTAATTCTCCGCGATCTCCGGGAGTGATGCCGCCGTCGGCGTTTCCTGTCCCCGCGCCAGCGGCACCGCCAGCAGGGAAATCATCAATAGAACTCTTTTCATGACCTAAAAATAGAAGCCTCCCGCACCGAGTGCAACGGCAAAATTACTCAACCCGTCGCATCGCTGCATTTTGCTCTTTGAACTTCGGCCCTTGAACCTATTGTGTACCCGTGACTGTTTTGCAGGCCATCCAGCGCAGCGTTGATTTTCTCGCCAAAAAAGGCGTCGAATCCCCGCGCCTGCACGCCGAACTCCTCCTCGCCCACGTGCTCCAGGTCCCGCGCATGAAGCTTTACCTGGACTTCGAACGCATCCTGACCGAGGACGAGCAAAACTCCCTTCGCGAACTCGTCCGCCGCCGCGGCCAGCGCGAACCTTTGCAGCACATCCTCGGCTCCGCCTGCTTTTGCGGCCTCGACCTCGCCATCAACAGCGACGTCCTCGTTCCGCGCCCTGAAACCGAAATCCTCGCCGAACTCGGCTGGCAATTCCTGAAAAACGCCGCCGTGCAATCCGGTTCCGCTCCGCCGAGCGCGCTTGATTTCGGCACCGGCAGCGGGTGCATCGCCATCGCCCTAGCCGTACAATGCCCCGCCGCCCGGGTAAGCGCCCTGGATATTTCCCCCGCCGCGCTGGCGCTCGCCCGCCAAAACGCCACCAAGCATACTGTTGATTCGCGCATCGAATTTCTCGCCGGCGACGGCTTTTCTGCCCTGCCCGCCGATGCCCGCTTTGACCTCATCATCTCCAACCCGCCGTACATTCCCGCCGCCGAAATCGCCACGCTCGATCCCGAAGTGCGCGACCATGATCCCCGCATGGCCCTCGACGGCGGCGTGGACGGTCTGGATTTTTACCGTCGCCTCGCGCGCGAAGCCGCCGCCTTCCTGCGCCCCGGCGGTCGCGTCATGCTTGAGTTCGGCGACGGCCAGGAAACCGCCGTGGCGGCCGCCTTCGAACTTGAAAAGTGGATTGTCGAGTCCATTAAACCTGATTACAATGCCAAGCCAAGAATCCTGGTCGCGCGCCGGGAGAATTGACTTGGATGGTATTGCCGTATTAGAACCTGATTCACATGGATAGTTTGCTCATCAAAGGCGGGGTTCCGTTGCATGGCGAAGTGACCATCAGCGGCGCGAAAAATGCCGTCCTGCCCATCATGGCCGCGACGCTTCTTACGTCCGAGCCGTGCGTCATCCATCGCGTCCCGGACTTGAGCGATGTGAAATTCATGGGCGAAATCCTCACGTCCCTCGGCGCGAGTGCCAGCCTCAAGGACGGCACTTTCAAGGTGCAGGCCCGCAAGATCAAGGACGTTGGCGATTACGATCTTATCCGCAAAATGCGTGGCTCCGTTTGCATCATGGGCCCGTTGCTTGGCCGTCTCCGTCACGCCACCGTCTCCCTGCCCGGCGGTTGCATCATCGGCGCAAGGCCCATCAATCTTCATCTCAAGGGCTTTGAGGCGCTCGGCGCAAAAATCAGCGTGGAAAACGGCTACGTTCATGCCCGCGCCAAGAAGCTCGCCGGAGCAGATGTGTTCCTGGGCGGTCGCGCCGGGTCCACCGTTCTCGGCACCGCGAACGTCATGATGGCCGCCGCGCTTGCCGAGGGCGTCACGCAAATTGAAAGCGCCGCGTGCGAACCGGAAGTCGTTGACCTCGCCAATTTCCTCAACGCCATGGGCGCGCGCATCACCGGCGCTGGCAGCCCCACTATCACCATCATCGGCGTCAAAACCCTTCACGGCGCGGAACACGAGGTCATCCCCGACCGCATCGAAGCCGCCACCTACGCGCTCGCCGCCGCCGCGACCAACGGTGAAGTCACCCTGCTCGGCGCGCGCGCCGACCACCTCCACGCCGTGCTCGACAAAATGCGCGACGCCGGCGTCAAGGTCGTACGCAACGGCGCGGCCCTGACCTTCAGCCGCAACGGCCGCCTCAAACCTGTGGACATCACCACGCTCCCGTACTCCGGCTTCCCGACCGATGTCCAGGCCCAGATGATGGTCCTCATGACGCTCACTCCCGGCATCAGCATCATCACCGAACGCATCTTTGAATCCCGTTTCATGCACGTCAGCGAACTGGCCCGGCTGGGCGCGGACATTGAAATCGAAGGCCCCAGCGCCATCGTCAAGGGCGGCAAACCGCTCAGCGGCGCGCCGGTCATGGCCAGCGATTTGCGCGCGTCGGCCGCCCTCGTCATCGCCGGCCTCGCCGCGCGCGGCAGCACCCAGGTCAACCGCGTTTATCATCTCGACCGCGGCTACGAAAATATTGACGGCAAATTGCGCAAGCTCGGGGCGCGCATCGAACGCGTGGAGGAAACATGACCAAAACCATCATCAGCATTGTCATCGTCGCGGTGCTCGCCTTCGGCGGGTATAAGCTCTGGCAGGTTTGGGACAGTTACGCCAAGGACAAGGACCTCGCGGCGCAACAAGCCGCTGCCGTCAGCAACGTGGTGCCCGAGCAACTGCCCGGCATGCCGCCCGCCTGGGAAGATGGCTACAAAAAAGCCTATGCCGCCGCGCAGACCGGCGATATCAAGACCCTTCGCGCCTGGTTCAAGGCCTACGGCCAGCAGGTGGACGACCCCCGCCGCGCCTGGATTGAGCTTGATTACATGATCATCATTTCCAGCCAGGATCCGCAGGAGGCAAAGGCGATTTACCAAAGCGTCAAGGACCGCACCCCGCAGGAATCGCCCGTCTATCCCCGCATCAAACAACTCGAAAAAACTTACGAGTGATTTCAGATTCGGCCGGCCAGCGGGCCGTCCCTATCATTCGTTTCTCCCGCTAATCTCCCTCGCCTTTTCCGCGTAAACCCGGCATCGTTCTCGCATGGGGAAACGAGGACGTATTTTGATTGCCGTTGCAGCTATCGCGGTTTTGGCCATGCTGGCTTGGGCAATACTGTTTTCCACATCGTCCGCACCCGAACCGGTGTATAAAGGAAAACCGTTGAGCTATTGGTTGGAACCCTACGCGTATAGTATTTTTCAGCGTAAAGTTTCAACCGAGACGATACCGAGCCGGGAAGAAGCTGATACCGCGCTTCGCCAAATCGGAACCAATGCCATCCCCACACTGTTACGAATGCTACGCGCACATGATTCTCCACTTAAAATCAAATTCTTACAACTAACCTATCGTGCCCCATACTTCCCGATTCATTACAAGCCTGCATCAATAATTAATGTGCAAGCAATGCAGGCCTTTCATGTGCTTGGCCCCGATGCCTCTTGTGCCATCCCTGACCTGGTAAAGATATTGGATCAAAATATTTCCCAGAGTTCTTACTTCCACACCGCGGCGATCCTGGCGTCATTCGGCCCCGAGGCCAAAATGGCTGTTCCCTCGCTGCTGCGAGCCGCAATGAACACAAATCAACCAATGCGATTCGCGGCCGAATCTGCCCTCCGCCAAATTGATCTGGAAACCTACGCCCGCGTCATTACCAACAATATACAGGCACCGATGCCATATCAGTAGGCCTTTCCTCCCCGCGCTTTTACCTTTCGTCTCCCGCCGCGCTGCCCCATTATGGTGTTATGTCTGGATTGATTGCCATTGTGGGAAGGCCGAATGTCGGCAAGTCGGCGTTGTTCAACCGCATCGTCGGCAAGCGCATCGCCATCGTCCATGACGAACCGGGCGTCACCCGCGACCGCATCAGCGCCGAGGCGGAATGGGGCGGCCGCTCCTTCACGCTCGTGGACACCGGCGGCATCGGCCTCCTGCGCCGCGAAAAGGCCGGCAACGTCATCGCCAAGGCCGCGCTGGAACAGGTGCAGCTCGCGATTGAAGCCGCCAGCGTGATTGTGCTGGTGGTCAATGTGCAGGAAGGCATCGTGCCGCTGGACGAGGAAGTCGCCGAACGCCTGCGCGAATCCGCCAAGCCGGTGCTCGTCGCCGCCAACAAAACCGACACGCACCGCCTGGAAACAGCAGCGATGGAATTTGAGGAATTGGGCTTCGACCAGGTCTTTCCCGTCAGCGCCATTCACGGCGAAGGCATCGAGGCGCTCATGGAGGCAGCGCTGAAACTGCTTCCTGCGGACACCGCGAAAGCCATCGCTTCCCCCTCTCCTGGGGGAGAGGGCCGGGGTGAGGGCGAGGGTTCCGACGACTCACCGTCCGAAGCCGCGCCGGAATTGCATGGCCCCTTCAAGCTCGCCATCGTGGGCCGGCCCAACGTGGGAAAATCTTCCATCATCAACGCGCTCACGCATTCCGAGCGCGTGATTGTCAGCCCCATTCCCGGCACCACGCGCGATGCGGTGGACGTGCCCTTCGAGGTCGAGACCGACGGCGTGCGCCAGTCCTACGTGCTGATTGACACGGCGGGCATGCGCAAATCCCGGCGCGTGGATGATTCGGTGGAATTTTTCAGCGTGAACCGCGCCGTCGAATCCATCGCACGTTGCGACATTGTCATTCTCGTCCTCGACGCGGAGGAAGGCATCACCGAGCAGGACAAGAAAGTCGCGGACAAAATCGTCGAGGCCCGCCGCGCGTGCATCGTCGTCGTCAACAAATGGGACCTCGTCGAGGAGGATGTGCGGACGAAGCGCGAGGAGGAGATTGAACGCCGCGAGACGAAGGGCCGCAACCGCGATGAACGCCGCGTCAAACGCCTCACCACCCTCGGCCAGTTCGGCCAATGGGTGCAGCACCATCTTTTCTTTCTCGATTACGCGCCGGTGATTTTCACCTCGGCGAAATCCGGCTTCAACCTGGACCGCCTGCTCGAAGCCGTGCGTTACGTGGCCTCGCAGTTGCAGCAAAAAATCCCGACCGCCCTGTTGAACCGCGCCATCAACGACGCCGTCGAGCGCCGGCAGCCCGTCAGCGCGGCAGGCCATCGCCTCAAGTTTTTCTATGCCACGCAGGTGCGCCAGGCGCCGCCGACGTTTCTGTTGTTTGTGAACCGCGATGAATTGCTTTCCGACGGCTACAAAAAACATCTCGCCAACGACATTCGCGCGGCGTTCGGTTACGAGGGCTGCCCGATTATTCTCGTACCAAAAGCGCGGCCCAAAACGGTTGAACCCATCCGAAAATTCAAGCCCGCCCGCGCAGTACGGCCGCGCGATGGACAGACTCGCAAGGGCCGTTGAATCTCTGATTTATAAGGAATCCAAGAAGGAAGGAATGCCGGAGTTATTAGCAGTTCTTCTCCTGTTTTCCTCGATTCATGCCTTCCTTATAATCTTTTCCGTATCGTAACAAATTATCCACAATTGCCCTCACGAGCCGGTTGTGAACAACCCTCCAAGGCGGTTGATAACCAGTCGTTTTGGCGGCAAAAATGCGGCGAATAACGTTATCGTAACTTTTTTGAAAATACTTCTTGTCACCACTACAGGTAGTGGTAGCCTCGACGTATTCCCCTACGGAAAGGGGTTTTGGTCCGGCCAGATTAGCCTGAAAACAGTGAGAAAAGTCCGATTTTTGCCGTTTTTGGGCTTCATTGTCTTCGCGAAAATGACGGGCTATGCGACATTTAAGATCGGAAGAAATGACATTCGAAAGGTAATGCAATGATTGACTCTCACGACCAGGTCACGTCCGCGCCCGCCACCCGCAACCGCCGCCGTGGCGCCGCCGCGCCCGCCGCCGCCCGCGCCCCCAAATCTCCCGCGCCCTCGCGCAAAACCATCCGCGTCCAGCGGCTTTTCAGCGACGCCAACGTCAAACCCTTCGACCAGGTCGAGTGGGAGAAGCGCACCGCGGAAATCACCGACGACGCCGGCAAGGTGATTTTCAAGCAGGAGAACGTCGAGGTGCCCAAGTCCTGGTCCATCCTCGCCACCAAGGTCGTCGTCTCCAAATATTTTTACGGCGAACTGCACACGCCCGAGCGCGAGACTTCCGTCCGCCAGCTCATCCATCGCATCTGCCGGACCATCGCGGATTGGGGCGTGCAGGACGGTTACTTCACCAAGGCCGACGGCGAGATTTATTACGATGAACTGACCTGGCTCTGCCTCAACCAGCACGGCGCGTTCAATTCCCCCGTCTGGTTCAACGTCGGCCTCTATCATCAATACGGCGTCGGCAAGAATTCCGCGCGCGGCAACTGGTTCTACAACCGCCAGACCGGCCAGGGCGAACGCGCCAAGACCCAGTATGAATATCCCCAGGGCAGCGCGTGTTTCATCCAGTCCGTCGAGGACAACATGGAGGACATCATGCGCCTGGCCTACAGCGAGGCGATGCTCTTCAAATACGGCTCCGGCACGGGCACGGACCTGACGCCCATCCGTTCCAGCCGCGAAAAATTGAGCGGCGGCGGCCGGCCCAGCGGCCCGCTTTCCTTCCTCAAGGTCTATGACCAGGTCGCCAACGTCGTCAAATCCGGCGGCAAGACCCGTCGCGCCGCGAAGATGAACACCCTCCGCGACTGGCACGGCGACATCGAGGAATTCATTGACGCCAAGCAGAAGGAGGAAAAGAAGGCCTGGGCGCTCATCGAACAGGGTTACGACGGCTCGTACAACGGCGACGCCTACGGCAGCGTCATGTATCAGAACGAAAATCTTTCCGTCCGTGTCAGCGATGAATTCATGACCGCGGCCGGCGAAGGCAAGGAATGGTGGACCCGCACCATCACCACCGGCAAGCCGCTGGAAAAGAAGGACGCCAACAAGCTGATGGGCAAGATCGCCGAGGGCACCTGGATTTGCGGCGACCCCGGCCTGCAATACGACGGCGCCATCCAGAAATGGCACACCTGCAAGGGCACCGAGCCGATTCATTCCACGAATCCCTGCTCCGAATACGTGTTCCTCAACAACACCGCCTGCAATCTGGCCTCGCTCAATTTGATGCGGTTCAAGCGCGAAGACGGCACGTTCGACCTCACGCGTTTCAAGGCCGCCGTCCGCCTGTTTATCACCGCGCAGGAAATCATCGTGGACAACGCCAGCTATCCCACGAAGGAAATCGCGGAAAATTCCCACATCTACCGCACCCTCGGCCTTGGCTATGCCAATCTCGGCTCGCTCATCATGAGCTACGGCCTGTCCTATGATTCGAATGAAGGCCGCGCGCTTGCCGGCGCCATCACCGCCGTCATGACCGGCAACGCCTACGAACAATCCGCGGAAATCGCCGCCGCCATGGGGCCGTTCAAGGGGTACCATGACGCCCGTTGCGCGCACGTTTCGAAGCCGCTCGCGCCGGATAACGTGGAATCCATGCTCGGCGTCATTCAGCAGCATCGCGATGCCGTCGAATACATCCAGCCGAGCCGCGAATTCAATTACCTGAAGGAAGAGGCCCGCAAATGCTGGGACCGCGCGCTGGAAACCGGCCGCCGTGTCGGCTACCGCAACGCCCAGGTCACCGTCCTCGCGCCCACCGGCACCATTGCGTTTCTCATGGATTGCGACACCACCGGTGTCGAACCGGACATCGCGCTCGTCAAATACAAGCTCCTCGCCGGCGGCGGCCTGCTCAAGATTGTCAACCGCACCGTGCCCGAGGCCCTGCAACGGCTGGGTTATCGCACGCTCGAGATTGAGAAGATCATCGCGCACATCGAGAAATACGACACCATCGAGGACGTCGAGGACACCGGCCAGACCGTGGCCAGCGGCCTGCGCCTGGAACATCTGGACGTGTTCGATTGCGCCTTCAAACCCTACCAGGGCAAGCGCAGCATTCGGTACATGGCCCACTTGAAGATGATGGGCGCCACGCAGCCGTTCATCAGCGGCGCGATTTCCAAGACCGTCAATCTGCCGCAGGAATGCTCCGTGGAAGACATCCGCGACGCCTACGTGCAGGCATGGAAGATGGGCCTCAAATGCGTCGCCATCTATCGCGACGGCTCGAAGCGTTCGCAGCCGTTGAACACCAAGAAAACCAACGAAGGCGGCGTCAAGATGGATGCCGCGCAGACCGATGCGCGCCTCAAGGAACTGGAGGCGGAGATCTTCAAGCTGCGCGAACAATCCGTGCAACCGTTGCGCCATCGTCTTCCCGACACGCGCAAGGCCGTCACGCACAAGTTCGACATTGCCGGCCACGAAGGTTATTTGACCGTGGGCCTGTTCGGAAACGGCCAGCCCGGCGAGGTGTTCATCACGATGGCGAAGGAAGGTTCGACCATCGGCGGCCTCATGGACAGCATCGGCACGCTCACCAGCATGGCGCTGCAATACGGTGTGCCGCTGGAGGCGCTCGTCAAAAAATTCGCCCATCAACGCTTCGAACCCTCCGGCTTCACCAAGAACCCCGAGGTCCGCAACGCGTCGTCCATCACCGACTACGTCTTCCGCTGGATGGCCATCCGGTTCATCCCCGGTTATCGCGAAGCCAACACGCCGAACCGCAATCAGGCGGAATTGTCCATGCCCGGCTTGATTGAAGAGGAAAAGAAACAGATCAACCGGCCCGTGTCGGATCTGGCCATCTCCGAAGATTCGGACGTCGTGGACGTGAAAGCCTCCAACGGCAACGGTAATGGAAATGGCCACGGCCATCATCATCACGGGACCAAGTCCGTGACCAGCCTGAGCGACGCCGTCGCGCATTTTCAGCAGGACGCGCCCACATGCCCGAACTGCGGCAACGTCGTTGTGCGCAACGGCGCGTGCTACAAGTGCCTCAACTGCGGTGAGAGTTTGGGGTGTTCGTAAGGCATATAATTCTCGGCGTCAGGTCGATTAGCATTGAACGACGCAGGCCGTGCCCGAAAGGCATTGCTTCCGGCCAAGAGGGCAAAGAAAAGGTTACAATGATCAAGCGGATACTTGCAAAAATCGCTGCGAAAGCGGGTGTCAAGGACCAGTATAAGAAGCAACTGGCTCGCGTGAAGAAAGGTGGCGCTCAAACAGAGATGATAGCTGAGGCTGTTGACGAAGTTATTAAAAAACTGCCAACGAAGTCGACCGCATCTCTGGTTATCTACGGCGACCCGCAGAGTGGCAAGACGGAAATGATGATTTGTCTGACCGCTGCCCTATTGGACAAGAAACATCGGACTGTCGTTCATCTCATGAATGACAGCGTAGATCTCCTGATGCAAAACCTCGATCGTTTTAAACTTGCCGGCCTCGCTCCAGCACCAAGAAATGCAACTGACCTTGCAAATTCATCGCTCGTGCCAGGACATAACGCGATCGTGTTCTGCAAGAAGAACGCGAAAGATCTCCAAAAGTTAATAGGCGAGCTGAAACAGTCTGGGCCGGTCGTTGTTATCGATGATGAGGCGGACTACGCAACGCTGAACTCTAAGATAAACAAGAAGCAAAAGACGAAAATAAATCAATTGGTAACCGAGCTCCTTGGTAAAGATGGTAAGTATATAGGTGTGACGGCGACGCCCGCCCGGCTCAACCTTAACAACACGTTTAACAACCGCACCGAGACTTGGGTCCACTTTCGCCCGCACGATGCGTACACGGGCCAAGACAAGTTCTTTCCGCAGACAGGTGCGCCGCCTTACCGCTTGACGACGCTTAAGGGTGCCGGTACCGAGGCCGAGGCCAGAAAAGCATTCGCCCGATTTCTCGTAACGGTGGCATACCTCAACACAAGCGCAACTGCCCAAGGCAACACCGAGGATAATTATAGTTTTTTGGTTCATACAAGCGGCAAGACCGAAGACCACAAAACAGACAGGAAAATCATTGAGGCTGCAATGAAGGCCCTGGTGAGCGGGACAGGCCCTGAACACGAATCATTTCTTGAACTGATTTATAATGAAGCGAAAAATCTGTACCCGGCTGCTAACGCCGAGGACTTGACCTCATACGTCGTTACCAACGCGTCGCGCAGTTCTTTCGTAGTTTTGAATAGTAAACGAGATCGCGCCTCTGCGGGCGACAAACCGACCGTCCCTACTTGCCCCTTCACCGTGATAATTGGTGGCAATATTGTCTCCCGCGGAGTGACGTTTCCGAACCTTTTGTCAATGTTCTTCACGCGCAATGTGCGAACCAAACTTCAACAAGACACGTACATTCAGCGAGCACGAATGTTCGGCGCACGAGGGAAGTACCTCGAGCACTTTGAACTCACCATTCCCGAAGGCCTTTACGCTGACTGGCATCGTTGCTTCGTGTTCCATCGACTTGCTCTCCAAGCGATCAAGAACAACAAAATGTCTCCTGTCTGGGTCGGAGATCCGCGGATTTCTATCGCCGCCTCTTCAAGCATTGATCATGGAACTGTCGATCTCGATAAGGGCGAAATGTCGTTCCAAGTTTTTGATTGTTCGCACTTGACCAAGCTGGATGCGATCGTTCAAAAGGGCCCTGAAAAACTGGAAACACTTAAGGCGCTTGCCAAGGAGGTCGGAAAAGGCTTTCCACCTTTTTTGATCGATTACCTCAGTGCTGCCCTCAAAGTTAGACCCCATACACTAGCCATTCACACATCGAGTTCCATTGCTGGGTACAAAACTAGCGCCGATCAAGATGCGGTTGCACGAGCCAAAGGCTTTATCGGGAATCCGCAATTGGAGTTGGGAAGATTTCCAAACGCCATTCACCATGTGAAGATCATGCACAATGGAAAGGGGAAGGCGCGCGTCTTCTACAAAAATCTGGGCGGCGTGCAGTTTGTTCAGAACCTTAAGAGTTAGGCATCGGCATTATGTTAAAGTCACACAACAAGACAATCCTTGAAGCACTTGGGCGCAACCCCATTCATCCATTCCCGGCACGCATGGCGCCTGGAATCGCGCTGGAGGCTTTGGGCGATAAGGAAACCAAATTGCGAGTACTCGATCCCATGGCCGGCTCGGGAACTGTTCTCGCCGTCGCGCGTGCAAACGGGCACAGGGCGTACGGCTTTGATCTTGATCCTTTGGCAGTTCTCTTGAGCGAAGTATGGACCCAAACCGTTGCGGCCGAAAGCGTTTGTGAAAAAGCAGAGGAAGTCTTGCGTCGAGCGAAAACCGCGTTCAAATCACTGCCGGTGGCGGACGCGTATCCAATTGGGAGTGATGAGGAGACGCGCAAATTCATTCGATACTGGTTCGACAGTTACGCGCGTCGGCAGTTAGCCACGCTTTCAAAAGCAATCCGCCAAGTTCGTGATGAAGCTATCCGTGACGTGCTTTGGTGCGGATTATCGCGCCTGATAATCACGAAGAATGCGGGGGCTTCGCTAGCGATGGACCTGTCCCATAGCCGACCGCATAAAAAATTCCGCTATGCCCCCGTGAAACCATTCAACCGATTCATCGCGGCCGTCAAAACTGTAGTGTCGAACTGCCCGCAACGTGATTCAAAAAAAGTCGGTCCTGTTACCCGCATGAAGTTGGGAGACGCGAGAAAATTGGAGGTAGCGGATCGCTCAATAGACCTGGTGTTAACTTCTCCACCCTACCTGAACGCAATTGATTATATGCGATGCAGCAAGTTTTCGCTTGTCTGGATGGGGTACAATGTGCAGGAGCTTCGTCAAATTCGAGGGGAGAGCATAGGCGCGGAAGCAGCGTCTGAGGAAGCCTTAGCTGCTGGGTGGGTCAAATCGCTAATCAAACGGCTTGGCCTAAAACCCAAACTCTCCAATCGCGACCACGCGCTCTTGTCCCAATATGTTTGGGATATGGCTCGGGCTTTGGAAGAAGCATCCCGGGTTTTGCAGGTCGGCGGTCGCGCGGTCTACGTGGTCGGCGACTCGACGGTGCGCGGGACGTACATCCGCAATTCCTCAGTCGTGGAAGCGGTCGGCAAGAAGCACGGGCTGAGACTTCG
>Ga0210398_10002604_pt1 | contig 17545 bp, 15 predicted proteins | sample IncBWC4OmetaG_FD_161047 | JGI IMG/M metagenome (GOLD analysis project Ga0210398, IMG submission 161047) | Forest soil microbial communities from Barre Woods Harvard Forest LTER site, Petersham, Massachusetts, United States - Inc-BW-C-4-O | ecosystem: Environmental > Terrestrial > Soil >... | reverse complement strand
CTTTTACTTAAACAGAAAGCCTTTTCTTTGCACTTGCGCTCGGGGGCGACTCTTAACCATTTGAATTCTTGGACTTGGGGCTTTGTCCTAGTGTTGCGACGACCCCTTGATACCACCGGGGATTCTCGGAAACTGGGTTTTTGCCCCGAGCCACAGATAGTGTTGGCGTCGACCGGTTGAGCCGGGCGGGGATTATCGGAAACTAGCCCAAAGCGACAAAAATCATCGCAAATCGCATAGTCGAAAAAGTCATCTCCCGCTTTTCAACGGTGTAGCGCTGAAAAGTGAGGCCCTTTCAGGGCGGACGACAAAATTGACGCACATGATTCCCAGGATGTGTGCCCGGGGCTGGTCACCTTCTGCACTTTCAGCGCCGCTCGGGCGTAACGTCGAACTTGAAATGCGCGGAATTGAAATGGACGACATTCGGGCGGCCTGAACCTCAATGGTTGGGCGTTCAGAGAGCGTCGGACGTTCAAAGAATGAATGCGGGCACTACTGCAACGCCACGAAGGGGCTGGGCGTCTCCATGAGCGCGAGCTGCCCGCACGCGGCGAAAACGTCCTGGCCGCGCGAGTAGCGCACAAACGTGGGCACGCCCTTGCCGACCAAAATGCGTTGAAACTCGTCGATGCTCTCCGCCGTGGGCGCGCGGTACGGCAGGTTGCCCGGATTCCAGGGGATCAGATTCACTTTCGCGCGGATGTTCGCCACCAGGCGCACCACGCGCCGCGCATCCTCGGGCGTATCGTTCGCTCCGCCGAGCAGCACATATTCAAACGTAAAATATTCGCGCGGGCGCAGCGGATAATTCCGGCAGGCCTCCAGCAGCACGGCGAGCGGGTACTTGCGATTGATGGGCATGAGCGCGTCGCGCTGCGCGTCGCTTGATGCATTCAGCGAAATGGCCAGGCTGGGACGAATCTTTTCCTGCGCCAGCCGCTCGATGCCGGGCACGATGCCGCTTGTCGAAAGCGTGACATGGCGCGGGGCAAGCGCCACGCCTTTGGGATCGAGCAGGATGCGCACCGCGGCCATGGTGGCGTCATAGTTGAGCAGCGGCTCGCCCTGGCCCATCAGCACCACGTTGGTCTGCGGCGCGAGCTGCTCGCGATTTTCCTCGAGCGCCACCAGAACCTGTCCCACGATTTCGCCAGCAGTGAGATTACGGATCAAGCCCAGCTGCGCGGTGAGGCAAAAATGGCAATCCACCGCGCAGCCTGCCTGCGTCGAGATGCAAATCGTCTGCCGTCCCTGGCGCGGCATGAACACGGATTCAATCTGCGCGGGTTTGGGGCGATCGCCGCCGGCCGCGTCGCCGATCGAGAACAGATAGCGGATCGATCCATCCACCGACGGAAATCGGCGCAGGACGCGCGGCGGCGTGATGTGCGCCTCCTCCGCCAGGCGCTCGCGCAGTGCCGCCGGAAAATTGCTGATCGCGGAAAATGCAAAGCGCCGCTCGGCATAGAGCGCGTGATACAGCTGCGCGGCGCGGTAAGGCCGCTCGCCCAGCGCGGCGAAAAACTCGCGCAATTCCGGCACGGATTTTCCCAGCAATTCGACCGGCACGTGAAATCTCCAGGAAGTCGCCGCTTCATTTTAGCACGCGCGCCCGCGCAGTCCCGCGCGTGACGCGGCCCGCCCGTCGCCGGTGCTTTGCGCCCGCTCCCGGCGCAGGACCGCGTGAAAACAAAATGTGCTCACACGGCTCCCCCGATAACTCTTACTGAAACACGCGCCAAGGCGCAGCGGCCGCGCATTTTGTACGGTGCTACCATACTGAGCGTGGGGCAGGTCCGCGTTTCAAACCGGCTGGACGGCGTACACCATGGCGGAAACCAAAACAGCAAGGCAAAGAACGACCCGCGTTCGCATCGCGATTCCCGTGTTCATTTACGGAAACAGCGAGGGCGGCCCGCCCTTTAAGGAAATCACGCAAACCGTATCGGTGAACGCCAACGGCTGCCTGGTGGAACTGGCCACGCCGGTGGTCAAGGACCAGCCGCTGCTCCTGACCAACTTGAAGACCGACGAAGAAATGGCCTGCCGCGTGGTCACCCTGGGCAACGCCTCCGGCGGAAAGACCGAGATAGGGCTGCGCTTTGCGCAGGAAGCGCCGCGCTTCTGGGGAATCGGCTTCCCGCCCGAAGATTGGGATCCTGCCAGCCGCAAACGCCCGGCGCCACCCAAGCGCTGACAATCGCCGCCGCTGTATTCAATCAGGGCGCACATCACATCTCCTGCCGGTTCGCGTTCACAGCCGCACGTGTGCCACAATACACATATGAGTCAGCTCGCGCGCGACATCCAGCAAGCGGCGCTGCCGAACGGCGTGACCATCGTCACCGAGCGGATGCCCCAGGTGCGCTCGGTTTCCGTGGGCATCTGGCTGGGCTCGGGCTCGCGCGCGGAGTCGCCCGAGCGCAACGGCGTCGCTCACTTCATCGAGCACATGGTGTTCAAGGGCACGCGCAAGCGCACCGCTGAAGAGATCGCCCAGTCGGTGGATTCCGTCGGCGGCATGCTGGACGCCTTCACCGGCAAGGAAATGACCTGCTTCAACGCCAAGGTGCTCGACGAGCATCTTCCCGTCGCAGTGGATGTGCTCTGCGACCTCGTCTTGCACCCGCGCTTTGACGACGCGGACATCGCCAAAGAGAAGCAGGTGGTCCTCGAAGAAATCAAGATGGAAGAGGACAACCCCGAATACCTGATTCACGAGCTTTTCACCCAGAATTTCTGGCGCGGGCACCCGCTGGGCAGGCCGATCCTCGGGACGCCGGAAACGGTGACGCAATTTGCGCAGGGCGGAGTGCGCGAATGCTTTGAGGAGTGGTACGCGCCGAATCGCGCGGTCATCACCGCCGCGGGAAACCTGGAGCACGCCCGGCTGGTGGACCTGGTGGCGCGGGAATTCGAAGGCGCGCCGCGCTCGCACGATGCGGCAAAATCCGTGCCGCCGGAGATGCGTGCCACGGTCGAGCAGCGCGACAAGAAAGACCTCGAGCAGGTGCACATCGTGCTGGGCGTGCCGTCCTACCCCTTGGCGCACGAGCGGCGCTACGCCGCCTCAATCCTCAACGTGATTCTCGGCGGCGGAATGTCCTCGCGCCTGTTCCAGAATATTCGCGAGCGCCAGGGCCTGGCCTACGCCATCGAAAGCGATCTCTCGCCGTACACCGACTCCGGAGTCCTTTCTGTGTATGCAGGAACGTCGCGCGAGTCGGCGGCGCAGCTGATTCATTGCGTGTGCGACGAGTTCCGCGCCGTCCGCGGAAACGGAGTGAGCGAGCAGGAATTGCGCCGCGCGAAAGATCATCTGAAAGGCTCGATGATGCTCTCGCTCGAATCCACCAGCGCGCGCATGTCCAACCTGGCGCGCCAGGCTATGTACCTGCACCGCTTCATTTCCCTGGACGAAATGCTGGCGTCGATTGAAGCCGTGACGCGCGAGGAAGTCCACACCATCGCCCAAGAATTCTTCGAGCCCGAACGCATCTCCCTCAGCGTCCTGGGCAATCTGAACGGCTTCCGCGCCACCCGCGAACTACTGGCGTAAACCCCGGATGTAACGCCGGCACGGGCCAGTGTAGCGCCCGCCTTTCTTTTCAGGCGGGCAGCTGTTCGCTACCGCCGGCATGCCCGCCTGAAAAGAAAGGCGGGCGCTACAACGCCAGGGATCCCAAGAATTGTTGCTTACCACGCGTTTGCCGGATTGACGCGAGGGCCGCGCTTTGTCATGATGCCGTGGGCCTGCGCGCAGCCGCGCAAGTCCGCTGGGGGGAACAATCAGCCTGCGCGTCACCATTCTGGGTTCCGGAAGTTCGGGCAATTGCACGCTGCTCGAGACGGAGCGGACCCGGCTCTTGGTGGACGCGGGCTTCGGCAAGAAAGAAACGCTGCGGCGCCTGGCCGCGGCGGGCCGCGCGGTCGATCGACTCGACGGCATCGTCATCTCCCACGAACACACGGATCATATCGGCTCGCTGGGACAAGTCCTGGGCCAGTGGCGGACGACCGTGTATCTCAACGAAGCCACGCACGCCGAAGTGCTGCGCATCCTGCCGGAAACTTCGCACAAGCGCCTGGACCGCATCGAGCACATTCGCGCCGGCCAGCGATTCGTGGTGGGCGATATCGAAGTCTCGCCTTTCGCTATTCCGCACGATGCCGTCGATCCGCTGGGATTCACGTTTCGAACCAACGGGACGAAAGTGGCCATCGTCACCGATCTCGGTTACCTGCCCGAGCTCGTGAAAGTCCACCTGCGCGGTTCCGATTGTCTGATGCTGGAGTCCAATCATGATTTGGAAATGCTGAAGGTCGGACCTTATCCCTGGCACATCAAGCAGCGCGTGATGAGCCGCACGGGGCATCTGTCGAATCACACCGTGAGCGAATTCCTGGCCGACGCGGAGGCGTTCGACGCGCATGCCCGATTCGTGGTGCTCGCGCACCTCTCCGAGACCAACAACAATCCCTACACTGCGGAGATGTTCGCAAAGGAAGCCCTCGGCCGGCGCGCCGGCTTTGCCGGCGAGCTCATCGTCGCCTCGCAATCCTCGCCACTTCCCACGTTAAATTTGTAGACAATCAAGTAGCACAGACTTCAGTCTGTGGGGTTCCGTCGACTGACCCGGACCGCTGTGTCAGCCGAGCACTTTCTCGATTGACGTTCACGCCAAGATCAGATGGAAACCCACAGACTGAAGTCTGTGCTACTTGCGCTCAGTGCGGCACCGAGGTCTCATACACGCGGTACCAATCCTCGGAAATTTCGTGCTGCGCCTGTTCCAGGGTTAGCGCGCCCGAACAGACTTCGGCGTGCAAATAATTTTCCACCTTGTCCTTGGCGTGCGCGCCGCCCTCGGGAATGGAAGTCTCAAACGGCTCGGGCCACAGATTCTTCGAGTCGGCAGGATTGCCGCCGAGCTCGAGAGGAATGAAGTGGTCCTCCTCGTAATCGCGCGTGCGGGAGTCGGCGTAGCCGTACTCACGGATTTGCTCGACCTTCAAGCGATTGGTGTAGGCAACATCCGGGCGAATGGATTTCGTGCTCCAGCGCGGATTGCAGATAGTTTGGCGAATGTTTTCCTGCGTGATCTCCGGATTGATCGCGCCCGGCGTCCGCGCGGGGTCGGGATAGATATCCGGCGGGCCGACGTGCGCCGGCACCGCTTCACTGACCGGCGCCGATGGTTCAGTCAGCGAAGGAAACGCCCTGCGGAACCACCAGACCAGAACCGCGACCGCCAGCACGATCAGCAGAATCTGAAAAAACGGATTGCGGTTCCGCATCCGCTACAGTGTAACCCACGTGGGAAGTAGGCCCAGTGGCGCAGGCTTATTTACCCTGAGTGAAACGAAGGGCAGCCTGTGGGGTTTTGTACGCGCGGGATCAAACTCGCAGCAACCAACCCCCGCAGGCTGAAGCCCGCGCCACTTGGGGCGCGATTTCAGGTATCATCACTGGGGCACTTTTGCCGATTTTTTCTTGATCAGCCGCGCCGGGTGCAGAGGGCGCGCGCGCCGGGGAGTTCTGCTTGATTTCACGATACACACGCGAGGAGATGGGCCGAGTCTGGACCGAGGAGGGCAAATTCCGCCGCTGGCTGGAAGTGGAGCAAGCGGCCACGGACACGCTCGCCGACGCCGGCGTGGTCCCAGCCGACGCCGCGGCGAAAATTCGCGAACGGGCGCGCGTCGATGAAGGCGTGACCCGGCGCATCGCCGAGCTCGAAGCCAAGGTGAAGCACGACGTGATCGCCTTCACCATGGCCGTCGGCGAAACCATCGGCGATCCCGACGCGGCGCGCTGGCTGCACTATGGCCTGACCTCCAACGACGTGGTGGACACCGCGCAGGCATTGCAGCTGCGCGAAGCCTCGCGCCTCATCGAGCACGGCCTCATCCGCTTCGGCGAAGTCCTCGAACGCCGCGCGCGCGAATTTCAGCACACCCCGCAAATCGGCCGCACCCACGGCATCCACGCCGAACCCATCACCTTCGGTCTGAAAGTCGCCAACTGGTACGCGGAAAACCGCCGCAACCTCGAGCGCTTCGGCCAGGCTGCGCGGCAAATGGCCGTCGGGAAAATTTCCGGCGCGGTGGGCAACACCTCGCACCTCGGCCCGGACGTAGAAGAGGCCATCTGCCGCCGCCTGGGCCTCGACGTCGCGCCGGTGACCTCGCAGGTGATCCAGCGCGACCGCCACGCGCAATACCTTTCCGCGCTGGCCATCCTCACCGCCACGCTGGAAAAAATCGCACTGGAAATCCGCCACCTGCAGCGCACCGAGGTGCGCGAACTCGAGGAACCTTTCGGCGAAGGCCAGCGCGGCAGCTCGGCCATGCCGCACAAGCGCAATCCCGTTTCGAGCGAGCAGGTCTGCGGTCTCGCGCGCGTAGTGCGCGCCAACGCCGGCGCGTCGCTCGAAAACATTGCCCTCTGGCACGAGCGCGACATCTCCCACAGCTCGGTCGAGCGCGTCATCCTTCCCGACTCAACCATCCTCGCCGATTATCTTCTCGCGCGCATGGCCGACATCGTCTCGGGCATGCGCGTCTTCCCCGAGCGCATGCGCAAGAACCTCGACGCCACCGGCGGCCTGGTTTTCTCCGGCCAACTGCTCCTCGACCTGATCGAGGCCGGCGCGCCGCGCGAGGACGCTTACAAATGGGTGCAGGAACACGCCATGGCCGCCTGGGAAACCGACACCAGCTTCCGCCAGCGCGTCAGCGACGATTCGCGCATCAAGGTGTTTCTGAATCCCGCGGCGCTGGAAAAGACCTTTGACCTGACCCGCCACCTGCGCTACGTGGACGCCATCTTCGCCCGCGTCTTCAAATAGCGCCCCCGCGCCATCAGAAAAGTCTAAGAATCCGGCGCCGCTGTTCCGCTGCGGCGCACGGAACTGTTTCCATTAGAACCGTGCGCGCGTCTCCTCGCCCTCGCTGGCTTGACACCTTTCTTGCATGCGCCCAAGATGAAATCCCTTCCTATCACGGCGCAGGTTGTTCGCAGGCGGGACTCTTCCTCTCCGTGCCCCATCGCGCGGCCATCCACAGGGGGAAGCGTGTCTTCCATCTCAACGATTTCGTCGCTCAAGGGAATCATTCTCGTCGCGGATGACGATGCCAACATCCGCGAGCCGCTCATCGAAATGCTGCGCCTGAATTGTTACCGCGTGATCGCGGCCACCAGCGGCGAGCAGGCTTTCGAGGCCGCCTGCGCCCAGCCGGTGGACCTGGTGCTGCTGGACGTGATGATGCCGGGGCCGACGGGCTTCTCGGTGTGCCGCGCCATCAAGAAACGGCCGGAAACGCGCTTCGTCCCCGTGGTGCTGATCACCGGCCTCGCCAGCGCCGAGGACCGCATCCGCGGCATCGAAGCGGGCGCCGATGATTTCCTGCACAAGCCGGTGCGGAAGGAAGAGCTGCTGGCGCGGGTGCGCTCGCTGGTGCGCTTGAAGCGCTACACCGACGAGCTGGAAAACGCCGAAACCGTGCTGTGCACCCTGGCGCGCAGCATCGAAGCCAAGGATCCCTACACCGAGGGCCACTGCGACCGCCTATCGCGCACCGCCGTTTCCCTGGCCGAGAAAATCGGCCTCGCGCGCGAGGACTGCAACGACCTGCGCCGCGGCGGCATCGTGCACGACATCGGCAAGGTGGCCGTGCCGGAATTTGTCCTGCTGAAGCCCGGCCCGCTCGACGCGGTCGAGCGCAAAATCATGGAAGAGCACACCCTCGTCGGCGAGCGCATCTGCGCGCCGCTGAAATCCTTCCGCAACGTCCTGCCCATCATCCGCTCGCACCATGAGAAGCAGGACGGCAGCGGCTACCCCGACCACTTGCGCGGCGAGGAAATTGCTCTTACCGCGCGCATCCTGCAGACGGTGGACATCTACGATTCGCTCACCACGGATCGCCCATACCGCAAGGCGCTGTCGCAGGAAAAGGCGCTCGAGATCATGTGGGAGGAAACGCGCCGCGGCTGGTGGGACGCCAATCTGGTGGCCGCGCTGGAAGGAATGTTGGCCGACTCCCCGCTGGTCTTTTCCGAAGTCAGCGCATAGGTAGCACAGACTTCAGTCTGTGGGGTTCCGGCAATGAGCCCGGACTTCCCGCCGCAGCCAAGATCGACGCGCTCGCCAAGATCAAATGGAAATCCACAGACTGAAGGCTGTGCTGCGCGCGCTACACTCGTTGCACGTAGCGCGCTTCCGAAGTATCGACTTTAACCCTGTCGCCATTGTTGACAAACGGCGGCACCTGAATCGTCAGCCCCGTCTCCAGCTTGGCCGCTTTCATCACCGCGCTGGCCGTAGCTTTCTGTACGGTCGGCTCGGTATCGACCACTTTCAAGTCGACCGTGTCAGGCAAGACGACGCCGATCGGCTTGTTCTCGTAGAATTCCAGCTTCACCGTCGTGTTGGGGATGAGGTAGTACACCGACTCGCCCAGCAGCTCCGCGGTCAGTTGCAGCTGCTCATACGATTCCGTGTTCATGAAGTGGTAGCCTTCCTGGTCGCCGTACAAATATTCGTGCTCCACTTCGTCGAAGATGGCCCGCTCGATGTCGTCCTCCGCGCGGAACCGGTAGTCGATGATCGACCCGCTGCGCAGGTTGCGCATCTTGGTGGCCATGGCGGCGCGCTTGTTGCCCGGGGTGCGGTGTTCGACGGCATGCACCGAATACAAGTCGCCGTCGTGGCGGATGATCATTCCCGGACGCAGTTGTGTCGCTCTCATGGCTCTTGCTCCTGATGCCTACGGGATGACGCGGCAGGCGGTTCGAGTCGGCTGCAAGTTCGATTCGCGCAGTGCGGGCGGCGTCGCCAATTCACATCAAAGCGCCGCCCACCGAACCAAGATTATAGACGCCGGGCAGAGCGCGGGTCAACGCCGCGCCGTGAATGCGCCTTGCGGCCAATCGCAATCAGCCGCTCGGCATTGGGCCGTATTCTATGCCGCCAGATCGGGGGCGGTTGCATCCGCGAAGCCCAGCGCCAGACCGCGGCTACTACATTCTCTCCCCCCGGCCATCCACCCGATACCGCGTATAGACCTCTCCACAGCAAACGGATAGGGTGCCTTGCCGGAAGCACTTCTCGCCAGATAGGACTCGGATGCTTGCAGGCGCGAAGCAGAGGAGAAGATAAATGTTGCTACTGCTGATCATCGTGTTAGTACTACTGTTTGGCGGAGGCGGCGGTTACTACGGATATTCGCGTTGGGGAACGGGCGGCGGTCTCGGCATTGTCGGCACGGTATTGCTTATCCTTCTAGTGGTCTATTTGTTAGGTGGGTTGAGTATTCGCTAGTTCGGTGAAAGTTACTCAGAGATACGCGCGCATCTTTCTTCGCAGCGGACTGGAGTCAACACAGAACCCACCGAGAAAAATGCCCATGAAAAAAACGAAAAGTGAAGCCACGCTTTTTGCTGTAGCGGAAACGATCGGGTCAGCGCTCGGCTCCCTGGCGGCGACGGGCGAGACGGCCAAAAAGGCGTTCCAAACGGCCGCCTCAACTCCCCCGCCGAAAAAGAGAAAAGCCGGAACGGTCATGCGTGGGGCTGGCAGGAAACCGGCCAGGAGCAAGAAAGCCGCCCGCAAAGTCGGCCGTCGATCGTCAGCCAGGCCGCGCACCTGACCGGTAAGACCGGCGGACTGTCGATGCGGTCAGCACAGGAAGCCTCATGAAGACATTCCGCTGCGTCTGCGGCCAGCTGATTTTCTTTCAAAGCGTTCTCTGCCTCTCGTGCAAACGCGAACTGGGCTTCTTTCCAGATTCGCTTGCTCTAGGCGCCATCGAACCACATAGCGACAACCTTTTCGCGCCAAGGTCCGCCCAAAAGCTCGAGGGCTACTACCGGAAATGCCAGAATTACGCGCAGCAATCCGTGTGCAACTGGATGATCCCAGAATCCGAGAAGGACGAGGTCTTCTGCAAATCCTGCCGTTTGACGGAAACCGTTCCCGATTTGGGGCAGGAGCAGAACCGCACCCTGTGGGCACTCATGGAGAGCGCCAAGCGCCGTTTAATCTATAGTCTTCTGAGTTTGAATCTTCCAGTGTCGTCCAAGCTTCAGGACCCCGAACAGGGCCTGGCGTTCCGCTTCCTGTCAGATACCCTCAATCCCGATGGAAGCGTCACCAAGGTTCTCACGGGACACGCGAACGGGATCATTACGCTAAACATTGCCGAGGCGGATGACGCCGTCCGCGAAAAGACCCGCTTGGCTATGAATGAGCCTTACCGCACCTTGCTGGGCCATTTTCGCCACGAGGTGGGGCACTACTATTGGGACCGGCTGGTGCGCGACACAGCGTTTCTTGCTCCTTTTCGCGCCCTGTTCGGGGACGAGCAAGCGGATTACGAAAATTCTCTCGAGGACTACTATGCCAAGGGCGCCCCGCAAGACTGGCAGGAACGCTGTGTGAGTGCTTATGCCACGTCTCATCCCTGGGAGGATTGGGCGGAAACGTGGGCTCATTTCCTACACATTCAAGATACCCTCGAAGTGGCCGGCGATTTCGGAATAACAGGAAAGCCGCTGAAAGAGGATTCCGGGCGGGAGGCAAAGCAATCCGAGGGAGCCACGCCGGAACCTTTCGATCAGATGATTTCGTCGTGGCTGAGCCTCGCGGTGGCGCTCAACAGCATCAACCGCAGCATGGGCCACCAGGATCTTTACCCCTTCGTGCTCAACGCTCCGGTGATCGAGAAGCTGCGTTTTGTGTCCGGAGTGATCTCTGGCGCCTCGAGTTGGACCGAGACTGACGCCGGCTCTCCAGCGCTCGCGGCACCACTCGGCGAAAAGCCAGCGGCAAGGCGCACTTCCGCGTCGTTCTGACCCTATAGAGTTGGGGATTTCCTGACGTTTGGCGGGGCTTGTCCCGGGCGGTTCGTTATGGGCGGCGGGATCAGTCCAGCTTATGGCTTAGACGAGGCTCCTGCCTTCTCGCCCATCACCCACGCCTTCATGTTCTTCCAGTCGGGATCGTCCTGGTTGGCGAATTGCCTGCCGCCCTGGTGCGTGTCGGCGAGGCCGCCCGCTTCGGGCGCGAGGGGCATGTTCAGGAACAGGCTCAAGGTCGGGTTGCCGGGAACAACGAGTTTCGAGACCGCCTCGAAATTCTTGCGGGACTGCTCCTCGGTCCAAAAGCTGGCGCCGGGCGGCAGCATCTCCAGACTCAGCGGGCCGCCGCCGTGGCGCATCATCTGGTGGCACACGTAGCAGCGGGCGTGCTCGTCCGAGCGCTTCTTCAGGAAGATGGGCTCAACGCGTGTTTTGAAATATTCGTAGTCCAGCTGCGGGGATTGTGTGTCAGCGCTCGCCGCGGCAGCTGAATTTTGCGCCGCGGCAGGGCGGGTGGTGACGTGCAGCGCGGCCGCAGCCGTGATCGCCAAGCCGGCAAAAATGATTTTCGCCAGAATTGTGGATTTCATGTTTTCCTCGAACTCGCTTCCTTCACAAATGGCAAAACGATAAGTGGCAAAACCCGACAGGCTCGAAGCCTGTCCTACTGGAGCGCCAGCGTGCTGATCCGGTCGGGCATCTCGTGCACCGGGATTTGCGTGATCTCTTTGATCGCGGCCACGTCGATCGCGGTGATCGACTTGGTCCCGCACGTGGAGATGTACACGGTCTTGCTGTCCGGCGTGAACGTCACCCAAGCAGGCCCGCCGCCGCGCGGCGCCTTCCCTGGCACTTCGGTTTGCGGCAACGCGACATGCCCCATCAGCTTCAGGTCGGGCAGCGAGTAAACGAACACCGCGTTGGCCGGCCGGCTGTTGCTCCACAGCGTCTTATGGTCCGGCGCGATGCCGATGCCGTGGCTGATGCCCTCGCATCCCGGAGGAAAGCCCGAGGGTTCGTCGGGATTCTTGATTCGCGCCACTTCCTTGTGCGTGGCAAAATCCACCACCGAGAAGCCGTTGGTCTTGTTGAGCTGCGCGAAGATGCGCTTGCCCGACCCGTCCGGGTTGCTCTCGATAATTACGGGCAGGACTCCCTGGTCGTAGACCACCTCCCAGGCGATTTCCATCTTCTGCAGGTCGAACACGGTGATGAACCCTCCACCCGGCGAACCCGCCGCGGCAAATTTACCGTCCTGGGTCAGCGACACATCGTGCAGGCCCCGGCGCACCGGAATGCTCTTCACCTTCTCCAGGGACTTGGCGTCGATGAGGTCGAGCGCCCCGGCATCGACCGCCTCCTGGCCGGTATTGCGGATGCACACGACGATCATCTTGCCGTCGCTCGTCACCATGGCGTCGTTGGCCCAGCCGCTGAGCGCCACCTTCTTGATGGTCTTGCCGCTCTTGCGATCGCGCACGTCGAGGACATCCTCGCTGCGGCTAGTGATGTAGAGCCGGCTGCCGTCGGGCGAGAACCGAATCACCTCCGGCGACTCGATGCCGCGGATCACCTCGACCACCTTGTTCGTCGCCGTCTCGATCACGTCGATGGTCGTTCCGCCGCGGTTAGCGACGTACACGCGAGCCGCCGGCGCCGCCAGCGTCCCCGTAGCACACAACAACGCCACCGGCAGCCACACATTCCTCTGCGCGCAAAGATGCTTCTTCACGATGTTTGAGTTCATAGTCCGAAGGCGCTCCTCACCCTTGGCGCAGAGGGTAAGCTGCGCACAGCCTCAAGTCAAGCAGGTCCGAAGAGCAGTAGGGGCACCATTTGGGGAGAAGCGCAACTCACTTTGAAAAGAGCGGGAGTAAACGATGAATTAGAAAAATAGCGAGCGCTGTGAGTCCGGCGCCAGCCACAAGGATGCCGCCAATTATCTTTCCAGCGTAAAACTCTTTCTCGATTTCGCCCAGCCTTTGTCCGTGAAAGACGTTGGAGCGTTCCAAAATGGAAAGTGCAGACTGCATTTTGTCTATGTGTTCCAGCTTCTCGCCGTGAGATTTCGCCGTACTCTCCAAAGCTTTCACCGCGCGTTCCACTCCCCCCAACGCTCTCTGTATATCGAGGACCATGTACAGCGTGCGAATATCGCTTGGCGATATCGGACCAGGGCCGAGAGCGGGACTACCAGTTTCGGACGGTACAATCTCGGGGCCTGACGGGCGAATCGGCGTAGGCATCGTTAGGATTTTCCCAGGTTGCATGAGGCACGCTCCCGTGCAGGATTCCAAGCACGGGTGGTGCCAAAGAGGCCTGATGGTGAATCAGGCGTTCGCTGGTTCACAGCGCGATAGTAGCATTTCCATCCAGTAAAGAAATGATTTCTGCATCGATCGAATCGGGTGCCCCATCCTTCCGGTTTTTGGAAGGGTGGGGCTTTTGACTTCCCATTCGCCGGGCCGCGCTCAGTGCGCCGGCGCTTGTGCCACGGGCAGATCGATGAAGCTGGCCTCACCCTGCGCGTGGTAGATGCGCTGCGTTGCCTTCACATAATCCTTGGGCTGGGCGAAAAATAAATTGGGCACGAATGTCTGCGGATTGCGGTCGTAAAGTGGGAACCAACTCGACTGCACCTGCACCATGATGCGGTGTCCCGGCAGAAACACGTGATCCACCATGGGCAGAGTAAATTTGTACGTCAGCGGCGTGTTGGGCTCGATCGCCTTTGGAGTTTCAAAGCCTTCGCGGTAGCGCCCGCGGAAAATATCCATGCTCAGGCTGAGTTGGTATCCGCCCATCTCCGGCTGGCTGGGGACTTCATCGGGATAAACGTCGATCAGCTTGACCACCCAATCGCTGTCCGTGCCGCTCGTGGAGGCGATCAGATTCACCACCGGCGCTCCGCCGACCCGCAACGGCTCAGTCAGCGGCGGCGTGACATACGTCAGCACATCCGTGCGGTCGGACACCCAGCGCTGATCCACCACCAGCCAGCGCCTCCAGGCGTCGCCGTCGGCAAAGCGCACCGGGCGCGGCGAATACGGCACGGGCTTGGCCGGATCGGAGATGTACTCGTCATAGCCTGTGCCCGCAGTCGATGCCTTCTCTCCAGGCGCGTTAAAAGACAAGCCAAAATTGCTCGTCAAATAAAGCGGCTTGGATTTGTCCGCGCATCCCGACGCGCACGACAGCGGCCAGGATTTAAAACGGTCCCAGTGATTCTCTCCCGTGTTGTAAATGAACACCGGCGGCGTATCCGCTTTCGGCGCGCCGTCCTTCAGGTACTGATCGAAAAACGGCTTCAACACGTCGCGCCGGAATTGCAGCGCGGTATCGCCGTCCCAACGCAAAGGACCGAGCGAAGTGCCGTCGTAATTCACGCCGCTATGCCGCCATGGACCCATCACCAGAAAATTCATGTCGTTGTTGCGGTCCTTGGGCTCGATCGCGAAATAGCTGTGAATCGCGCCCCACATGTCTTCCTGGTCCCACAACCCTTGCTCCCACATAACCGGCACTTTCAGCGGCTGCTCGGCCATCGTCTTGTCGAGCGCCTGGTCCCGCCAGAACGCATCGTACGCAGGATGCTCGGTCATCTTGCGCCACCACGGCAACTGTTCTAGACCGGCGGCTTTGCCGAAATCCCCCGCGGAGCCGCCGCGCAGAAAATTGTCGTAGTCGTCGTAGGCCTCGCGCACGATGCGCGTTCCGTCGCCTTTCACGGTGGTCTGCTCGGTGAAGTAATCCATATTCACCTGCCGGAAGGCGCCGTAGTGAAACCAGTCGTCGCCCATCCAGCCGTCGACCATCGGGCTTTCCGGCGCAGCCACTTTCAGCGCCGGATGCGGATTGACCAGCGCCATCACCACGGTAAAACCCTCGTACGAGCTGCCCAGCATGCCCACTTTGCCGTTAGACTCCGGCACGTTCTTCACCAGCCAGTCGATGGTGTCGTACGCGTCGGTGGATTCGTCGGTTCGCGTGTCGTTGAGCGGCCCGCGCAAAGGGCGCGTCATGATGTAATCGCCCTCGGAGCCGTACTTGCCGCGAATATCCTGAAACACGCGAATGTAGCCGTCGTTGACAAACACCTCGTCGCCCTGCGGCAGCGTCGCCTGCATATAAGGAGACTGAAACCGGCGCGTGCGCTCGGCGGCGTCGTACGGCGTGCGCGTTAGAATGATCGGCGCGCCCTTCGCTCCCTTGGGCACTACGACCACCGTGAAAAGCTTCACGCCGTCGCGCATCGGGATCATCACCTCGCGCCGCACGTAGTCATAGGAAGCTGCGGGTGCTTGATACTTCGACGGAATGTCGGGCGTTTCGGCCGAGGTTTGCGCAAAAACGGAAGCTCCGGACGCCAGTAGAATCGTCACCGCCAGAAAGAAGCGTTGCAACCAAGGATGGGAACCCATGAGACCCTCCTAAGTGGAATGCCAACGGAGAGGAGTCTGCTTGCCTGAGCAACCGGCATTATAACGCGTCATCGCGGCTGATCCATCGAATCCGCGGATGCGGGCCATCCAAAATCGCTAGCCGGTGCTTGCTGGAGAAGCTAAGCCCTGGGGCTCAGTTGAGCCCGGAACTGTGTTAGCGTTACGGGCAGCCAGGCACCGGCAACGCTGGCTGGAACAGGCCGCAGGAGGATTCATGGGCGATCTGCAAAACCGGCGGGGGTTCTTGCGGGCTGCAGCCGCGGCAGGCGCCGCTTGGGCAACGGCAGACATAGCGCACGTGGAAGACGCGCTGGCCTGGGCCGCGCGCCAGGCCGCCGCACCGAATGCGCCGCGGCTCACTGCCCTCACGCCGGAGCAGGCTGAGACAATCGAGGCCGTCGCTGCGCGCATCCTGCCGGCGGTGGACGGAAGGCCGGGCGCGCGCGAGGCCGGGGTCATCTATTTCATCGATCGCTCGCTTTCCACGTTCAACGCCGCCCAAAAACCGCTCTATGCTGGTGGCGTGAAAGATCTCAACAGCCGCGCAGCAGCTAAATGGAACGGAACACAAAATTTCGCGGCGCTGGCCGCGCCGCAGCAGGACGAACTCCTGCGCGCCATCGAGAAAACGCAGTTCTTCCTGGCCGTGCGACTGGACACCATTGCCGGAATGTTCGCGCTCCCTTCCTGGGGTGGCAACCGCGACTTCATGGGCTGGCACATGCTCGGCCTCGCGCACCAGGCGCGTTTCGATCCGCCCTTCGGCTTCTACGACGAAGCCGTGAACAAGAGGAGTTGAACATGCCACCGCAAAAGAGCGCGCGCTTTCAGCCGAGCGACATCGTTGATTTCGTGATCGTGGGATCGGGCGCAGCGGGTGGAATCCTCGCCAAGGAACTTTCCACGGCGGGGTTTCAGGTCGTTGTGCTGGAGCAAGGGCCGCGCCTCACCGAAGCGGACTTCACCCACGACGAGTTCGGCGTGTTCTCGCAGTACCGCCACACCAACAGTTTGTTCACTCAGCCCCAAACCTTCCGCGCCACCGCCAACGACGAGGCGAAAAAAAGCTTGCCTCTGACCTACGGCCGCCTAGTGGGCGGCAGCAACGCGCATTTCACCGCCAACTTCTGGCGCTTGCACCCCAGCGACTTCAACGAGGCCAGCCGCCTCGGCGGCGTGCCCGGCACAGGCCTCGCGGACTGGCCGATCACCTACGAAGAGCTGGAGCCGTACTACAGCAAAGCGGAATGGGAACTGGGCGTTTCCGGCGAGCCCGGCCCGTTCGACGCGCCGCGCTCACGGCCGTATCCCATGCCGCCCCTGCCGGTGAAATCGTCCGGCGTTCTGATGGAGCGCGGCGCGCGGGCTCTCGGCCTGCATCCGCAGCCGACTCCCATGGCCATCAACTCGCAACCGTACAACGGCCGCCTGGCCTGCCAGCAATGCGGCTTCTGCTACTTCTTCATGTGCGAGTACGGCGCCAAGTCCACTTCGATGGTTGCCATGCTGCCCCTGGCCGAAACCACCGGCCGCTGCGAAATTCGCCCCAACAGTTACGTCGCGCGTGTTGAGATGAACGCCCAAGGCCGTGCCACCGGCGTCACCTACTTCGACGCGCAAAAGCGCCTGCAACGGCAGCGCGCCAAAGCGGTAATTCTCTCCGCCAACGGCGCCGAAACCGCGCGCCTGCTGCTCAATTCCGAATCCTCGCGCTTCCCGAACGGCCTGGCGAACTCCAGCGGCCTGGTGGGCAAGCACCTGATGTTCAACACCTACTACAGCGTGCACGCGCAGTTCGAGCATCCCCTCAACGAATACAAGGGCGTCCAGAACACGCGCATGGTGCACGATTTTTACGACACCGACCCGAAGCGCGGCTTCTACGGGGGCGGCGGCATCGACGCCCGCTTCGGCGACTACCCCATCTCCTTCGCCCTCGACGGGCTCCCTCCGGAAGCGCCGACCTGGGGCGAAGGCTTCGTGCGCGAGCTGGCCGACAAATTCACGCGCACCATGGCCTTTGCCGCGCACGGCACGTCTCTCCCGCTGGAGTCCAACAGCATCACCCTCGATCCCCAGCTCAAGGATGCCTGGGGCTTGCCCTGCATGCGCGTCACCTACAAAGACCATCCCGACGATTTGAAGAGCAGCGCATTCCTCACCGCGCGCGCCTCCGAAATTGCCCAGGCCGCCGGCGCGCTCAAGTGGTGGACCGACCCAATCGAGCCGCAGAAGC
>Ga0210398_10002603_pt1 | contig 17548 bp, 16 predicted proteins | sample IncBWC4OmetaG_FD_161047 | JGI IMG/M metagenome (GOLD analysis project Ga0210398, IMG submission 161047) | Forest soil microbial communities from Barre Woods Harvard Forest LTER site, Petersham, Massachusetts, United States - Inc-BW-C-4-O | ecosystem: Environmental > Terrestrial > Soil >... | reverse complement strand
GCTCCGGCAACGCGGTGTCCAATACCTACACGCTCAATTTCAGCTACGGCGTCGGGCTGGTCGCGGAAGGCACCGGCATCATTCTCAACAACGAGCTCGACGATTTCGCCGTGAAGCCCGATGCGCCGAACGCCTACGGGCTCATCGGCTACGAGGCCAACGCGCCGGGGCCCGGCAAGCGGCCGCTGTCGTCGATGACGCCGACCATCGTGCTCAAAGACGGCAAGCCGTTCCTGGTCACCGGCTCGCCGGGCGGCAGCCGCATCATCACCGCGGTGCTGCAGGTGGTGGTCGACGTGATCGACCGCGGCATGGACATCGCCAGCGCGGAATCGGCGTCGCGGATTCACAATCAATGGATGCCCGACCAGGTGTTCGCCGAGCCCGGCGTCTCGCCCGATCTGATCGCGGCGCTGCAAGCGCGCGGCGACAAGGTGGTGCCGACCGGAAAATTCACCTCGGTCAATTCCATCGTCGTCACGCCGGAAGGGTTCGCCGGCGCCGCCGATCCGCGCACCCGCGGCGGGTTGGCGGTTGGCTATTAGTATGCTCCGTCATTCCGGGACGCGCCGAAGGCGCGGGCCCGGAATCCATGATCACAGGTCAGCGAATATGGATTCCGGGTTCGCGGGCAAGAGCCCGCGCCCCGGAATGACGCACTACTTCGGCACGAGCCCCGCCGCATTGGCGACCTTGGCCCATTTGTCGATTTCGCTGCGCAGATGCGTGCCGAGCCGTTCGGGCGGGCCGCCGACCAGGCGGAAGCCGAGCTTTGTCGCGCGCTCCTTCATGTCGGCGTCGGCGAGGATTGTGTTGGTGGCGGCGTTGATCTTGGCGACGACGGCGGGCGGCGTGCCGGCCGGCGCGAACAGCGCGTACCAGCTGGTGTCGTTGCCATAGGCGACGCCGAGCTCGTCGAAGGTCGGCACGTCGGGCAATAGCGCGGCGCGCGTCGGGCCGGACACCGCGAGCGCGCGCAGTTTGCCGGCCTGGATGTGGCCGATCGAGCCGCCCAGCGTGGTGAGCCATATCGAAATCCGCCCTGCCGACACGTCGGTGACGGCTTGGCTGAAGGAATTATACGGCACGTGCTGCAAGGTGATGCCGGTGACCTCGCTGAACAGCGTCGAGGCAAGCTGGCCGCTCGAGCCGATGCCGAGCGAAGCGTAAGTGAGCTCGCCCGGATGCGCCTTGGCGTAATCGACGATCTCCTTGACCGAATGGAACGGCGAATCCGCCGGCACCATCAGCACATCCTGACCGGTGGCGACGAGAATGAGCGGTACAAAGCTTTTGACCGGGTCGAAGTTCGCCGAAGGCGCGATGGTCACATTCGCCGCCATGAACTGGCCGCCGAAGCTCATGGTGTAGCCGTCGGGCGCGGCCTGCGCCGCCACCGACGAGCCGACCATGCCGCCGGCGCCGGCGCGGTTCTCGATGAACACCGACTGGCCCCACAAGTTGGCGAGCTTGTCGGTGAGGATGCGGCCGAGCGTGTCGATGGAGCCGCCGGGCGGGAACGGAATGATCAGCCGGACCGCATGATCCGGATAAGTCTGCGCCCTCGCGGGCGTTGCCAGCGCAGCGATCGACGTCAAGACCAACGCGGCGACGAGCTTGCGCGAATTCACCACACCCTCCCGGTTTGCACGTTATTGCCGCGCATTCTTCACCGTCGACGCCAAGACGACAATGACGATGGCGCACAGCCCCACCGGCGCAAAGCTCGCCACCGGCACGGCGGTCAAATCCCATAGCCAGCCGCCGACGATCGACAGCACCATGGCGCAACTGTAACTGATGGTGAACATGCCGGCCGAGGTGCGGTGCACGTCGTCGGGCGCGCTCAGCATCGACGGCAGCGCCAGAGCCAAGGTCAGCGTGAGCGCATTGGTGAAGCCGAGCACGCCGGCGAAGACCACGATCCCCATGCCGTGCGACGTCACCATGCCGATCAGCGCCGCGAGCGACGCCAGGGCGGTCGCCGCGTATGCCCACGGCTGGGTCACCAGCGGTCCCGCCAGACCCAGCAGCAGGAAAGCCGCGGGCAACTGGCCGACATTGAGCGCGGTGAGGGCTGAGCCGACCAGGTCGGGGCGGCCCTGGGCGACCACATAATCGGGCAGGAATGCGTTGCTGACGAAGTAGATCGTGTTGACGCTGCCGAAGATCAGGCCGAACTGCCAGATCAGCGGCCGCCGCCAATCGGGCCACCACCGGGTGCTGGCCGCGGGCGCGGCATTGTCGGCGCCATTGATCCGTTTCGCGTAAGCCCCAACGACGACCGCAGTCAGCAAAACTGGAATCGCCCAGACCACGAAACTCAGCCGCCAACTGTCGTCGATCAGGGGCAGCACCAGTGGAATGGTCAGCGCTGCGGGTAAAATTTCGCCGATCAGAAGCCCGGTGGTGTAGACCGCCGTGGCGAAGCCGATGCGCGCGGGAAACCAAGCCCGCACCAGCGGCGGCAATATCGGCTGCATGATCGCGACGCCGGCCGCCATGACGACGGTCGAGGCGAAGAGAAACTCCACGTCCGCCACCGCGCCGCGCGCCGCGCCGCCGAGCGCGTTGAGCAGCAAGCCGACCAGCAGTGCCGGGATGAGGCCGAACCGCGCGATCAACAGCGAGCCCGGCACCGCCGCAATCGCAAACAGCATCGGCGGCAGGCTCGACAGCCAGCCGATCTGCGTCTCCGACAGATGCAGGTCGGCGTGCAACAGCGGAATGACCGGCGGCGTCGCCAGCACGGTAAGCCGCAGACACGCGCCCGACAGCCAGAGCAGGAGGAGGGGGATCAGGCGCGGGCTGATGATTGGTCTCTTTATTCTTGGCGCTTTGGGCCGGTGCCGGCCAAGCGCGGGGACGCGCGGCGAGCTTACATGAACGCGGCGCCGGCAAAAACTACGCGCGTCATTCCGGGACGCGGGCGAAGCCCGCGGGCCCGGAATCCATAACCACAGACAGCGAGGTTCTTGAAGGCATTCGCCGTTATGGCGGGTAAAATTCCTCTTCGAACCTTCCGAGATGCAGTAGCGTCGCTCACCTGTGCTTTCCGCAAACTACCGGTTGCAATGGATTGGAAGTTGGATTCTAACTCAGCGATTCGGCGCGAATCACGGTTGGAGCGCTAGATGGGCACAATTACGATTGGGAATAGATCGTTCGAGACGCCCGTCCTAGTTCCTTCCGTCTCATCTTTCGAAACACAACTTAACCCGGTTGACGCGCTACGACTGCAATACACATTGCAGGAACCCATTTCACTCGTTTCAGCATATGACGTTGCATTTGACCGGGGTAATCTTGTTCCGCTATGCAAAACCTTTCGAGATCAGGGTGTGCTGCTACTAGATAGCGGTGGGTACGAAAGTTCTCGAATTTCCCGATACGCACCCGACAAAAAGCAAGAAAGATGGACTTTTGCAAAATACGCGAAAATCGCCGCAGAGGACATATACGACTTCATATTTAGCTACGATTACTTTTTAGACGAGAAAGAATCGTCATCCGCCTTCCTTGCCCGGATCATGCGCGAATTTCGCGCTCACTCGGATGTCTTGGACATAACAAAACTGATTCCGGTCATCCATTTACAGACGTTGGATGGCAAACGTCCCTTTACCAAGGAGGAGGCGATTGGATTGTTTGCGACCGTAGCCACCGAAATTGACTGCCGCTTCGTCGCCGTACCAGAACGTGAACTAGGAGATGGCCTACCTGCTCGAGCGCATTTAACACAACGAATAACTTCCGCCATGCGGGAAAATGCGAGCGATTGTTCGCTTCACATACTAGGCTGCGGAAATCTGCTCTCGTTCTCCGCACTTGCGGTAGCTGGTGCAATGATGTGCGACGGACTCGAATGGTGTCGTACACTGGCGGCCGATAATTTTCACTTACATCATTTTCAGCACAAGGACCTTTTCGTTGATCCGGAGTATTACAAAAGCAATCCAATAGTTGAGTTTTTGAAAGAAGCAGCGACTTTAAATTACCCTACGTCAGTCGCAGTACGCAATTTGCTAAGCTTTCAAGCTTTCACGCAATCTCTGCACGGCCGCTTGAATCGCCGCACAGTCCACGAGTTTGTTCGTGAAAATTTTGGCAACCTGGCCGGTGATGCGATTCGGGTGCTGGAACCATGAAAGCGCGCCTGCTATTGGAGCACTTAGTATCGACGCTGTCGGCAGACATGCACAGTTCCTGCCTGAGTATTCCTAGCTTTGTCATAGAACGTCGACCGGAGGAGATTTGGAGGCAAAAAGTATTTTGTGTTCTGTCCAGTCAATTTAATGCACAAAGAGCGGCCGCGATTAGCGACAAAATCGTGCGGTCAATCCCATTTTTTGACTCCCCGCCAATACACAAAATTGAGGATGAATGTTATCAATTCTTGAGTAGCGGGAGCATCGGATACCGATTTCCGAAAATGAGGGCGCGACAAATTTCATTGTGCTGGTTTCCCTTCTTCCAGGTCAAAGATGAATATCAAGAATACGTGAGATCGTTCGGCTCTGAAGATGCCGCCCGCGAACACATAACCGAGACGTTTCCAGGAATCGGATACAAACAAGCAAGCATGTTTTTGAGGAATATCGGCGCCTCCAAGAACCTGTCCGTGATTGACGTTCACGTGCTATTTTATCTTAGGACTTGTCATAACTGGGAAGTCAATCAGCTCACGCCTCGGCGCTATCGATTAGCCGAAGATATTTTGCGCGAGGATGCTTGCCGGTATGGCTTGGACCTGAGCGTCTTTGATACTATCGTGTGGAGTGCATCAAGGGCACTGAAGAAGGCAAGGGCATATGTATGACGCGGTTTGCCTTGCATCAGGTGGGCTAGATTCCACGCTCTGTTTGAATCTCCTCCGAGAAGCCAACGTGCGGGCATTGCCGGTTTATATTAATTACGGTCAAAGGAACCATGAGCGTGAATGGGGTGCCTTGTCGGCTGCTTGTGCTTTCCATCGGTTCCCCGAGCCCGTATATTTCGATTTTTCCTGCTTTGGACAGATCATCAAATCGGGGCTGACCGATGCAGCGCTGCGGGTAAATGAAGACGCATTTACGCCTACGCGGAATCTTTTATTTCTAGTGCTCGGCGGTGCCGTTGCATACTCAAAGGGCGTCAGAAATATAGTGCTTGGGTTCCTATCCGAACGGACGGCAATATTTCCTGATCAGACTGATCGGTTTATAAAAACAACTGAGGCTGCGCTAACGGAGAGTCTGGGCGTACAAATTGAGATTCATTGTCCGCTGCGAGATATGACAAAGCAGGATGTTGTAAAGCTAGCTCGTGAAAAAGGTATCTCTAGCTTTTATTCTTGTCATTCTGGAACGGAAGAACCGTGCGGAAAATGCATAGCTTGTCTTGAATATGCTTGAGGGAGAGGGAACATGGGCGGTGGAGGTGGTGGCGGAGGCTTTTCATCAAGCGACATGGCGAAGATGCAGGAAGCCGCTGAGGCGCGACTGAGAGCCATTGCGTCTAAAAGCACTAAAATTCTGTTCGTCTGCGAAAATATTGATAAGAAGTCGCTTGATTCGCACTTGGCGCAATCAAAAGTTTTTCCAAAAGACCGCACAACGGTATTAGACGCCACTCAAGCGACCAAGGTCGATGCTCAATTGGAAAGTGCAACGTTTTTGGTGGTGTTCACGGATCAGACCAAAACTACTGCTTTCATTGATAGCGTGATTGACAAGGCGCTTCTAAAGAAAATGAGCGGCGTTCACGTCAAGGCTCAGGCAAAATCTCTTGTTCCTTCGAAAGTCAGCGCCTATCGATGGCGCTCGATCACTTGGAAAGGGCTTGAGGCGATTTTTGGTGCCTAATACGAGACCTTCCGGCCACCGCCGTATGCGGGGGCTGCTCGCCGCTCAGTCTCCCAACATAGTGGCTACCCCGTGGCTCCCCTTGGGGGAATTCTTGATTTTGGATTTCCGCTAAGTGCTTGATTTTACTTGGAGCGGGCGAAGGGATTCGAACCCTCGACCCCAACCTTGGCAAGGTTGTGCTCTACCCCTGAGCTACACCCGCATCCGAGAAGGGTAAGCCGGCAAACCGGGCCAAAGACCCGCGCCGCAGCTTTGCTATGCCAAAGAGCGACCGGCTTGGCAACCGTCGCCCAGCCGGCCTATGAAACCGTTAATGCCTGCCTCGCCGGACGACCTTTTCGCCTACCTGGATACGCTGGGTGTCGCCCACAAGACCGTCACCCATCCGCCGGTCTTCACCGTCGATGAGGGCCGCGAGCTGCGCGGCGCGATCGCCGGCGGGCACACCAAGAACCTGTTCCTGCGCGACAAAAAGGGCGCGGCGTTCCTGGTGGTGGCGCTCGAACATGCGGTGATCGAATTGAAATCGCTGCACCGCCTGCTCGGCGCGACCGGGCGGTTTTCGTTCGGCTCGGCCGGGCTGATGAGTGAGCTGCTCGGCGTCGAGCCCGGCTCGGTGACCCCGTTCGCCGCCATCAACGACACCGCGGGACGCGTCACGGTGGTGCTCGACGCCGCCATGATGGCGCACGAGGTGCTCAACTTTCATCCCCTGGTGAACACCGGGACGACGACGATTTCGCGGGCCGGACTGCTCAAATTCCTCGAAGCGACCGGCCATCACCCGCGGATCGAGGCGGTTTCGGGCACGGCGGGCGGGGAACCCTGATTGCATTCGCCCGCGGTCTTACCATTTAATCGGGTGGAGCAGGGCGCTAGGGCAAGGAAAACATGCTGCAGGAAGCTGGAACCATCACGGCGGATGCCGTCGTCAAGGACACGACGACGCAAGCCTTCGTCAAAGACGTCATCGAGGAATCCAAGCGCCAGCCGGTGCTGGTGGATTTCTGGGCGCCATGGTGCGGGCCGTGCAAGCAGCTCACCCCGATTCTGGAGAAGGCCGTCAAGGCGGCCAAGGGCAAGGTCAAGCTCGTCAAGATGAATATCGACGACCATCCGGCGATTCCCGGCCAGATGGGCATCCAGTCGATCCCCGCCGTGATCGCCTTCGTGGCCGGCCAGCCGGCCGACGGCTTTATGGGGGCGCTGCCGGAGAGCCAGGTCGTTGCTTTCCTGGAGCGGCTGACCAAGGATCGTATCGGCGGCGAGGCCCAGGATCTCTTGAAAGCCGCCGACGCGGCGCTTGCCGAAGGCGATGCTGCCGGCGCGGCGGAGATGTACGCGCAGCTTCTCGCCGAGGATAACGCCAACGTGCCGGCGCTCGGCGGTCTCGCGCGCGCCTACGTAGAGACCGGCGCGCTCGAGCAGGCGCGGCAGACCCTCGCCATGGTGCCGGAGGCCAAGCAGAACGACGCCGCGGTGGCCGCGGCCCGCGCCGCGTTGGAGATTGCCGAGCAGGCCAAGACGCTCGGGCCGGTCAACGAGCTCGAGCAGAAGGTCGCCGCCAATCCGCTCGACCATCAGGCGCGCTTCGATCTGGCGCTGGCGCTCAACGGCAAGGGCCAACGCGGCGACGCGCTCGAGCACCTGATCACGATCGTCAAACGCGATCGTAAATGGAATGACGACGGCGCGCGCAAGCAGCTCGTCCAGTTTTTCGATGCTTGGGGTCCGACCGACGAGGCCACTATCGAAGGGCGCAAGCGGCTTTCGTCGATCTTGTTTGCTTAGAGCATGATCCGGAAAAGTGGAAGCCGGTTTTCTGAAAAGATCATGCTCCCCTATTATGATGCCGTCGCGGCGTGGAGTGCGGCATGCCGATGAACATCGCTTACCGGGGGCCTGAGGCCGTCCCCGCCGTCATCCCGGTGTTTCCTTTGCCGGGCGCCTTGCTGTTGCCGCGCGGGCAGATGCCGCTCAATATCTTCGAGCCGCGCTATCTGGCGATGATCGATGACGCATTGCACTCGGGCGATCGCCTGATCGGCATGATTCAGCCCGATCCCACCCGTCCCGGAACGGATCCGGAAAAGCCGCATCTATTTCAGGTCGGCTGCGTCGGGCGTATGACGCAGTTTGCGGAAAGCGGTGACGGCCGCTATCTCATTCAACTCACCGGCGTTGCGCGCTTCCGCATTGCGGAAGAGCTCTCCGTCACCACGCCTTACCGGCAATGCAGGGTGACCTATCAGCCCTTCGTCGACGACTTCACCCCGCGCATGGGCGAGGACGAAGTCGACCGCAAGGCGCTGTTGCGCGCTCTGACGTCTTTCCTCAAGTCCAACAATCTCAAGGCCGATTGGGAAGGCATCGAGAATGCGCCCAACGAAGCGCTGGTGAATGCGCTGGCGATGATGTCGCCCTATGACGCCGCCGAGAAGCAGGCCATGCTGGAGGCGCCGGACCTGAAAACCCGCGCCGAAATTCTGGTCGCGGTCACCGAGATCGAGCTTGCCAAGAGCAAGACGTCGGGCGAGACGCCGCTGCAGTAGCTCGTCATTGCGAGGAGCAAAGCGACGAAGCAATCCAGTACGGTGTGGCAGAACTGGATTGCTTCGCTTCGCTCGCAATGACGGATGTGGTAGGTTCGCCGACAAATCGGAGATCATTCGATGTCCACCCCACCCGCCGATGCCGTCGATCCAAAGCTCCTGGAAATCCTGGTCTGTCCGCTGACCAAGTGTCCGCTGGAATATGACGCCGAAAAGCAGGAGCTGATCTCGCGCGCGGCCAAGCTCGCATATCCGATCCGCGACGGCATCCCGATCATGCTGCCCGAGGAAGCGCGCCGGCTGGATTGACTTTCAGCGCGCGACGCTTCTCCATCGTCACCCCCGGGCTTGACCCGGGGGTCCATGCTGACTTTGCGAGTGCTCGGCGCGGCCGAATGGATTGCCGGATCAAGTCCGGCAATGACGAATTGAAAGTGCGGGAGGAAAGACGTGATCAAAATCTGGGGCCGGAATACCTCGTCGAACGTGCAGAAGGTGATGTGGGCGGTCGGCGAGATCGGCTTGCCGCATGAGCGCATCGATATCGGCGGGGCGTTCGGCAAGAACCGCGAGGCGGCGTACCTGGCGATGAACCCGAACGGGCTCGTGCCGACCTTGGAAGAGGAAGACGGCTTCCTGTTGTGGGAATCGAACTCGATCGTGCGCTATCTCGCCGCCAAGCATAAGGCAACGGTGCTCGAGCCGGCCGATCTGCGCACGCGGGCCAATGCCAGCAAATGGATGGACTGGCAATTGTCCGTTGCCGGGCCGGCGATCACGCCGGTGTTTTGGGGGCTGATCCGCACGCCGCCGGAAAAGCGCGATCACGCGGCGATCGAGGCCGGGAAAAAGAACACCACGACCGCCATGATCATGATGGACGAGCAGCTGGCGAAAACCGCCTATCTCGCCGGAGAAGCGTTCTCCTACGGCGACATCCCGGTCGGCATCATGGCCTATCGCTACCGGCAGCTGGTGCCGGAACGCCCGCCGCTGAAAAATTTCGAGCGCTGGTACTCAGCGATCTCGTCGCGGCAGGCGTTCAAGGATCAGGTCGGCTCGGTGCCGCTGACGTAGCGCAATGCGGCGCTGGCGGCGTTGCCCTCTCCCCTTGCGGGAGAGGGCTCCTCAGCATTCCAACAAAAAGAAAGGGTGAGGGGGCGGCCCACACCCCTCACCCAATCGAGTTCACTGAACCTCTTGAGCTGCCCTCTCCCGCAAGGGGAGAGGGCACGCCCTCTATTCTGCCGCGGCGCGTGCGCCGGCCGAATGCGCCGAGACGATGTAATCCATCGCCGCCTGCACGCCGCCTTTCTTGTGCGGGACGCCGGCAAGGCCGAGCGCCATTTCGGTCATCGCCAACACGCCCATCAGCCAGCCGTCGTTGATGTCGCCGAGATGGCCGATGCGGAAGTAGCGTTTCGCATAAGGCCCGAAGCTGGCGCCGTAGGAAATGTTGAAGGTGTCGAGCGCGAGGTTGCGGAAGGCGTCGGCGTCGTGGCCTTCCGGCAGCAGCACCGCGGTGATGGTCGGCGAATAATATTTCGCATCGCGGCACAGGATTTCGAGACCCCAGGCGCGCACCGCGCGCCGCGTCGCTTCGCCGAACCGGGCGTGGCGCGAGAACACGTTGTCGAGGCCTTCCTCGTGCAGCATGTCGATCGACACCGCGAGGCCTTGCAGCATCTGCGTCGCCGGCGTGTAGGGGAAGAAGCCGATCTTGTTCATGGTCAGCATGTCGTCCCAGGCCCAGAACGACTTCGTCAGCTTCGACGTCTTGGTTGCCGCCAGCGCCTTGTCGCTGATGGCGTTGAACGACATGCCGGGCGGCAGCATCAAGCCCTTCTGCGCGCCGCCGACGGTGACATCGACCCCCCATTCGTCGTGGCGGTAATCGGCCGAGGCGAGCGAGGAAATGGTATCGACCATCAAGAGCGCCGGATGGCCGGCGGCGTTGATTGCCTTGCGGATCGGCTCGATCGGCGACAGGCAACCGGTTGCGGTCTCGTTGTGCAGCACGCATACCGCCTTGATCTCGTGCGCCTTGTCCTTGCGCAGGTGCTCCTCGATCGCGGCGGCGTCGGCGCCGGTGCGCCAGTCGCCTTTGATGAATTCGGGGCGAAGCCCGAGCTTTTCCGCCATCACCTTCCACAGCGTCGAGAACTGGCCAGTCTCAAACATCAGGACGCGGTCGCCTGGCGACAGCGTATTGACCAGCGCCGCTTCCCACGCGCCGGTGCCGGTCGCAGTGTAGATGATGACCGGATTGGTGGTCTTGAAAATCGTCTTGATGCCGTCGAGGCAGCGCTTGGCGAGCTTGGCGAATTCCGGCCCGCGGTGGTCGATGATCGGGGTGTCCATCGCGCGGAGCACGCGGTCGGGCAGCGGCGTCGGGCCCGGAATCTGCAGGAAATGACGCCCGGCGGCGCGCGAAGTATTCTGCGGCATTATCGGCACTCCTTCGGACGATCAATCTTCCGGCGGCGCAGTCCGGGGGCGCGCGCGGCTTGTGGGGTTGAATAGCGAATGCGACATTCGGGTCAAGCCCAATCGACGGCAATTCTATGCTGTTGTGAACGCGGCAGATTTGGGCGCGGAGGATAATTTGCCAATACGGCTGTTGCCCGGCTTGGAACGCAGCCTGAAGGCCGAAGAGGTGGGCGAGGTGCGTTTCGACGCCTTCACCCGTGGGCGCTATGCCACCGATGCCTCGCACTACCAGATCATGCCGCTCGGCGTGGTCACGCCGCGCACGATTGAGGAAGCCGAACGGGCCATAGGCATTTGCCGCGCGGAGGGGGTGCCGGTGACGGCGCGCGGCGGCGGCACCTCGCAAGCCGGGCAGACCGTCAATGACGCCCTGGTGGTCGATTGCTCGCACCATCTCGATCGCGTGCTCGATCTCGACGTCGCCGGCCGGCGCTGCGTGGTCGAGCCGGGCATCGTGCTCGACGAGCTCAATCGCAAGCTGAAATCTTCCGGGCTGTGGTTTCCGGTCGATATTTCGACCGCCTCGCGCGCCACCATCGGCGGCATGGTCGGCAACAATTCCTGCGGCGCGCGCTCGCTGCGCTACGGCAATACGCGCGAGAACGTGCTGTCGATCGACGCCATGCTGGCCGACGGCACGCGCGCGCACTTTGGGCGCATCGGCGACAGCGACGTGAATGTGCCGCCGGATCTGGTGCGCGACCTGCTCGCCATCGCCGCGCGCGAGGCCGGCGAAATCGAGCGGCGCTTTCCAAAAGTGCAGCGCCGCGTCGGCGGCTATAATCTCGATGCGCTGGTGCCCGGACGCAACGACATCAATCTCGCTCATATTCTCGTCGGCTCCGAGGGCACGCTGGCGTTCTCGACCAAGATCGAGCTGAAGCTCGCGCCGCTGCTCGGCCGCCGCGCGGTGGGCGCCTGCCACTTCGGCAGCTTCCACGAAGCGATGAAGGCGGCGCAGCACATCGTCACGCTCGGGCCGATCGCGGTCGAGCTGATCGACCGCACCATGCTGGGGCTCGCAGCCGATATCGCCATGTTCAAGCCGACAGTCACCGCATTTCTGCGCGGCGACCCGGAGGCGATTCTGTTCGTCGAATTCGCAGAAGCAGATTGGGACGAAAATCTGCGCCGCTTGAAGCGGCTCGGCGAATTGCTCGGCGATCTCGGTATCGCCTGGGACCATAACGGCGCCAAGTGGGGCGGTGTCGTCGAGGTGCTCGATCCAAAGCTGCAAGCCGGCATCACCGACGTGCGCACGGCCGGGCTGAACATCATGATGTCGATGAAGGAGGCCGGCAAACCGGTGTCGTTCGTCGAGGATTGCGCCGTGCCGCTCGAGCATCTCGCCGATTACACCGCGCGGCTGACGGAAGTTTTCGAACGAAACGGTACGCGCGGCACCTGGTATGCGCATGCCGCGGTCGGCTGCCTGCATGTGCGCCCGGTGCTCAACCTGCGCCTCGACAAGGACGTGGGCGCCATGCGCGCCATCGCCGAAGACGCCTTCGCCACGGTGCGCGAATACAAGGGCTCGCATTCCGGCGAGCACGGCGACGGCATCGTGCGCTCGGAATTCCATGAGCAGATGTTCGGCGCCGAGCTGGTGCACGCCTTCGAGGAGGTCAAAGACCGCTTCGATCCGCGCGGTTTGTACAATCCCGGCAAGATCGTGCGGGCGCCGAAATTCGACGACCGCAGCAATTTCCGTTACGGCCCGGACTATCGCGCCGAGGACATCGCCAGCGCGCTCGACTGGTCGGCCTATTCGGGCGCCGGCGGCGGTTTCCAGGGTGCCGTCGAGATGTGCAACAACAACGGCGCCTGCCGCGCGCTCTCCGGCGGCGTCATGTGCCCGAGCTACCGCGTCACCCGCGACGAGCGCGACGTCACCCGCGGCCGCGCCAACACGCTGCGCCTCGCCATCACCGGCCAACTCGGCCCGGACGCGCTCACGTCCGACGCCATGGTGGAGACGCTGAAACTTTGCGTCTCGTGCAAGGCATGCCGGCGCGAATGCCCGACCGGCGTCGACATGGCGCGCATGAAGATCGAGGTTTTGCGCACGCGGAGTGAAAAGCTTGGGTTGTCGCTGCACGACCGTCTGGTCGGCTATCTGCCGCGTTATGCGCCTACCGCCGCAAAACTGTCGTGGCTCCTGAATCTACGCGACGTGATTCCGGGCGCGGGCAAATTGTCCGAAGCCATCGGCGGCTTCAGCGCGCAGCGCAGCCTGCCGAAGTGGCGCTCGGATTGGTTCGACGAAACCAAGTCGTCCGCGAACGGGCAAGGCAGCGGTCGCGACGTCGTCCTGTTCGCCGACACCTTCAATCGTTACTTCGAGCGCGAAAATATCGACGCCGCGCTCGCGGTGCTTGGCGCTGCCGGCTGTCGCGTCACGGTGGCAACGCCTGCCGATGGCTCACGCCCGCTCTGCTGCGGCCGCACTTTTCTCTCTGTCGGCAAGGTGGATGAGGCGCGCCGTGAAATGCAACGCACGCTCGCCGCGCTGGCGCCGTTCGCCGCAGCCGATACGCCCATCATCGGATTGGAGCCGAGCTGCCTATTCAGCTTCCGCGACGAAATACCTTCACTGCTAAAAAGCGAAACGGCGCGCCAAGTCGCGAGCCGAGCGCTGCTGTTCGAGGAATTCTTGGCGCGCGAGGCCGCCGCTGGAAAACTCAACCTACCGCTCGTGCCGACGAAAAAGCGGGCGCTCCTGCACGGCCATTGCCATCAGAAATCCTTCGACACCATGGCGGAGGTGACGGCGGCGCTAAGACTCATTCCCGATCTCGACGTCGAGCCCATCGAATCGAGTTGCTGCGGCATGGCCGGGGCCTTCGGCTATCACGCCGACACGATCGACGTATCGCGCGCCATGGGCGAGCTGTCGCTGCTGCCGGCCGTGCGCAAAGCGCCCGCGGACGCCATCGTCGTCGCCGACGGCATGTCGTGCCGGCATCAGATCAAAGATGGCGCGGGGCGCGAGGCAGTGCACGTCGCGCGCGTGCTGGCGATGAGTCTCGGATAAGTCGCGCGCCTACGAAACCGCAATGGCCGGGCTCTCGGTGGCGCGTTGCGGCTTGGCGCAATGGCGGTCGAGCGCATCGCTCATTTCCCGGGCGAGATTTTGATCATGCGGATGCTCGCGCATCATCGTGAAGTGATCGCCGGTCACCTGGATGATTTCAAGCCCTTTGCCGAACAGATCGGCCCAGCCCAGGCTGTAATCCACGTTTGCCGCCGGGCAATCCTCCGACCGATCCGCACGAAACAATACACCGCGGCAGTCCAGACGACGCAGCCGGTAGGAGCGCAGCGAGTTGTCGTAGAGCCGATTGATCAGCGGCCAATGCATCGGCCGGCCCAGCGTATCGAGCTTCGTGGTCAACTCGCCGGGATCGCGCAACGCGCTCTCGAAGAAGCGACGTTTGAGGAATCTCCCGGCCACCGCGAGCGTCCAACGTGCGATCGACAACGAGACCGCGAAACGGGACGCGATCGACGCGGCGCGTTCGCTGGAGCCCGGCATCCAGGTATCCCGTAAATTCCTCCAGGCAATCCTGTGCGGGAGCGGATACTCGGCCGGCGCATCCAAGATCATCACCAAGTCGACCTGGCCGCCTTGTTCCAGGAGTTGATGCGCGATCTCGAACGCCATCGACGCGTGGAATGAATAGCCGACGATCACGCATGGCGTCGAGCCGGCGTGCGCGCGCAGCGCCGTCACATAGGGCACCACCATGTCTTCCAGGACCGGCGTGGCATCGGTGTCGTTTCTGGCCGCCGCGTCGTGCCACGCCGCCGGCCAGGCGATCTCGGCCGCAAAGATCGAATGCTGCGGCGGCATCATCTGAGCGGTATGGAGCTCGTACAGCCCGGCGCCGATGAAATAGACCGGCGTCGCGGAGGTACCCTGCCGCAACTGCACCACTGTCGGGCGCTGCCGCAGTGGCAGCGGCGCTTTCTTGCCGAGGTGCTTGGCGGCGCCGAGGATTCCGGTCCACACCGCCGCGCGCGCTTCATCGGTCATGGCGGACGAGGACGTTTTCAGCTGAGAGTTTTGCATTGTTCGTGCGGCTCTCGTGGCAGGCGCGATGTCACGCAACACGGCAGATGCATCGGGGACGTATTCGCCCGGATACATTGGGTTAATCATTCGGGCAAGTTCGCCCCGGGATTATGGTCAATACACCGGCTACTCTTAACTCCCGGCTTCCAGCGCGCTCTCGTGCCAGCGGCGCAGCGCAATATGATTAACGAATGCCAGTGCGTAGAAAATCACGATGCCGGCGATGGATAGCAGCACCAGCGCCGCGAACATGCGCGGAATATTGAGGCGGTAACCGGACTCGACGATGCGATAGGCGAGGCCGGAGCCGGCACCCGCGGAGCCCGCGGCGATCTCGGCCACCACGGCGCCGATCAGCGACAGCCCGCCGGCGATGCGCAGGCCGCCGAGGATGTAGGGCAGCGCCGACGGCAGCTTCAGGTTCCACAAGACCTGGCCGCGCGAGGCGCCATACAGCGCGAACAGGTCGGCGAGATTGCGGTCGATGGAATTGAGCCCGAGGGTGGTGTTGGCCAGCACCGGAAAGAACGCCACGATCCAGGCGCAGGCCAGCACCGCCAAAGGCTGCGGCAGGTAGATCAACAACAGCGGCGCCACCGCGACGATCGGCGTCACCTGCAGGATCACCGCGAAGGGATAGAACGAATATTCGACGAGCCGGGAAAGGTTGAACAGCACCGCAAGTCCGACGCCGCCAATCGCCGCCAGCAAAAAGCCCTCCAGTGTGGTGACGAGCGTGACCAGGAGCGATTGCGTCAGCAACATTCTGTCGGCGATGAATGTTTGCAGGATGAGACTCGGCGCCGGCAGCACGTAAGGCGGAATATGTGCCAGCCGCACCACCAATTCCCAGGCCGCGAGGCTGAGCGCCAGCACAATGATCGGCAGCACCACGCGCAGCATGCGGTCGCGGCGTTCCTGCGAGCTGCGCGGGGTCATTCTGCGCCTCCCGCCGCCATGGCTTGGCTGAGCGCGTCCGAGGTGCGCCGGCACAGCGCCGCATAGTCGGCCGAGGTGCGGAATGTCTGGTCGCGCGGGTAGGGCGCGTCGATCGCGAGCTCGGTGAAGACGCGGCCCGGCCGCGCCGCCATCACCACGATGCGGCTCGACAGATAAACCGACTCGAACACCGAATGGGTGACGAACACGACGGTGGTGCGCAGCGCCTGCCACACCTGCAGCAGATCGTTATTGAGCTTGAAGCGGGTGATCTCGTCGAGCGCCGCGAACGGCTCGTCCATCAACAGCAGCTCCGGCTCGGTGACCAGCGCGCGCGCGATCGAGACCCGCATGCGCATGCCGCCGGACAATTCGCGCGGATAGGCGGCGGCGAACTTTTGCAAGCCGACACGATCGAGCGCCGCGGCGGCTCGGTCGGATGCTTTTTCTGATGCAACGCCCTTGAGCTTGAGCGGCAGCAGCACATTGTTGGCAACGGTTGCCCACGGCATCAGTGTCGGCTCTTGAAACACGAAGCCCAACCGGTTTTCGTTTTCGGTCCTGGCCGTAGGCGTCCAATCGACGACACCCTGCGTCGGCTCGGTCAGCCCGGCGATGATGCGCAATGCCGTCGATTTGCCGCAACCCGACGGGCCGAGCAGCGACAGGAATTCGCCTTGGCGGACGTCGAGATCGAGGCCGGCCAGCGCCACCGTGCCGCTGGGAAACGTCTTGCCGACGCCGCGTAGCGCGACGATGGGAGCGGTGTGGGGTGCATTCGGCATGGGCGTCCAACAAGTTTCCCCTCCCCCTTGTGGGGAGGGGTAGGGGTGGGGGTCGGGAGGTAGGATGCGTGCGTTGACGGCATACACTTCCCTCCCGACCCCCCACCCTACCCTCCCCCACAAGGGGGGAGGGAAGAGGCATTACTGCTTCGGCCGCAGATCGAGCCCGGCCTTTTTGCCGACGAACTGCAGCGTGTAGGATTTGCGGTAATCGAGGCCGGCCTTGGTGACGCCCGAGCGCACCATCTTGTCGAAGAAATCCTTCATGCGCGCGTCGGTCATGGCGCCGACGCCGAGCGTCGCGGCGTCGCCGGAATCGACGATGCCGTATTCTCTCATCTTGGCGACGCAATAGGCCAACAGATCGTCGGTCATCTCCGGGTTCTGTTTCTTGATCAGCGCATTGGCGGCGGAATTGTCGTGGTAGATGTAATTGTACCAGCCGACGATCGAGGCATCGACGAAGCGCTGCACCAGGTCGGGCTTCTTGTCGACCAGATCGCGGCGCGTCTCGATCAAGGTCGAATAATCGGAAAAGCCTTGGTCGGCGAGCAGGAAAACTTTGGGCGTGAATTTCGCCGCCTTGGCGATGGCGAACGGCTCCGAGGTCACATAGCCCTGCATCGCGCTTTTCGGATTGACGATGAAAGGCTGCGAATTCGAGGTGTAAGGCCGCACTTGCGAATCCTTGAAACCGTAATCGGCCTTGAGCCATTGATAATAGGTGGCGACGCCTTCGGCCGAGACGAACAGCGTCAGATTTTTCAAGTCCTCGAATTTCTCGATGTTTTGATCGGGATGGGCGATGAAGACCTGGGGGTCTTTTTGGAAGAGCGCCGCGACCTCGACCACCGGCACGTT
>Ga0210398_10002602_pt1 | contig 17553 bp, 17 predicted proteins | sample IncBWC4OmetaG_FD_161047 | JGI IMG/M metagenome (GOLD analysis project Ga0210398, IMG submission 161047) | Forest soil microbial communities from Barre Woods Harvard Forest LTER site, Petersham, Massachusetts, United States - Inc-BW-C-4-O | ecosystem: Environmental > Terrestrial > Soil >... | reverse complement strand
CTATGCGAAAGGGTGGGCAGCACAGACCTCAAACCCTCAAGTTGATACGTCGGTGGTTCCCACCCTTGCAAAGGACGCAAGGATGGGGCACCCTGATTCGTGGTGGCGCTTGCGTCCAAGAATTTGAAAGCTGGGCCACCCGCCAGCAGTAATCCCCCCATGCCGAGCGCTGCGCTCCCCGCAAACCAGTCCACATATGTCATCGGGTCGTTCATGACGGCAGCGGCACTTTGCAGGACCGGGTCAGAAAAAACAGTATAGGCAGTGTCGGTCAGTAACCTGTCCCAATCCTGGCCATTCCAAAACCAAGTAGTGCCATCGTCAGCGTCAAGGTAAAGTAGTGTAGTGGTTACGCTTTCGTTGCCGTTCCCCGCCGAGCCTGAGCTTAGCATCGCGCCACCAGAATTGCCTGCATCCGCTCCCACCGTCCCAAATGTCCATGCCCAGCCCTGATTTCCTCCGTATACGACACTCTCAAATACCGGGGTTTCAGAATTACAAATCGGCGAAATCAGAATCGCAAACGCGGGTGCCCCGTCCTTCGCGTACTGTGCGAAGGGCGGGTACCACGAACGCCTGCCCTGCCGGTTCTACGCGCCCCGATCCCTAAACGAAATCTCTCCCCAACCCTCATTAATCCGTACCACCCCACTCTCACCGAGAAGATAAAACCGGTGACTGCTCCAACGCCACTGCTCGGGTGACTCCACCAATCCGCGGGTTACCGGATTGCGATGCATATATCTCAACTTCTCCACGCGCTTCTTCGTAGTCCATACATTGAAATCATAAAAGCGCGCCTGCCAAAAGGCACGACGCACTTCGTCCGGGAACAAGCCGCGCTGGCGCGAATCGCGGCGTCTGCGTTTGGGTAACAAAGCGTGAGCAGACCTTTGCTTCAACACCTGCATTACTGTGGATGGAGTTCCGACCTCCGGCTCCGCGATCAGCAAATGAAAATGTTCCGGCATGACCACGTATCCGACAACGACGAAGCGATAACGCTGCCGAGTATCTTCGAGGATCGCGAGGAAGCGGTCGCGGCTGCGCCCAGCGCCAAGAAAAGGCAATCGCCGATAGCATGAGCAAGTGATAAAGTGCAGGTGATGGGCCCCGTAAGTTCGATGCAGACCGGCTGGCATAGAATCTCATGGTATCGGCAGCATCGTACCCGCCCTTGCACAAAACGCAAGGACGGGGCACCCGCAGTTTCAGAACTGGAGAGAAAAAACTTGGGAGGATGGGCCACCCGCCACAGACCTCAAACCCTCAAGTTGATACGTCGGTGGTTCCCACCCTTGCAAAGGACGCAAGGATGGGGCACCCTGATTCGTGGTGGCGCTCGCGTCCAAGAATTCGAAGGCTGGGCCACCCGCCTGACCAGTAGTACAGTCAGTTTCTTCGCAGTCGACGTGCAGTCCCGCCTTTAACAACCGCAATAACAAATTCCTATTCCCCGATGCGTTCTTGCAAATGATTACCTCGAAAAACCCTGAATATACAGAGCTAACAGTTGCATGAAGATTCGCTTGCAATTTCCCTCCGTTGAGATATGCTGTTGCGTCTCCCCGTCACCTCGGTAACATGCAACTGTTTGGTTCGTGAGGCATCTTATGAAGGTGACAACCACCGACAAAAAGCCGCCAAGGAGCCAACACTTGCGATTCAATGTTGAGGTCGAGCGCGAGACTGATGGCCGCTGGATTGCCGAAATTCCCGAAGTCCCTGGTGCTCTCGCATATGGTGAAACGGAGGAACAGGCAATTAATAAAGCATATGCGATTGCTCTACGGGCCGTGGCTGACGACGTGGAAGAATGCAGGCAGGAACCACCAACGTCGATTAGCCTGGAGCGCGTCATCGCTTGAGTCATTGGCCCAGCACTAGGGCCCGCCTCGTATACAAGGCGCTGCTTAAGATCGGTTGGTATCCTGTCCATCAAAAAGGCTCTCACGTAAAACTTCGCAATCCTCTGTTCCAGCTTCCGTACGAATGGTCGTTTCACGACAGCGAAGAACTTGGCCCCAAGATGTTGGCGCGTATTGCCAAGAAAACCGGACTGAAACCTACCGACTTGTAGCGACGGAAATCTTAGACTTTGGGTTCCGATTCCCTTGGATTTTAATTTCTAGCATCATAAGCCTCTGTCGACCGTGCCCTGACACGGCGCGTCGCGCGTGGGCCACCCGGCGATTTTGATTATTGTTTGGGAATGGCTCCGCGAATTATTGTTACTACCTGCTCGACGGTGCGGCTGGCGGTATCGATCACGAGATGGGCGCGGTTCCATGGGTGGTAGTCGCGTGAAACTACGTCTTGCCAGGTCAGGGAGCGCGACCGGGCAATGTCGGATACGCGCGTTTCCACGCGACGCCGATGTTCCTTAGCGTCGGAACAGGTAAGCTCGATTTCAACGGCAGGTACCTGCGCATGTTTCGCGACCTCGAGCCAGGCATCGCGGGAGAGAGCGACGGGATTCACTGAGTCGGCAATTACTATTCTTCCGACATGGAGATTGTCCGCCGCCACTGCGTTGCCTGCACGATAGCCTGCGTCGTTGATTGGCGAGTTGAGCACTCCCGAGGCCAGAATCGCCTCCTCGATCGAATCGATACGCACATGAACTGCACCGAGCTGGCGGGCAAGTTCTCGCGCTATGGTCGTCTTTCCCGTGCCGGGCAGGCCGCCGAGGATGATGAGCATGGTGAGTGCCGGTATATTCGTGGCTTTATCGCTCGTTCGATCAGGGTGCGGGGATGAGCGGGCGAGCCGCCCGCTCCCACACGAGCCTGCTCACTTTCCAACTTCGCGGATGCACTCTTCGAGCACGTCCATGGCTACATCCGCTTCTTCTTTGGTTACCACCAGCGGCGGGCAGAGACGAATCGAACTCGGGCCGCAGCCTAGAAAAAGTACGCCGTGCTCGAATGCCTTCTCGACGATCAGGTCGCGCTCGGCGGCGCCGTATTCTTTCGTGGCTTTGTCTTTTACGATGTCGACGCCGATCATCAGGCCGCGGCCGCGCACATCGCCTACGAGTTTCAGCTTCTTCGGCCAGTCTGCCATGTGTCGCAGCATGTGAGCGCCGACTTCTGCGGAGTGAGCGAGCAGATTTTCTTTCTCGATCACGTCGAGCGTCGCCAGCGCTGCGGCGATGCAAACCGGATTGCCGCCGAAGGTAGAGGCGTGCGAGCCCGGCACCCAATCCATAATTTCGGAGCGGGTCATGGTAATGCCCAGGGGCATGCCCGAGGCGATGCCTTTGGCGATGCAGACCATATCCGGCTCAACGCCGGTGTGCTCGACCGCCCACCACTTGCCGGTGCGAGCCACGCCGCTTTGCACTTCGTCGACAACCAGGAGAATGCCGTGGCGGTCGCAGATGCGGCGAAGCTCCTGCATGAAGATTGTCGGGGCGACCACGTAACCGCCCTCGCCCTGTACCGGCTCGACGAAGATCGCGGCGACTTCCTCAGGAGGAAGCGTGGTCTTGAACAACTTCTCTTCGATGAAGCGCGCGCAGCTTAACGCGAAGGCATCGGGATCCTGCGAGGCATCTTTCTTGCCGCGATAGATATCGGGATACTGCACATGCGTCACTCCCGGCACCAGCGGGAAAAACCGCCGGCGCTGCTGCGGCTTCGATGCGGTCAGCGACAGCGCGCCCATGGTGCGCCCGTGAAACGCGCCGAAGAAGGCAATCACATTCTGTCTTTTTGTGTGATATCGAGCGAGTTTTAGCGCGCACTCGATCGCCTCGGCGCCGGAGTTGCCGTAATAAATTTTGTGCGGGCCGGGCATGGGCGCGATCTTCGAGAGGCGCTCGGCTAATGTCACCATGCTCTCGTAATAAAAATCGGTGCCCGACATGTGAATCAGTTCGCCGGCCTGCTTCTGCATGGCAGCGACCACGTCAGGATGGCAGTGGCCAGTTGAGGTCACGGCGATGCCGGCAGAAAAGTCATAGAACTCGTTGCCGTCTACGTCGGTGATGACAATGCCCCTGCCGCTCTTCGCCACCAGCGGATACGAGCGGGTATAGGACGGAGAAATATATTGCTGGTCGCCGGCGAGCACGCGCTGGGCGTTGGGGCCGGGCAGGGCGGTTTTGATCGTGGGTCCGGCGATTTTGGGTGCGCTGGCCCCGGTCTTTTTTTCGGGAGCGGGTGCGGTCATGGTCTTGGTGGTCATGGAATCCTCCGAGGCAAACAGTTTGTTGCCAGTTGCCGGTTGTACGTGGAAGCGGTCTCAGAGCGCGCGGCCTCGGTAAAAGCCCGCACCTGCCGAGAGAGAATCTGGGAGGATTCGGAAACTAGTCGCTACCGAAGAGGCTGGGACGAAGACGCGAAGGCAGATTGGCGCGATACCGCCGCGGGCAAACCAGGCAGTGGAGCCAGCACTCGCGCATGTGCGAGTTGGCATGGAGCGAATTGGAGTCGCGGTGTCGCATCGGTCAACGTCTGGTTACAGAACATCTTTTTACAAAACATCGTCTTCACCCAGATTATACGTGGCGGAGGCGATTCGCGTAACCCCCAAAATCGCATGGATTGGGACGATTTGGTGCGTCATCGCGAAGCGCCCGGGTTCTTACCTGCGGGCCGAGGGATCTGGGGCGCGGCACACAGCTTCGTGCGGGAGATGCTTCGTTCCGCCTGGAAAACGGCTGCGCTCAGGATGACGCCGCCGAGGAGGAGAAGGTAAAGATACCATCAGAAAATTCAAACTCAGCCACTACCGGGGCGCGCCGGGCGGCGGGCTCTACTTCGCCCTGTTTGGAGAGTAGGGTTCACTACTGTTCTTCGGTCTTTTGCAGCGAATCGCGATGACTCGTCTGATATCTTTTATCTTTACCTTCCTCGCATTTTCATTTAAATGTCGAAAACACAAGCGCCAAGCCGTTTCGCGGTAATCCTCGCCTTCGGGCTTGTCTACTTGTTTTGGGGATCGACCTATCTCGCCATTGATATTGCAGTGCAGAGCATTCCTCCCGCGCTGATGTGCGCGGTGCGCTTTTCAATTGCGGGAGTCGCGATGCTGATAGCCTGCGCGGTAATGAAGAAGCGCATATGGTATTCGGCTGAGCAGATCGCGCTGGCCGCAGTTGTCGGAATTCTTCTGCTCATGGGCGGGAACCTGACGCTCTCGTGGGCCGAACTTTCCGTACCGTCGGGGCTGGCTGCGCTGATCGTCGCCATCACGCCGTTATGGTTTCTGGTACTGGATTCTTTGCTGCTTGGCCACCATCGAATCTCGTCGCGCGGCAAGGCCGGACTGGCGCTCGGCATCGTGGGCTTATTCGTCCTGTTCTGGCCCGAACTGCACGCCTCAACTGCGTTGGGGCACCGCGAACTCGTGGCGTCGCTGAGCCTGCTCGGAGGATCGTTCTCCTGGGCGCTGGGCTCGGTGCTCTCCAAGCGCTGGCAATCGGGCATGGACGTGTTCAGCGCCACTGCTTGGCAGGTAACGGCGGCAGGCGTGGCAAACTTTCTCTTCGCGCTGGTTCTAGGAGACCTGTCGCGAGTGGCCTGGACTATGCGCAGCGTAAGCGCCGTCTTTTATTTGATCGTATGCGGATCGTGGATCGGATACACCGCCTACATATGGCTGCTCGAGCACGTTCCGACATCGAAGGTGTCCACCTACGCTTATGTGAATCCGGTGGTCGCGGTTTTTCTCGGCTGGCTGATTCTTCATGAACGCGTCGACCGCTTCATCGTTATGGGGAGCATCATCGTCGTGGTCTCGGTGATTCTGGTAACCAGCGCCAAGGTAAAAGAGAAGTCCGTGCCGGAAGACCTGCTCGTAGCCGAGGCAAGGAATATCTAACGATCACTGTTTACTTCGTTCCTTCTTCGTCTTCGTTTTCGTCTACCGAATCCACCGCATGGCCGCGCACCAAAAAAGTTTCCTTTGCGGCGCCGTCGAAGCTTACCCGCGCGGGAAGGCGCTGCCAGCCGGTTGCGCACACTGGGCCGTCGTCAACGCTTTTCTCCGGCAGTTCTTTCCTGAGAATCGCCCTTCGCCTTCCAATCTCGGCTACGACAGCGAGTACTTTCTTTCCATCCTCCGAAACGCCGCAGTAGGCCGCATAATCGCGATACCAGCTCACGGCTGAATAGACGGGGTCAAACTCCGGCAGGGTCAGGGCAGAGACGTGACCGGTGGCGCGATCTACAAGAATCCATCCCCCTTGCTGCCACTCCCAGTGGGGCGGCGAAGCGGATTCCTGGGGAAGGCTATCGTTGACGCGAAATGCGCGTCTCACCACAAATAGCCGATCCGTCACATCGTGCGGCGCGCCGAGCGTGAACTCCTTGACGTGTCCATCCAAAAGCAGGGGACGCACTTTCAAAGTGACCGGCCTCCCTTGATCTCCGCCGCGGCTTTCATCCGGCAACCATTGAATATTGGCCGGCTTCCCAAGTGTGACGACATGAGGTTTGGCTGCGGCGAGCGCCGGACGCGGATGAATTGCAATCGCGATCGCCGCAACCATCAATCGGAAGCGAAACGGCAGGGTCATATCTGGCGAGATTAAGCACACAGCAACCCAGCTCACAAGGTAAGGAATCACAAACTGTGCCGGAGTTCTGAATTGTGTTCCGAAATGGAACCGAATGGAATGTTGTGGCGAGATTAGGGCGTGAAGGAATCGAACTCGCGAGCCACATGGCTCGCGGATTGCAGTAAAATTGTTCTCAGGATAGTGATGGGGTTTTCCCAAGATTTCGAATCAAACGTCAATCCTGAATTGGGGACAACTTCCAAGGCAGAGACGGGTTCTGACAAGCATATGGGCGATTTGTTGCCAGTGCGGCGTGCCCCGCGGATTCTTGTGGTGGACGACCAGCCGACCATTGCGGGATTAATGAGCCAGTTGCTGGCGATGAGCGGCTACGATGTGGTGACCGCTTCGGACGCGCAGCAGGCGGAAGCGGAAGTGCGGCGCCACGCCCCCGATCTGATCCTCTCCGACGTGCGCATGCCGGGAAAATCCGGTTACGACTTTTGCCGTGAATTGAAAAGCGATCCTGCCACGCGGCTCATTCCTTTCGTCCTGATTACGGGCCTGAGTGACAGCACCGATAAAGTTCGGGGCATCGAAGCCGGCGCCGATGACTTCCTGAACAAGCCGGTGCTGGCCGAAGAGTTGAAGGCGCGAGTGAAGTCGCTGCTGCGGGTAAAAGAATTCACCGACGAACTGGAGACTGCCGATTCGGTGCTTTGCACTCTCGGCCTGATCGTCGAAGGCCGCGATCCTTATACCGAAGGGCACTGCGAGCGGCTTGCTGCCGGTGCTGTCGATCTCGGACGCCATCTGGGGCTGGATGAGGATTCAATCGTCGCTCTGCGGCGTGGCGGTTTTTTGCACGATCTCGGCAAGATTGCGGTGCCGGACGGCATTTTGAAAAAGGGAAGCGATCTCACTGTCAGAGAATGGGAGATCATGAAGCTGCATCCCGTCACGGGCGAAAACATCTGCAAGCCCCTGAAGTCTCTGCGGCTGGTGCTGCCGATCATCCGGCATCATCACGAGCACATGGATGGCTCGGGCTATCCGGATGGTATGGGCGCGGGTGAAATCCCGGTGCTGCCGCGGGTTTTGCAGGTGGTGGACGTCTACGATGCGCTGCGTACCGCTCGTCCTTATAAACCGGCTCTTTCGCACGACGATGCCGCGCAGGTAATGCGCCAGGAAGCCCGCCAGGGGCTTTGGGACGCCGAACTGGTCGGCGAATTCTTCAGCATGCTGATTGCCCGGCGGAGCGCCGCTTAACCCAGATTTCAACGAAACCTGCGTTATTTGCGGCGTACAATAGCAGAGCGATTTTGGAGGCAACAGCCACGTTGCCCGGAACATCTTAAGCATTCCCGTCGCCGCGAGCGGACGCTGCGCGCGGTCGACAGGTTGGCAAAGAAATGTTGCAAGAAATGACATACAGCATCGTCATTCCGGCTTACAACGAAGGTAAACGTCTGGGGCCGACGCTTGAGAAAGTTCTCGCATACGTGCGCCAGCAGGGATGGGATGCCGAGGTTATCGTTGTAAACGACGGCTCGCGCGACAATACCGCCGACATCGTTCGCTCTTTCGCCGAAAGCAATCCGCAGGTTCGGCTGGTGGAGAACCCCGGCAATCGCGGCAAGGGCTACAGCGTTCGGAATGGCATGTTGCAGGCGCGCGGCGAAGTGATCGTTTTCAGCGACGCCGATCTTTCTTCTCCGATCGAAGAAATGCCCAAGTTATTGCAGGCGATTGAGCAGGGCGCCGACATCGCGATTGGCTCCCGCTGGCTGCGAGCTGAATTGCAGACTTCGCGGCAATCGCTGCATCGCCAGCTTTTCGGAAGGATCTTCAATGCCCTGAATGGCCTCATTCTGGGCCTGCGCTTTAAAGACACGCAATGCGGCTTCAAGGCCTTCACGCGCCGCGCCGCTCAAAAGATTCTTCCTTTGCAGTTGATCGAGCGCTGGGGCTTCGACCCGGAGATTCTATTTCTGGCGCGCAAGTTTGGATTTCGGGTCGATGAGGTTCCGGTTTGCTGGGGACATGTGGGAGGGACGCGGATCAATCCTCTGATCGATGGCGCGCACATGTTTCAGGAGATGCTGCGCATCCGCTGGCAGGATATGACCGGCAAGTACGCAGGCAGTTCTCGAATTGCCGTGCCGCCGGTTGAAGTTGAAACTGTGACGGGAAGGCCCGCTCCCAGAATCTAGAACTGTTGTGAGCCGGCTGCGAGCTTCATGAAGAGCACATCCGCCATCTAGGCGGATTTTGTTTGCGCGGAGACCGATTGGTTGACCGCCTCGACGATTTTGGTTCCCATCTCAGCCGTCGATGTTATTTTCCCGACACCTCTGACCAGATCGGCGGTACGAAGTCCCCGGTCCAGCGTGGTTTTGACTGCATCTTCGATGCATGCCGCTTCGCGCTCCAGCTGAAAGGAATGCCGCAGCATCATGGCGGCGGAAAGGATCGCGCCCAGAGGATTCGCGATGCCTTTACCGGCGATATCGGGCGCCGAGCCATGCACTGGTTCGTAGACGCCGACGCTTCCGCCAATGCTGGCTGAAGCCAGCAGGCCGAGCGAGCCCACGACTCCCCCAGCCTGATCGGAAAGGATGTCGCCGAACATGTTTTCGGTCAGCAGCACATCGAAATCGGCGGGCCTTTGAACCAGGGTCATCGCCGCTGAATCCACGTACATATGAGAAAGGTGGATGCCGGGATATTCTTTCGCGCACCGGGTCACGACCTCGCGCCATAGCCGCGAGCACTCGAGGACATTTGCTTTATCGACCGACAGAACTTTTTGACGTCGCCGCGCCGCCAAGTCGAAAGCCACTCGCGCGATTCGCTCGATTGAGCGCTCGTCGTAGGTCATGGTGTTGGTCGCGACCCGATTTCCCTCCGCACCGGAGCCCGCATTAGAGATCGATCTCGGCTCTCCAAAATAAAGTCCGCCAAGCAACTCGCGCACGATCATGATGTCAGTGCCGCGAACCAGATCGGCGCGAAGCGGCGAGCAATCTTCCAGCGCCGAGAAGCAGATCGCGGGACGGAGGTTCGCGTAAGCGCCAAGCTCGCGCCGCAGGAGCAGCAATCCAGCCTCGGGACGAAGGTGGCCGGAATTGTGGTCGAAGGCCGGGCTGCCGACCGCTCCCAACAGTACTGCTGAGGACGACAGGCAAGCCTGGAGGGTGTCGGCGGGCAGTGGATCGTTCGACGCCGCCAGAGCCGCGCCGCCGATGTTCTTACGTTGAAGTTGCAGCTGATGTCCGAACGCGCCGGCCACGGCCTGCAGAGCGCGAATGGCTTGTTCGGTAACTTCGGGGCCAATGCCGTCGCCGGGGAGAACGCAAATGTTCAGAAGCATGCAGGATCAGTGTAGACGATCAAGGTCGTCGCGAGAGTGCAACGGAAATGCCCCTCGCGTGCTATACGCCCCAGAGATAATCTTCCTGCTCGTGAGGTGGATCGACGGGGATCGGCATGGGTCCACTGAATAGAGTCGTCTGCGGCGCAACCGGATATGGCCTCGATTGCTCTTTGCTCGCGATGCCGGCTGAGGCTGCCGCAGCAATTGCGGTTGGCAGGGGCTCAAACAGCGGAGTCGCCGATGACGCAGGCTTGTGCGTATCGCGGATCAGTTCGAGGAGGTGATGATCCTCGACATGCTTGATCTTATCGGCGAGGCGAACGAAGCGGCGGTAGATGTCATCGAGCGCGCGGCGGTCGAACTGATATCCAAGCTGCTCGCAGCGGATCGCGAGGGCATGACGCCCGGAGTGTTTGCCCAGCACCAGTTTCGAATCCGGCACGCCGACCGATTGCGGCGTCATAATCTCGTAAGTCAAGGGATTCTTGAGAACGCCATCCTGATGGATGCCGGCCTCATGCGCGAATGCATTGCGCCCGGTCACCGCTTTATTCGGCTGCACCGGCACGCCGATAATTTCGCTCAACATCTGGCTGGCGGGAAACAGATGTTCCCCGGCAATTCCGGTTTCGTAAGGATAGCGGTCAGGCCGCACGCGCATGGTCATCACAATTTCTTCCAGGGCGGCGTTGCCGGCGCGCTCTCCGATGCCGTTGATGGTGCACTCGACCTGGCGCGCTCCCGCCGCAACCGCAGCCATGGAATTCGCCACCGCCAGACCCAGGTCGTTGTGGCAGTGTGCGGAGATGGTTACCTTCTCGATGCCTTTAACGCGCCGCCGAATTGTGGCAATCAACACCCCGAATTCCTCCGGCACCGTGTAGCCGACGGTATCGGGAATATTCAGCGTGGTCGCGCCCGCCTCTACTACCGCATTGAGCACGCGGCAGAGAAATTCCGGATCGGTGCGCGTGGCATCTTCCGGGGAAAATTCCACGTCACCGCAAAGCGACCTGGCGAAGGCTACGGACTCGCGCGCCATTGCCAGGCACTCTTCGCGCGTGATGCGCAACTTGTATTTCAGGTGAATGTCGGATGTGGCCAGGAAAACGTGAATGCGCGGACGCGCGGCAACTCTCAACGCTTCCCAGGCGCGCTCGATATCGGGCCTGCAGGCGCGAGCCAGCCCCGCAATAACCGGCCGGCGGATCACGGAGGCGATGGCCTTCACGGCTTCGAAGTCGCCGTCGGAGGCAATGGGAAATCCCGCCTCGATGACGTCGACGCCGAGCCGGTCGAGCTGATGCGCCAGCCGCAGCTTTTCCTGCCGGTTCATGCTGCAGCCGGGCGACTGCTCGCCATCCCGCAGAGTGGTATCGAAGATCGTGATTCGCGTTGCCGCCGTAGCCATAGAACCGTTTCCTTTCAAAAACTTCCCGGCAAGCCGGATGGTGATTCCGTTACCTGGATGCTACGTTTTTCAAGCGCTTAAGCAAAACTTATAATTCTTACCGAATAGTTAAATATATTTCTATAATAAGCATAGCTAATCATTCATTAAGTAATATAAGAATCGAAAAAACCGATTGCGAGCTGGGGTGGAGGCAGAGAGGATAGGCGGAACGATGGAACTCTCACAACTGGAAGTCTTCCTGGCAGTAGCGCGCGAGCATCGTTTCTCGCGTGCCGCCGAAAAGCTCTACCGCACGCAATCCGCGGTGAGCCAGACGATTCGCAAGCTGGAAGATGAACTTGGCGAAGCGCTCTTTGACCGTTCGTCGCGCGAAGGAATTCTCACCGACGCCGGGCAGGTGCTCTTCGAATATGCCGAAAAGCTGTTGAACCTGCGCCGCGACGCACACGAGTCGCTCACCGAGCTTCGCGAATTGCAAAAAGGTAAGCTGGTGATCGCGGCGAACGAGTTTACGGCTCTCTATCTTTTGCCGGTTCTCGCCGACTTCCGCCGCCTGCACCCTATGATCAAGATCCGAGTGCAACGCTCGTTCGGCAGCCGCATCCCCGACGAAGTCCTCCAGCACAGCGCGGAACTGGGCGTGCTCTCTTATAAGCCGGAAGAGCCGCGCCTGCACTCGATTGTGACTTATCTCGATGAACTGGTACTGGTAGTTCCGCCGACGCATCCGTTAGCCTCGGCGAGGCAAGTCAGCATACGGCAACTCGGGGCGGAATCTTTCGTGGCGCACATCGTTTCTTCACCTTACCGCGAGAAAGTCTTGCAGACTTTCCAGAAATACAAAACTCCTCTGCACATGGATCTCGAACTGCCCACGCTGCAGGCGATCAAGCAATTTGTGGCGATGGGAAATGGAGTCGCTTTAATGCCGGAGATCAGCGTGGAGAACGAAGTGGCTCGCGGAGAGCTGGTGCGAATTCCGGTGCAGGAGTTGCGAGTGCAACGCAAGCTGCGCCTTATTTACCGCAAAGAGGCGGGACTCTCCCACGCCGCGCGCGCCTTCTTAAAAGTTACCGAAGCGGTGGCGCGGCAGCGCGAAGGGCACTACCGGTTTCAACGGGAGAGCTAACAGTGGTTGCTGAGCGCCTGGCGGTCAGCACTCGGCGCACTCCTGCGCCGTTTGAAACGCCTCCAGCGCGTCGCAGACGCTGGCGTGGATCTCGAGCACGGAATCCACATTCGTGAGCCCAAGCACTTCGCGCACCAGCGGCCGCGGGCTGGCATACTTCATTTCGGCTCTTTGAGACTGCGCCCGTGTGTGCAGCAAAATCAACTCGCCGATTCCAGCGCTGTCGATGGAACTCACGCCACTCAGGTCGAGCACGACCCTGCTGCCGTACTGCAATAATTCTCCGACCATCTGCGATAGTGCGGAGGCCTCATCGCGGTACACAATGCGCCCCTCACAATGCACGATGACCACGTCGCCGCAATTCCGGGTTTCGAGACTCAATTTCAACTTCCACCCCTTATTAACTGCTTCCAATGCAGCCTGATAAGGCTGCGTCGAGGTTTGCCAACTGCTACTGTTAGAGGATTGCATGCTAATAGATAGACGCTTGTGAACGCTCTTGGGAATCGTGAAAATGCGGTAATTTTTAGGATCCCGAAGTCCCACTTCTGCACCGCGACATTTTTGGGCCGAGCGGGCATCTTGCGGCTCCGGTACACTGCATCTAACCGACTTCAACAGAAGAACTTCGCGTGATCAGGTAGAATTTGCTGCTGGCATCATTTGCCGGGGAGGACTCATTTTCGTGTCAAAAACCGCAACCGTAGTTCTGGCGTTGCTGATGGTGTCAATTTTTCCCGCCGTAGCGAAAGCACAAATCATTCAGAGCGGTAACGTTTATCTGGGAGTTGCCTACGCCGAATCCGATGACGTCATTCCTCCCCGGCTGGCGATGCGCGGCTTTGTGGGCTCGGTTGAAGTGAAGCCGTTTATCCGCTTTCCTCACCTGGGATTCGTTCTCGACGGCGCTGGAGTTTTTACCAGCGGCGTGCAGCAATACAATCTGGTGATTGGGCCGCGTCTTTCAAAGAATTATGGCAAGTGGCGGATCTTCGCGCAGGCCACCGCCGGTTACCAGCAAGCTACTACCGGCGGCGAAACGTTCCATCCACTCATCGAAGATGGCGGCGCCGGCATCGATCGCAGGCTTCCCTTCAAGCGATTCGCCTGGCGCCTGCAGGGAGATTACATCCACAGCCACATGCTCGAGGCAAGCCAGAACGACTTTCGATTATCGACCGGCCTGGTCTGGCGTTTCTGAGAGTTCCTTCGCTGGAACCAACACCTTAATTCATCCGCGAAACTTTCAATCCCGCGAAGGGTTGAAGTGATTTCGCCTGTTCGCTGAAAACTTTGGGTAGGGCCCGAGGAATTTGTCGCGGCTCGGCGTCTTTCTCGTTACCCATTTCTGCGGGCAGGCATCCAATTGGCACACATCCTAATTAATCCGCTCGAAAGGTACGGTTCCTCCTGCTATGCAAAAGACACTCCTGCCTGTTTTGTCACTTCTTTTGCTCGGTGCGCTGGCCAGCGCGCAGATCCCCAGCGGTAACGTCTTCTTCGGCTACTCCTACTACAACACCGATCTTGCGCCGGGGAATCGCGTGAACACAAATGGATGGGAAGCCTCGGTCGAGGGCAAAATCATTCCGTTGATCGGCATTGTGGCGGATTTCGATAGTCATTACGGCTCGCAGTTGTTTCCCAGCGGGTGCGCCATTGCCGGCCAAACCGATTGCGCTTTCAGTTCCGGTTTCGTCGAACGCAATTTTCTGTTTGGCCCCCGCGTGTCGATGTCGCTGGGGAAGATTCGACCGTTCGCACAGGTTCTGATCGGCGCCGGGCACCTGAGCCTGAATAATGGTGGACCCTTAAGCATTGGTGGATCGTCCGATACGTCGTTTGCGACGGCGGTTGGCGGCGGACTCGACTACAAGCTGATTCCGCTGCTGGCCTGGCGCTTTCAGGGTGACTATGTGACGACGCGGTTTTTCTCAAATACGCAGAACAACGTGCGAATTTCGACGGGGCTTGTGCTGCGCTTCTAGCAGAGTCCGGAATTGAGTTAAGCATCTACGACATCTGCGACGGAAGGCTGCTGCGAGGTCTTACGCGCACGCGTTTCGCCGGTTTCATCCCATATGTGATTGAGGATTACAGGTATCTCTGACAGCGCCCGATTCGAGTAGGCCGACACATTGCGGCGGAATTGATTGAACGCCTCCGGTTCCAGAAGGTTTTGAACGGCAGAGGCGATGTCGCGGAAGCTGGGCACGACAATACCAACGTTTTTCTCGGTAACCCACTCTGCGTTGTAGCGCTCCTGCGGCAGCGTCTTCGCGTTGCATTCGACAATGACCGGCAGATGCAGTTGCAGAGCCTCGCTGATGGACCCTGGCCCCGGTTTTCCAATAAAGAAGTCTGCCAGAGCCATGTAGTATTCGACGTTCGTCGCAAAACCCACCACCAGCATCGGTTTTTGAGTGTGCAAGCTTTTTAGCTTTGCCGCGAGTGCATCGTTGTGCCCGCAGATCATAATGAGCTGCACTTCGACCTGTTCGAGTTCGCGCGCGATTTCGAGCATTGCGCTCGAACCATGCCCGCCGAACAAGACGATGCCTGTAGGGCAATCGGCATCGAGCCCAAGCTTCCGGTGTTCAACCTCGCGATCGACATTCACGGGCTCGTAAAACTTCGGCTTCAGCACCATGCCGGAAGTCAGGAAAATGCTGTTCTCCGGATGGCCGATTTCCAGGGCCTGCCGCTTGGCTCGCTCCGTGCCGGCGATGATGTATTGCGATTCGCGCTCGATCCAGAAGTGAGGCGGGAAATCGGCGAGATCGGTGATCAGCGTGACAAACGGAGTAACCTTCGGCAGTTCGCTGACGCTTTCCGCAATCTCGCGATTGAAGTGGGGAATTGCCGAGAGCACCATGTCGGTTGGATTCGCCAACCAATATTCGCGGAGAATTTTGACCGTGCGTTTGTGGAGCAGCCGGATGACAAACTGAAGAAGCCTGAGCAGCGGCAGTGCAATCCGCGTCCAGCCTCTGCGCAGGATCTGGTTGTAAGTGTCCTGAATGCGCAGACCGGTCAGGTTGCGAATTACGTCCAGCTGGTCAAGCAGTTCCTGAATATTGAGAAGGCGCACATCCCACGGATTTTCCTGCTTCGTGAGAACGCCCTTAAGAGCCTCGGCAGCGTTGCGATGCCCACCGCCGCCATCATGAAAAACAATTGTCAGCTTGCGCAATATTCACCGGCCGAGTTGAGATGAGTCGAGCTGGAGAAGAGAAAAATCATCTAGGCTTCGTTCGCGAAGTGAGCGCATCCATCAGCTGCCAACGCCCTCGTAGACGTCGATCTCGTGCAATTCCGATTCGCCGGCGAAGTCAGCCAATGAATCGGCGCCTTCCGCATCCTGGCCTGCATCATGCTCCGCAACTTCCGCCTTGTACTCGTGAATGCGAACTTCCTGTTCGTCGACCGTAACATAAGTCATGCGCGAATCGACCCATCCGCCGGCGTTGTAGTAGTCCACGCCCTCCTGTTCGACGTGAATCGCCTCGTGCGTGTGCCCGCAGAAAATGCGTTCTGCCTCCTGCTGGCGGGCAAACTGTATCGCCCCGGCCGCAACCTTGGATGACATGCGGAGCCAGCGCGTGTTCAGGCGGTCGATCAACCGGGCGATCGGCTTGTGCTTGAAATCGAGCTTTTGCAGCGCGAGATACAGCGACGTACCAACGCTGCTCAGCCGCAGATTACTCACCTGAAAACCGTCAAACTGATGGCCGTGAATCGCCACGTGCCGCCGCGCGCCGCACTGCCACACATAATGCTGGTAAACCCGAACCCCGACCAGGTGCGACATAATATCGGTGAGGCCATGATCGTGATTACCTTCGACCCACACGACCTCGATGTTGCGCTTCGGATTCGACAGCTTGCGGATGTAGCCGAGAAACTTCCAGTGTTCCTTGGTCAGGCGGGCAAAGTTAAGGTCGGCAAAAATATCGCCCAGCAGGATCAGCCGCCGAAACCGGGTTTCCTTCAGCAGGCGCGTCGCTTCGCGGGCATGGCTGGTCTCCGCACCCAGGTGCAGGTCAGAGAGGATCAGCGTGTTGTAGACATGCGGATCCATATTCCGTTTTTAACAGGGAAATGTTACGGGGAGATGAAAACTGCATCAAAATCGGTGCATGGTAACTACAGAAGTAACTGGAGTAACTATGCGGTAAATGGATGGGATCGAGCCCATTTCCGGCATACTTTCTCAGCCCTAAGACCAGGGAACGCAACAACGAGCGGCTTTTCACGTAGACTGAATCGCGTTTGAAAACCATTGGACACATTCTGGCCCGCTACACCGCGTGGATCTGGATGCTTTTGCAGCATCTCGGCGTCTGGGGAGTTTTCGTCATCGCCTTTGCCGATTCCGCTTTGCTTGGCATGCCGGTCGATGCGATCGTCGCTGCCTATGTCTTTAAAGATCGCAGGCATCTGCTTTTCTATGTGGTGATGGCGTCGCTGGGATCGGCACTGGGCAGCATTCCGCTTTACCTCATCGGATATGCCGGCGGCGAGACGGTCCTGCGCAAGCGAATTTCGGAAGAGCGCTTCCAGCGCATTCACGCCTCGTTCGAGCACCATGAATTCTGGGCGCTGATGTTTCCCGGGATGCTGCCGCCGCCGACTCCGTTCAAGATTTTCGTGCTGGCGGCTGCCGTTTTCGAAATGCGGTTCCGAAACTTTTTCGCCGCGGTCTTCGCCGGGCGCTTTGTCCGCTTTCTGCTTCTTTCTTTATTGGTGTTGTACTTCGGCCCGGGGATCGTTGGGTTTTTCGGCACCGCGGTCAGGCAGCACTTGTCCTGGCTTCTGGGAGCGGTTGCCGGCGGACTGCTAGTGTGGCTGCTGATGCGAAGAAGTCGAAGCCGCAAGCGCAAGCAATCGAGGGCCGAGATTCGAGCCCAGAAATTCGAGTAGGCAGACTTCGAGCAGGAGTTGAAGGATTCTGGGGCGCGAAAGATTCGCGAGATCTTCTACGCCGCAGCGATGTGGTCGCCCACCGAACGGTTCATCCAGCGGGAAAGCGCGATCAGAAACACCGGCGTGCCGAACATCGCGAGCGAGAAGAACAGATCGCTTTCCAGCGTTCCGCGGAAGAAAGGCAGGCCGGCCGC
>Ga0210398_10002601_pt1 | contig 17562 bp, 14 predicted proteins | sample IncBWC4OmetaG_FD_161047 | JGI IMG/M metagenome (GOLD analysis project Ga0210398, IMG submission 161047) | Forest soil microbial communities from Barre Woods Harvard Forest LTER site, Petersham, Massachusetts, United States - Inc-BW-C-4-O | ecosystem: Environmental > Terrestrial > Soil >... | reverse complement strand
AGAACTCGCATTCCATCCACGTTCAATCAGCGCGTCCACCAGCCAGCCACCAATTGCCAGGTCCGCCACCGTCGCGACCAGCCACGGAATTCCCGTGTAAAGAAACGAGTGCAGCAGATCAATGTGTAGCGCCGACGAAAGATAACTTGGCAGCCAGGTGAGCAGCAGATAAAAGACGTAGTTGTACGACCCGAAGCCCAGGACCATTCCGATGACCTTGCGTTGCCGCATGAGATAACCGAGAGATGCTTGTCCAACCTCATTTGCGGCGAAGACCTGATCGTCCGTCGCAATGTAATCTCGCTCCACTTCCGTCAGGTCCGGGTCGTCCTGCGGATCGCGATAGATTCGCCAGAAGACGATAAAATATAGAAAGCTGATGAGGCCGGTGACAGCAAAGCTCCACCGCCAGCCGACCTTGATCAATAGTGCGCCGATGAGCGGGACCCCGATTGCAGAAGAGAGCTTAGCGGCGCCGTCGAAAAGTGACGTGGCAAAACTGCGCTCTCGGGAGGGAAACCAATGTCCAATTGCCTTCGCATTCGCAGGAAAGGTCGGCGCCTCTCCTACACCGAGCAGAAAGCGCGCCGCAAAGAATCCGCCAATAGTCGGAGTGACAGCTGCCGCGAAGGAGGCAATGCTCCACAAAAAGGTGCTGATACGGCCGACCCGCCGAATCCCGAACTTGTCCAACAGGACCCCGATTGGCAGTTGGCACAGAGCGTAAGTCCAGTTGTAGGCGCCTGACAGATAGCCGAACGTAACAGTGGAGATGCCGAAGGTCGTGTAGAGGGCCGCGTGCGAGACCGACAAGTTCACTCGGTCAAAGTAGTTGACCAGAACGCCTAGGCCCAGAAGCCACGCTATCCGCCATCGGCGCCTGGGGACAGAACGTTTTGAAGTAAGACATATCATTCGGGCAGGTCCGACCCGCAAGTTTCAGGTAACAGCAAAACACTGAACGCCATCAACATGTAGGCTGCAACGGAAAAAATAGCAATTGCTTTGCCGAGCTGCATGTGTGCGCTGAAGTAGCCGACCAATGTTGGGAAGAGTGCTCCGGCACCGCGCCCCAGGTTGTACGCAAATCCCTGCCCAGAACCACGCAGTGTAGTCGGAAAGAGCTCAGAAAAAAATGCTCCCATCGGACTGAACGCGCCAGACGGGAAAAACCCCAGAGGGAATCCGAGAAACAACATCACCTCGTCACTGATCGGGAGCACCATGTACAGCAGAACCGTCGTAAATGACAGCACTGCGAAGACTGTCAGTGTCCACTTGCGGCCTATCTTGTCGGCCAAATGCGCCGCAGTCAAATATCCGCCGAACGACCCCGCAATCACCACCATCAGATATCCGCCAGTGTGTATCACCGACAGGCCCCTGGCGTTCATATAAAGAGGTAGCCAAGTGGTAATTGCATAGTAGCCACCCTGCGCGCCCAGCGCCACGAGCGAAGCAAGCAACGTCGTCTTGAGCATGCCAGGCGAAAAGATCTGAAGAAAATGAGTGGAAGACCCTACCTTCTTCGCCATCATGGTGCGCTCAAAGAGAGTTGATTCGGAGACATGACTTCGTATCCACACAGCCAGCAGCGCCGGCAGCAGGCCGACCCAGAACATGGCACGCCACGCCATCGCAGGCGGCAACAGGGCAAAGAATAGAGTGTAGAACAAGGCCGAGATACCCCAGCCTATCGCCCACCCACCTTGGACTGTCCCTACGGCCCGTCCGCGGTATTCGCTGCGAATCGTTTCGCCGATCAAAACCGAACCTACTGCCCACTCACCGCCAAATCCCAGGCCTTGCAGTCCGCGAAAGATCAGGAGCTGTGTAAAGTCATTTGCGAATCCGCTGAGAAATGTAAAGAAGGCAAACCAGAGGACCGTAAATTGCAAGACCTTCACTCGGCCGTATCGGTCCGCAGCGAGCCCAGCGAGCCATCCTCCCAGCGACGACAGAAGAAGCGCAGAGGTCCCCAGCAACCCCGCTTGGCTTTTGCTAATGTGCCACAGGACAATCAGAGTCGGCAGCACGAAGCTGTAGACCATAACATCCATCCCGTCGAGCATCCAACCTGCGAAGGTGGCTGTCAGGGTCGATCGCTCATTGGTTTTTAGCTGAGTGAGCCACGCTTTGTTGGCCGCCGCTTCGACCCGGTGCTGAATCTGTGATTCACTCATTCTGCCCGCGACCTTTCATCGAACCGCATGGGCTTCCCAGCCTGCGGACAAAGCTTTACTGTGTCAAACCCTCTGCTTAATTGCTGCCACTCCCCATCCGCCGCCGCCCGGCGTCTCCACACGGATAACGTCGTTCTTGCCGACGTACACTGTGCACTTGCCTGGTAATTCTGTTGTGTTTCCGTCCGCTGTGATCAGCAGTGCTTTACCTCTCGCTCCATTCTCTCCACCCTCCAGGCCGTACGGTGAGGACTTCCTCCGATCGCAAAGAAGAGTCACTTGCGCAGCTGTCAGGAGTTCGATCTCGCGCACCAGTCCGTCCCCACCGCGAAACTCTCCGGCCCCGCCAGATCCACGACGATATCCATACGACCGCACACGAAATGGATAGGCATACTCCAGCGCCTCAATTGGAGTGTTTAGCGAGTTGGTCATGTGGCAGTGGATACCATCTATTCCATCCATGCTGGGACGTGCGCCCATGCCGCCCGCGGTAGTCTCATAGTAGGTAAACGGAGCGTTGGTGCGATGGTCCTCGCCACCTACCGTCAGATTGCTCATCGTACCGTAGCTGGCCGCTGGAACGCGGTGCGGTGCGGCATTTGCCAGCGCACGCAACAGCGTATCCGTAATGCGCTGACTCGTCTCAACATTGCCGCCGGCGACAGGGGCTGGCAGCTTTGCATTCACGATGCTTCCCAGCGGCGCCGAAACTTTGACCGAGTTCATTAGCCCAGCCGTTGCAGGAGCATCATCACTCAATAGACAACGAAGCATGTAGAAGCAGGCGGAATAGGTGATGGGGTAGACGGCATTCACACTTCCTCTCACCTGGGGCGACGATCCGCTGAAGTCAATCTCCGCCGAACCGTCTGTGGGATCAAATTTGATCGCCACTGCAATGCGAATTGGATCGTCGGTGACTCCATCTCCATCAAGAAAATCCTCGGCCGTAAAGACGCCCGCCGGCATCTTGCGAAGTTCGGCGCGCATAAGCCGCTCGGAGTAAGCAAGCAGTTCTTCCACCAGGTCGTTCACCTTGGCAAGTCCGTACTTGGCAACGACCTCCTTGATCCGCCGCTCGCCCACACGGCATGCACCGATCTGCGCTGCGAGGTCGCCTTCACGCTCCTCCGGTGTTCTCACATTCGCCAGAAGCAGCGAAAATATGTCTTGGGTCATCACGCCCTGGCGGACCAAGCGGATCGGAGGGATGCGAATGCCCTCTTGATAGATCTCCTGCGCTGGCCCCATAGATCCCGCGTACATACCACCGACGTCGGCGTGATGCGCTCGGGACGCAGCGTAAAAGGCAGGTTTGCTCGTATCTCCAATAAAGATGGGAAGGACCAGCGTGATGTCCGGCAGATGCGTACCGCCCGCGTACGGATCGTTCAAAATCGCGATGTCGCCTTCCTCCAGCTTCATGCTATCGACGACCGCCTTGACCGACATCGGCATCGCGCCCAGGTGGACAGGCATGTGGTCGCCCATGGCGATCACTCGCTCTCGGCCGTCGAATAGAGCGCACGAATAGTCGCGTCGCTCCTTAATATTGGGCGAGATGGCGGTGCGTCGCAACGCCGCTCCCATCTCCTCGGCGATCGAGTGGACGCTGCTCTGAAAGATCGCGAGCTCAATCGGACTTTGGGTCTCGTTCATGCTCTTCATCCATGCACCTCGATTACCAGATTGCCCAGACCGTCCACGCGCAGAACATCCCCGAAAGGCAGAACAGTAGCGGAGCTGTACTCCGAAACGATTGCCGGGCCGGCAAAGGTATCTCCTGGGCGCAGCAGCTCACGGTCGTAGATGCGCGTTTCGTGAAAACTGTCTTCGAAGTGGACCAGACGCGTGCCGATCAACGCATGCAATCCATCACCCTCCTGCAGAGGCTGCAGCACAGGTTCAAAGGGCTCTGCCGCACTGACCATCCGCACACGTACATTAACGACTTCGAGAGCTCTTAGCTCGTTCGCGAATCCATATCGGCGCTGATGCAAATCGTGAAACCGCGCTGCCATCTCCGGGCCGTGTGGCACATTCAGCTCATACCCCTGGCCCCGGTAGCGGACGTCCACCGAACGAAATGATTGCCCCGCAAGGCCCTCCTCCCGAAAGTCTTTCGTTGCAAGTTTCTCCAATTCGGAGAACACCGTCTCAAACGACGCATCGATCGGCAGCATCACTGTACGCGAATACTCGCGCATCGTGTCGGCTAACAGAATGCCGACCGCGGACAAGGCCCCAGGCTGGGCTGGCACCAGGACCCGCGGGACTCGCAAGGTGTGCGCCAGCGAACAAGCATGCACGGGACCTCCGCCTCCGAAGGCCACAAGTGTAAAGTCACGTGGATCGTACCCCCGCTCCACGGAAATTACGCGGATGGCCTTGGCCATGGAGGTCTCAATGACCCGCACAATACCTGCTGCGAAGCCTTCCACCGTCGCAATCGGTCCCTTTGCCTTCTCCATCCAGTGCATCATGCGCTCGCGATCTAGCTCCACCGATCCGCCGAGGAATCGTTCCGTGCCCAGTCGTCCCAGTGCCAGGTTCGCGTCTGTTACAGTCGGCAGCTCGCCGCGACCAAAACAGATTGGGCCAGGCACTGATCCCGCCGACTCCGGTCCAACCCGCAGCATTCCGCCAGCATCGAAGCGTGCAATCGATCCACCACCTGCACCGGCGGTGTGTATGTCCAGCATCGGAACGCCGATCGGTATTCCCGACACCACAGACTCGGTGCTGATGTGCAAGCCGCCCGCGCTCACGTCCACCAGGCAAACATCCGTTGACGTGCCTCCCATGTCGAAGCCGATGATGCGCTCGAAACCGGCAAGTGTCGCCAGCTTGTAGGCGCCAATCACGCCGCCCGCAGGCCCGGAGAGGACCGTCCTGACCGGTTCCGCTGCCGCCAGTCTAGCCGGGATAATCCCCCCCGACGACTGCATCACCTCCAGCCGTGCCTGCTCATATTCTCTCTCCACGCTCGTCGCCAAGTTCGTCAAATACGCCCCCATCTTCGGAGCAAGATACGCGTTTGCTACCACCGTCGATGCCCGCTCATATTCGCGAAACTCAGGCAGAATTTGGTGCGAGATCGACAGTGGCAGTCCCAGCCGTTCCAGTGCCGAAGCCACCGTAATCTCGTTCTTCGAATTTGCAAACGCGAATAAGAGCGAGAGCGCTACCGCTTCAACATCTGCGTTTTTGATGTTGGAGACCAATTCCTCCAGCTCCGTCGCATCAATCCCGCGAATGACCTCGCACTCCGCGCTGGTTCGCTCGGTTATCCCGAAGCGAAGCCCTTCCTGCACGAGACACGCCGGCGCCGGCTGGAACCAGTCGTACAGCTTCGGCCGGGCCTGTCGGCCGATCGCGATTGTGTCTTCAAAACCTTTGGTAGTCACGAAGGCAACGCGCGCACCCTTGCGCTCTAACATTGCGTTTGTTCCAACCGTCGTTCCGTGCCGAACCACGACCTCCTGTCCCATTGCGATCCGCCGCAATCCATTCAGGACAGCCATGCCCGGGTCCTGCGGCGTGGAGAGGACCTTCAACACGACAAACTTCCCGTCCCGCAGATACACGCAGTCCGTGAAAGTGCCGCCAGTATCAATTGCAACGCGCATCATGGTGGGCCCAATCAAAAATCTCAATTCACGAACGATGATTCTTGTCGCTCAGTCCCGTCTCCCGGCTTAGCAACTCTCTGACGTAATGGAATCAATCTTTTCTACTATATTCAGCGGCAAGCATCACGTCCCTCAGAAGAAGTGTACGGCGCAAAAAACAGCGATGCGCCGCTCGATCGAGACCCATACGCTGTGTCCCGGACTTGTGCTACACTTTTGCCCCTAGACCACTCTATCGGAACACATTTGTGGCGATTCTCCCGGGCCCGATTGCGAATCTGAACGTCTAGCCGTCCACGACAAGTAGCTGACCGGCGCCGCCTTCCTATTAAACGATCGGGCACGCGCGCCCTGACACGTCTTCAGGAGCGTGATTTCCTAAGGGAGAAAACGCACATGAACAAAGGACAAAGTGCTGTCGTCGGCGCAATTCTTGTAGCTGCCGCTATGTTCCGGGTGGGAGCCACCTCTCCTTCGAACCCATCGGCTGGTTCGAAGCCACCCCCAGCCAGCGAGGCAACACTCAAACCAGCCGCCAGTGAAGGCCCTTGGCTCGCCTCGTGCAAGTACTGGACTGCCGCCCGCTGGAAGGCGCCTTTGAGCAAAGCAGGGGACCCACAGGTCATCGAGTCCGAAGACGACCCTACAACTGACTGCGAAGTCAGCGGCGACCGCTGGGGCATTCCGAAGGTCCCAGCCAACGACTCGAACGCAGCAAATTCAGTTTCAGCGGATGACGTTCACCGGCTAGAGGTCCGCGCCATCATTGCGGCCGTCCCCGATCCCGTCCACAGCCATCTTGCGCTTGAGTTTGACCGCACCATTGACTCTCTCATGCAAGCCGCGGCCGACAACCGCTATCTCGGAAGCAACTATTGGCTTCCCTGGAAGGCCCCGCACACGTCCTCTGCTCCAGAGGAATCCTCCACCACCGGGCTAACTGAAGAGGACCGCAACCGCGAGCAGCAACCGGGCCTCATCATCCTAAAGTACACTCCGAGACTGGGCGAAGAGAACCCCACTTGGTCCAGCTACCACCGCGTCATCTATCTCTTTCTAGTTGGTGAATCACCAGCCATCGGTATGAACAGCGTCCAGCTTCGCAACGCGCTCCGCTACGAAGCCATGCTATTGAAAAACTACAACGCCAGGCTTTCTATGAGCGACGACGACACGCAGCTTGCCGTCATCGGGCCTGGTTCCTCAGGCTCGGCCGCCTCACTTCGCGAAGGAATCATGAACGCAAGATTTGACCAGGGCAACGACGGACACAAGGACAAGGCCAACACTAACGCTACGGATGCGGCCACGCACAAAGATATAACCCAGATAATCGCGGCAGGCACCACCTCCACCCCCATTGCCGCGGAGGAACTCAACACACCATCATCGGCCCGATCCATCAGCTATTACTCATTTGGGGAGAACACCGGCTTTGAGGAAGACCGGCTCCTCGAGGCGTTTCAGGGCTCTCGTTCCGACGCGCGGCATACCGCCATCCTCAGCGAAGACAACACCGTCTTTGGTGAAATGAACAGCCTCGGAACGGGCCCGTACCGACCGATATACATTCGTTTTCCCCGCGAGATATCTCTCCTGCGAAATGCGCAGGTTGACCAAACCGGCAAGTCGACCTCATCTACCGTAGCTCCAAGTCCCTATCTGAACCTGTCGCTCAAGGATTCAAGCGCGGACGATACTGTGCCCCAGTTCTCCAGCACCCAGACCCCGCTGTCTCAAGAGGCGCAGTTGATGTCGATAGCGCATCAGCTCCAGCGCGCTCGTGTCGAATACGTCCTCATCACGGCGTCCAATATCCTGGACGAGCTCTTTCTCGCGCAGTTCCTCCATCGTGCCTGCCCCGACGCGAGAATTGTCTTCTACAATGGCGGCGATCGACTCGTCGAACGAGATGTCGATAACGCTCGCTACATTGGCTCCCTCACCATCACTCCATACAATCTCATCTCCCTCGACAATCCTGTCGCTGCCGGCCGGGCCTTTTCGGACTCGCAGGCCGAAGCGATCTACAACGCCGCAAGCTATATCTTCTGGAAGGGATCTCAGGACTCGCGGTCGGGGCAGCAGCCAAAGCTCTCCGGCTACTTGCGTGCGGAGAACAAGAATTTGCAGGCCCCCTTATGGGTCACCGCTGTCGGTAGCGACGGATACTATCCCCTAGGCCTTCTAAGCGGGTGTGCAAGCAACCTGGCGCAGGTGCTCCCCAGCATCTACAAGGGTGAGCCAAGGAAGTGTATTGAAGCCGACATCTCTTCGATGCACCTATTCGCTCCACCAACTCCGAACGCCGCTCCATCGCTCTTTTGGTCTATCCTCTGCATCCTCATCGCCGGCCTCTGCGTCGGACACGCCGCCGTTATGCTCTCTGCGCAATACTGGTCGCCCTTCACTCGCGATGTCGCCGTCCACCAGAACGACCAGCCTCGCCGTCGATCCGTCTACATCAATATCGCCACCTCTGTGTTGTTTTGCATGTCGTTCGTTATCGCCACTCCAATGTTTCTGGTCTTGCATGTCTATCGCTGGGAAAGGGACAATCTCATTGTTGCGTCCGTTACTTTGTTAGCGGGCATCGCTGCCGTGTTCGCCGCTCTTCGCATGACTTGGCCCTACCTGAAGTACACACCGCAAAAAAGCTCGAAATACCCCACAGATCTGTACTTCGTCTTTAATGTGATCGCACTTGCCGCAGTCATCATCATTCCGATTCTCTGGGTCTGGATTTGCGTCCATGACCCCGCGAATGGCACACAGTCACATGCTGGCCTCTTCTTCAGCTACCGTTGCCTTCACCCCGGCAGCGGAGTCTCTCCCGTTATTCCTGTCCTGCTCATGCTCGTCGGCTGGTATCTCTGGTCCGTCTTTCAGACGGCGCGCCTCCGTTTCTCCACCATGAACCGTCCCAGGCTGCCCGACCACGTTACCGCCCCGTCAGCCTATCCCCTCTTCGTCTCAGACAGCCAGCTAAGTGCTTGCAGAAGTCCCGTCCACTCCTGTCTCTTTGAAAACATTAGCTGTCTTCTCATCACCCGAGAGATCCTTCGCCGGTTCACTCGCTGGTCGCACAACAAGCTGAACGGGATCTTCTTTCTGATCTATATGTGCCTGTTCGCCCTTTGCGTCTTCTGCGGACGAATTCAAAGCCTGGAACGCTTTCTCATGAATCCAGGCCGTAGGCCAACCGCGTATGAATTCCTCATCGCCTTGCTCTTCTTCCCGCTCATAATGGTCGCGCTCACCGGCTGGCTGCGCATGATATTCATATGGGGGTCGCTCAGCCGCGGACTTCTCGAGCCGCTCGAGCGAATGCCGATTCGTGTTGCCTTTACCCGGCTCAAGGAAGTCGGGTGGGTGACCATGCTCAGCCAGAGCAGTCTTCACGTACGTTGGCGAGACATGGGTCGTTCTAACGAATCGGTCCGGCAGCTCATTAATAACGACGATCTCCGCAAAGCAATCAACGATGACGCCAAATGGGACGCTCTGAAGAGAACCTATGACGACCTCACTCTCAAGATAAGAGAGCTCAGAGAACACATCCGCCTGCAAAAGCGAAGCAAGAACACTCCCGCTGTAGCGATGGAACACCCGGGAGACGACTTTGATCTCCCACTCGAGAAATATCGTCACGATCTGAGCTTTATCTATGCCATCGAGAAGCGCTACGCCGCGTTCAGCGAGTTAATACTCTCTGACGTGCTCATCCCCTACTGGAATACGAAGCGTGTCGGCTTCGTCGAGGACGATACGGACGATCCAGGCGGCGAGCACTCGAAACCCGATGCAGACGCACCCCAGGACCCACTCTACGTCCGTTTGGCTGAAGAGCTTCTCGTCTTCCGCTACGTGGCGCTCATTCGTTCCGTGCTGGTGAATATCCACTACCTCATGCTCTTCGTCTCTTCGGCCTTTGTGCTCGCCATCATCGCGTGGAATTCGTACCCCTTCCAGCCTCACCAGCTCATCGACTGGTGCTTCACCCTTCTTCTCGTCTTCCTTGGCGCTGGATTCGTCTGGCTTCTTGCCCAGATGCACCGCAACGCCATCCTCAGCCGCATCACAGACACCACGCCCAACAAACTCGGCGTCGACTTTTACCTGCGACTCGTGACCTTTGGAGCGGTCCCGGTCCTCACCTGGCTCGCCTATCAGTTTCCTTCGATCGGCGGAGGACTCTTTAAAATTCTTCAACCGGGCCTGCAAGTCATCAAGTAGGGTTCGAGCAAATCAATGAGTGAGTACCGCCTGCCACCCCAGGCCGGCCGTTTCCTTCGCGGGAAAATGAGTATGGTGCGCCCGAGAAGATTCGAACTTCTGACCTACAGCTTCGGAGGCTGCCGCTCTATCCAGCTGAGCTACGGGCGCGCTCCCTCTAGCCTAGCATGATCGCTGCGGGTTGACAGCCCACACTGCCCCAGTTGAGCATCATGACGGACATCAAATCCAGCAACACGGCCGTCCCCCAAAAAAGCCGAAACCCGAAACGCAATTCGCACCGAGAAAGAGAGACTCGCTCATGTTCCTCCGCACCTTGGCAACCGCCGTCTGTTGTACCCTCCTCACCACCGCAAGCCTCGCCCAGATGGGCGACATGAAGATGGACCAGCCCGCCGGCAAATCCATGCCCAGCCCCCCGGCCACGGCCAACGTAACTCTCAATGGCAAAGCCGTCACTATCAACTACAACTCCCCGCGCCTCAAGGGCCGGACTATCGGCTCCGACATCGTCCCCTACGGCGAGGTCTGGCGCACTGGAGCCAACCCCGCCACCACTCTGATCACCGCGACCAACCTGAGGATCGGCACCATCGAAGTCCCCGCCGGGACCTACACGCTCTTCACCCTGCCCAGCGCCAAGCAGTGGCTCTTCATCGTCAGCAAGAAGACCGGCGAGTGGGGCATCCCATACCCCGAGGGCAATGACCTCGGCCGCACACCCATGACCGGCAAGACCCTGCCCGCCTCACAGGAAAACATGTCCATCTCCTTCGAAAACACGAAGGGCGGCAGCACCGAACTCCACGTCAAATGGGGCACAACGGACCAATACGTAACCGTCAAAGCCGACTAGCTTTGCTCTGCGGCTTCTTTCTCCAGCCTCAGTTTTTCCATCACCGAAGCCACCAACTCCTTAGCTCCAGTGATGTTCGCCAGAACGGCCTGCAGATCGAGCGCCGGGACCTTAGGGTTCCGCGCGCTCGTGCAGTACACGCCATGCTGTCCGACCAAAATCAGCGCATCGGTCAACACATCCAGCGTCACCGCCAGCCGTCCACGCGCCTCACCCATCATGAACTCATACTTCTCGAGCTCCTCTTGCCGGTCATAAAAGACGGACACGGCCTACCACTCCTTCGCCGCTGAATCCACCACAAGCGGAGTCGAAGCCGCAGGGGCCTTCCAGCGCAACACAGGCTTCCTCGCCGCCGTCGTCTCATCAAGCCGCTGCACCCGAGTCGTATGCGGCGCCGTCTGCACCAGATCCGGGTTCTCCTCCGCCTCGCGCGCGATCTGCTTCAACGCATCAATCAGCAGGTCCAACTCCTCGCGGCTCTCGCTCTCCGTAGGCTCAATCATCATCGCGCCTTGCACGACCAATGGAAACGAAACGGTATAAGCGTGGAAGCCATAGTCGATCAGCCGCTTGCCCATGTCACCGGTCTTTACACCGTTCCTCGCCTGCAGCTTGTCGGAGAACACGACCTCATGCAGCGACTGCGTCTTATACGGCAGCTCAAAAGTTCCCTCAAGCTTCGCCCGAATGTAATTCGCATTCAGCACAGCGTCTTCAGTTGTCTGCCGCAGTCCATCCGGCCCGTTGGCCAGAATATAAGCCAGCGCCCTCACAAACATCCCGAAGTTCCCATAGAACATCCGCACCCGGCCCACGGTCTGCGGCCGATTGAACTCAAGCCCCAGCGACCCGTCTGACTTCGTCACCACAACCGGCGTCGGCAAAAATGGCTCCAGTATCTTCTTGCAAGCCACCGGCCCCGACCCCGGCCCGCCACCACCATGCGGCGTAGAAAACGTCTTATGCAGATTCAAATGCATTACATCGACGCCAAAGTCACCTGGCCGCGTCTTTCCCACCAGCGCATTCATGTTCGCGCCATCCATATAAAGCAGCGCGCCCTTCGCATGCAGGACGTCCGCAATCTTATGGATCTCGCTCTCAAACACGCCGATCGTCGAAGGGTTCGTCAGCATCAGCGCAGCGGTGTCCTCGTCCACCATCCGCTCCAACTCCGCCACATCCACCATGCCCTGAGCGTTCGACTTCAGGTTGGCGACCTCATACCCGCAAACCGCAGCGGTAGCCGGGTTCGTCCCATGCGCCGAGTCCGGAATCAGGATCTTCTTCCGCGGATTGCCCTTCGACTCGTGATAGGCCCGAACCAGCAGTATTCCTGTAAACTCGCCATGCGCGCCGGCCGCCGGCTGCAAAGTAATCGCATCCATGCCGGTTATCTCAATCAACGCATCAGACAGCGTCTTCATAATCCCCAGGCAGCCCTGCGACAACGACTCCGGCTGATAAGGATGCGCCTCTGCGATCCCCTCGAGCCGCGCCACCGCCTCATTCACGCGCGGGTTGTACTTCATCGTGCAGCTACCCAGCGGATACATCCCCAGGTCGATCGCATAGTTCCACGTCGAAAGCCGCGTGAAGTGTCGAATGATCTCAATCTCACTCAACTCCGGCATCACGCCGAGGTCCTTACGCACCGAAGCCCCGAGCAGGGAAGCGGCATCAACAGCCGGCACATCCAGCTCCGCCAGCCGATAAGCCTTTTTCCCCGGCGAAGACTTCTCAAAGATCAGACCTTCATTTTGATTAACGTGAGTAGTTGCCTTCTTTGGCGTGCCAATGAACTTACCCGACATGCTGAACCGCCTTTATTCGTAACTCGAATCTCATAACTCGTACTTGAATGCTACAGTTGCTCTTCGCGCCTGCGTACCGCGCGTTGGCGATACGAACTTACAAGGCCCCAAAACGTTGAAAGCCACCGTTAATATCATCGCGATGCGCCACCACGCAGTCTGGTGCGGGAAGTAAAGAGACGCCGTAAAGCTCGCGAACAAGAGAATGCTGAAAAACAAAACACGCACACCGCGCAAGGTCAGAGAAGTTTTCGACTCCATTAGAACTCCTCCTGGTCGGCCGCATCACCTGTCTCCGAATAACTCCCCGACTCCGGCCCATCCACATCTTCTTCCCGCAAAGAAAGCCCAAACACTGTGCCGTTTTCAAACTCAATCGTCAGCGCATCGCCTTCCTCAAGCGAAGCCTGCACCACTTTGTCATTAATCTGCGCGCACAAAGCGTTCCGATACTCCGGCTCTCCATAGGCCAGCGAAAACTCCGGAAACAACACATGAGGCCAAGCATAGAAGGTCAGCAAAGGGGTCTCGAATCGAAGCTGCAAAAAATCCTCGACAAACTCAACAGCCTTCAGCTCCTCACCGATGATCGCCGAAACATCCATCTCTAAGCCTTCTTGTCCGCCAGTGCCGCGGCCACAGCATCCATCTGCTTCCGCGTCGTCAACTCAGTCGCACACCACAGACTCGCATTCGGCCCAAGCTCCGGATACCACTTCTGCAACGGCAACCCGCCAATAATCTTGTTGCCAAGCAGCGCAGCGTTCGTCTCCTCTGCACTCTTCGGCAGATCCAGCACAAACTCGTGAAACCGCGGCGCCCCATCAAACAACACCTTCGTCCCTGAAGAAGCACCAAGCACGCCCTTCAGATAAGCGGCCTTTGCAAGGTTCTGCTCCGCCAACTCCTTCATCCCGTGCTTGCCATATACGGTCAGGAAGATCGTAGTCATCATCGCGACCAGCGCCTGGTTCGTACAAATATTCGAAGTCGCTTTCTCTCGCCGGATATGCTGCTCACGCGTCGACAGCGTCAGCACGAACCCGCGCTTGCCGTCCTTGTCCTTTGTCTCCCCGATCAACCTCCCGGGCATCTGCCGCAGAAACTTCTCCTTGCAGGCAATCACCCCGCAGTAGGGCCCGCCATAACCCACGGCCACCCCATACGACTGCGCCTCCAGCGAAACAATGTCCGCCTCCGCAGGCGGCTTCACCATCCCCAGCGACACCGCCTCGGCAATCGACACAATCAGCAGCGCACCCTTCGCATGGGCCATCTCGGCGATCGCCGTAACATCCTCAATCGTCCCAAAGAAGTTCGGCGACTGAATCAGCACGCAGGCCGTATCGCTGGTAATCGCCGCATCCAGCGCAGCCATATCCACGCGCCCATTCGCCGCATAGCCAATCTCAACTGTCGGAATCTCCTGGTGCTGCGCATACGTCGCAATCACCTCGCGATACTCCGGGTGCACCGTCCGCGCAATCACCGCCTGGTCGCGGCCAGTCACGCGCACCGCCATCATGATCGCCTCAGCCGCGCCCGTCGACCCGTCATACATCGACGCATTCGCGATCTCCATGCCCGTCAGCTCGCAGATCATTGTCTGAAACTCAAACATCGCCTGCAGCGTACCCTGCGAGATCTCCGGCTGATACGGCGTATAGCTGGTCAAAAACTCACCGCGCTGCACCAGCGAGTCGATGATCACCGGCCGATAGTGCCGATACACGCCGGCGCCAAGAAAACTCGAATAACCGACAGCATTGTTCTCAGCAAACGCACGGAAGCGATCCAGGATCTCCGACTCACCATGCTGCCGGGGAACCTTCAGGTCACGCTTCAGTTGATACTCAGCAGGAATCGTGGAAAACAAATCATCAATCGACGCCACGCCAATCTCGGCGAGCATCTCCTTACGGTCCGCAGGGGACTTTGGCAAATAGCGCATCTTTTTAGTGTCCGGTCTCTTCGCTGGTAAATTTTTCGTAGTCCGCCGCAGTCAACAGCCCATCGACCTGCTTCGCGTCCGACAGTTCAACCTTCAGCATCCAGGTCGTGTTCGCGTCCGAGTTGATCTTCTCCGGAGCGTCCTTCAACGCATCGTTCACTGCAGTCACCGTGCCCGAGACCGGCGCAAACAAATCAGACACGGCCTTCACCGACTCCACCGAACCGAAGCTCTTGCCCGCCTCAATCGTGTCGCCCACCTTCGGCAGGTCAACAAACACAATGTCGCCCAACGAGTTCTGCGCGTAATCCGTAATCCCGACGGTGCCGATCTTGCCGTCGACCTGAATCCACTCATGTTCCTTGGTATAGCGATAATTCGCAGGGTAAGCCATTCGTTTCATCTCCGTGTAAAAGTCCAGAACTTCTATTGTAGATGTTGCCGCCGCCGCTTAAGGGCCATGTCTAGGCGGATTTCTTCGCTCTCTTATAGAACGGCAAAGCCACGACCTTGGCCTTCACCATCTGCCCGCGGATCTCGACCGCGACCTCCGTATCCAGTGCGCCATGCTCGACCGGAACATAGGCCAGGGCAATGTTCTTCTTCAAGAAAGGCGACGGCGACCCGCTGGTAATCTCGCCAATGCGCCTCCCATCAAGTGCGAATACCGGATACCCGTCCCGCCCAATTCCGCGCTCAACCATCTCGAGCCCCACGAGCTTCCGCTTTGGCCCGCCGTCGGCCTGGATCTTTACCAGCGCATCGCGGCCTACAAAATCGCCCTTGTCGAGCTTCGCATACTTTCCCAACCCAGCCTCAACCACATTGATCGTGTCCGAGATCTCATGCCCATACAGCGCCATCGCCGCCTCCAGCCGCAGCGTATTTCGCGCGCCGAGCCCGCACGCCAGAATGCCAAACTCCGCCCCGACCGCCAGCACGTCCGACCATACCTGCGCGCTGGTCGCTTCGTCCGAAGGAATATAAATCTCAAATCCGTCCTCGCCGGTATATCCCGTGCGCGCGATCATCACGTTGTGCAACCCGCACACCTGCCCCCATGTAAACCAGTAGTTTTTGATCGTACTAAGGTCGGTCGAGGTCAGCTTCTGCAAGGTCTCTGCCGCCCGCGGACCCTGGATAGCTAACTGCGTGTAATAGTCACTGAAGTCGTTCACATGCACGCCCGGCATGTGGCCGATCGTGTTCCGTACCCACTGAACGTCCTTTTCCCGAGTGCCCGCATTAATCACAATCAGATAGTCATTGTCAGAAAGCTTGTGCACGATCACGTCGTCAACAAAGGTCCCATTCGGATACAGCATCGCCGAATAATGCGCCTGCCCCACGGCCAGCTTCGAAGCGTCGTTCATGCAAAGCCGCTGCACTGCCGCCAGAGACCCCGGCCCGCGCAGCTGAATATCGCCCATATGCGACACATCGAAAACACCAACCGCAGTCCGCACCGCCATATGCTCCGCGATCAACCCGCAGCAGTCGACAGGCATGTCCCACCCGCCGAAATCGACCATCTTGGACTTGGCCGCCCGGTGGACTGCGTTCAGTGCTGTCTTGCGAAGTGGTGTCATTGTCTCGGTCATGGCGGTGCTTCCTTCTATCGGCCTCGTAAATGCCGACCTCTAAAACGATAGCACCCGGACGCCGCATCCAACCACCCAGGCAAATTCGCGCTTTCACAGAATCAATGCATCCCGTTCGGCAGGGATTTTGTAAGCCTCCCCGCATCGAGCACAAGGTTTGCCACCGCCTCATCGAAGTTGTGGTCGTGCGTCTTTTGCAGCGCCGCCGCCGCAATTGACTCCGTCAGCGCCCAAAGAACGTAGTGCGTCGGCCGGTCGTAGATCACCAGCCGAACCATAGGCAACGGGTCAGATGCGCCCTTCTGTTTGTCCGCGTTGGCCGGGCCGTTCGGGGCCGTTAACTGCAACTCGAAGACAAGATCGGCCTCCGCCGGAGTGGAGACCAGCTGATACCGGCCCCAGCTCTCGACATTCGCGTAAAACTCGTTATAAGCGCGGTCCGGATCGCCGCTGAATGGATGAGGAAACAGCCCACTGTCCGCTCCCGCGTTCGAAATGAAGACCTTCCTGGCGCTCAGCAACAACGATGGAACTGGGGCTATTGCAACGGGCGTCGGTTCTTGAGCAACCACCGCAATCGCCGCTAGTAAAGAGGTAACACACAGGCAGGCAATCAATCCAAACCGGACAGTCTTCATGTCATCTCCTAACAGGACGGATGAGTGAATCATCCTTCAATCGTACGGAGTTGCAGACGTAGTACACCAGACAAATGTTTCGTCGTAACGACGCGATGGGTTAAACCGTCACCGTCTCCCGATACTCCCCAAACACCGTCCGCATCACATTTGCGATCTCCCCGACAGTCGCATAGCTCTCCACGGCATGTAGTATTTGCGGCATCAAATTCCCCCCGCTCCGTGCCGCGTCCTCCACCCTCCGCAATGCCGCACCATGCACACCCGCGTCCCGCCGCGCCCTCAACGCCCGCACCCGTTCCACCTGCCGTCCCTCCAGCGCCTCATCGATCCGTTGAATCGGCACCGCGACCTCCTGCTCGCTGGCAAATTCATTCACCCCAACGACGATCGCCTCTCTTGCATCCACGGCCGTCTGGTAGCCATACGCAGCGTTCTGGATCTCACGCTGCACATACCCCCGCTCGATGGCGCGCAACATGCCGTAGCTCCCGCCCTTATCAAATGCAGCAATCGTCGCCATATATTCGTCCGCCCGCCGCTCAATCTCATTCGTCAGCGACTCCACATAAAACGACCCAGCCAGTGGATCGACTGTCTGCGCGACGCCGCTCTCGTGCGCCAGGATTTGCTGCGTCCGCAACG
>Ga0210398_10002600_pt1 | contig 17567 bp, 22 predicted proteins | sample IncBWC4OmetaG_FD_161047 | JGI IMG/M metagenome (GOLD analysis project Ga0210398, IMG submission 161047) | Forest soil microbial communities from Barre Woods Harvard Forest LTER site, Petersham, Massachusetts, United States - Inc-BW-C-4-O | ecosystem: Environmental > Terrestrial > Soil >... | reverse complement strand
GAACTGATGTCGGCAAAATATACGTTCATACCCACCGAGCGCGTATTGACGGGACTCATGCGAGTGGGCTTCGTGCCGGTCGATGCACGCCAGACACACGCCAGGAAGGCGAGTCCATTGCACGCACGGCATGTGATTCGGCTGCGTCGACGCGTGGAGACGGTGAGCCTTCGTGATTCCATTCCTGAGGTCGTTCTTTGGAACGCACACGACGGATCGGGGGCCTACCAAATTCGGCTCGGGTGCCTGAGGGTAGTTTGTTTGAACGGCCTAATAGTTTCCATGGGAGCATTTCCATCAGTCCGAGTGGCTCATCGAGGCGACATCGTGGAGGAAGTGGTCACCAGTGCACTCGAGATGTCCGAGCGGTTTGGCGTACTCGCGGGTCAGGTCGAACGCATGGAACACCGCCAGCTTCAGAAGGAGGAGCAGATCCAGTTTGCCGAGCGGGCGTTAGCGATACGCTTCCCGGAGCCGACGCATAGCGGGCTTCTGCCGGCGCAGCTCCTGACTTGCCGTCGGGTGCAGGACGTCGGGAACGATCTTTGGACCTGCCTCAACAAGGTTCAGGAAAATTTGCTTCGGGGCGGACTGAGCCGCCGGACGCCGAGCGGACGACGGACGCGGACACGGGCCATCACTTCGATCACCGAGGACGTGCGGATCAACGGCCGGGTTTGGGACTTGGCGGAGGAGGTCTTGGCGGCCTGACAGCTTGGCTTGAACGCTCGGGGAGAGGGTGCCTTGACAGGTGCCTTCTCCCCTTTTTTTAGTGTCCCGTCGGAGGTGTATCTGTTCATCGGGAGGAAGGCTGCCCGCTAATATCCCTCTGCGGACCGAGCAGGAAACCACGACTCAAGAATTGTCGGACAGTGTCAAAGTAACGCTAGGTTCATTCATGGTGCGTTCATCCCACATTCTGCCGATGTGTCCGTCAGGGTCGATCCCTTCCAATAGAGGGAGATGGGATGATGTTTGCTGATGACAATTATGATTCCCAACGCGGCGACGACGATATCCTGAGTTGGAGATTGCGGCACATTTTCCAAGATAGGCAGGATATTGCTGTAGCGGCCATGCGGTCACACTAGGACCCATGACAGCAGCAACGCAGATTTTGAAGACCCGCGTGACGCCGGAGACCAAGGCTCGCGTGCTGGCGATCACACAGGGCGAGCTACTCACTGAGGCCGTGTGGCTCAGGCGCGTGGTGGCGAAGGCGCTGAACGAGCACCCAACGTCTTCGGCGCCGTTGCTGGGGTCAACGGTACGGCATCGCGGTGCAGTTATGGCGGCGCCGGAACAATGCTCCACGGATCGTGGGCGGGCATCGAGGCTTTATTTACGGGTACGGCGCGAAGACCGGCTGCTCCTGCATGCACGGGCCACGGCGCGCGGGATGGCTTGCGCGACCTACCTCTCGGTGCTCCTGCGGTCGCACCTGCGGGCGCTTCCCCCGTTACCGAAAGACGAGCTCGCCGCGCTCAAGCGTGTTGTCGGTGAGCTCGGTGCCGTCGGCCGCAACCTCAACCAGATCGCGCGGGCAGCGAATCAGGGCACTCGAGTCCCCGGTGCCGGGCAAGAGGAATTTCGCGCCATCTTCAAGATCTGCGAGGCGCTGCGAGATCACACGAAGGACCTGATCAAGGCCAACACGGCAAGCTGGGTGAGCGGGTATGCCGAAGACGCTTCTTGACCTGCGCGCCGGCAGACCACTGCTCGACCTCATCTCCCATGGCCGCGGCGGTCCCCGAGGCAGCATTCATCTCTCCGCCGGCCAAATCGCAGCGATCGACCGGACAGTCCGGCGGGTGCCGGAAGTCATGGTCAAGGTGCTTCCCAAAGACAACAACAATCTGCGCTCAGTCGGTCGGCATCTCGATTACATCGGGCGCTCCGGAAAGCTAGAACTCGAAACCGACGACGGCGAGCGCGTGCAAGGCAAGGATGCCGGCCAGAGGCTCCTCGAAGACTGGGATCTTGACCTCGACGAGCACCGCAAAGAAACCGGGCTGGCCTCCGTCTCCGGCCGCGCGCCGAAGCTGGTCCACAAGATCATGCTGTCCATGCCGCCAGGTACGCCCGCGAAAGGGGTGCTCGACGCAGCACGCAATTTCGCCCGCGAGGAGTTTGCACTCAAGCACCGCTACGCCCTGACCCTCCACACCGACGAACCGCATCCCCATGTGCACCTCGTGGTGAAGGCGGTCAGCGAGCACGGCGTGCGATTGAATATCAATCCGGCGACTCTGCGCGAATGGCGCCGCGAATTCGCCCAGCATCTGCGAGACCAAGGCATCGCCGCCAACGCCACCGAGCGCGCCGTCCGCGGTGAGGCCCGTACCCATAAGCCCGACGGAATTTACCGCGCCACCCGCCGCGGCGATTCCTCTCACACGCGTGCCCGCGCCGAAGCGGTGGCGGCAGAACTTGCCAGCGGCAATTTTCGCGCCGAACCCGGCAAGTCAAAACTCATCGCGACCCGTCGCGAAATCGAGCAGAGTTGGCGCGACGTGGCGGATTCTTTGGCCAACGATGGACACCAAACCCTGGCCAGTGATGTTCGACACTTCGTCAATGGAATGACGCCGGCACAAACCGATAGGGAGCGTGTCGCTCACGAGTTGCGCCAGCGTCTCCGCGAGCTTCGTACGCGCGATCATCATCGAACGCGATGACCGCTCGAATGCGCGGTCGTATCAACCCGTCAATCCGGCGCGGCTTGCCGGAATCACCGAAGTGAAAGGAAACGGCGTTTTGGGGAAAGATGAGATAATCGTGGCTTACCAGGCGAGGGTGGTTGCTGATTCATGACGCATATACTTCTGACAGGGGCTGGGTTCACTCGCAACTGGGGTGGGTGGCTTGCGAAGGAGTTGGAGGGAGATCTGCTCGCGCGCCTGGCGCCTCACGAACAGCTCAGACGACTCGTTCAGAACTCGGAGAACTATGAGGAGGCCCTCGGAAAAGCGCGCAGCCCCGGTTACAGCGGCATTAGCGTGTCACCCGCGCAGCTGAAGATTTTCGAAGACGCAATCAAAGAGTCGTTTTGGGCCATGAACGTGGCGCTGGGCCAACGTATTTCGATGTACCTGTCGGGCGAGTCTAAGCGATCAATTCTTGAGTTCTTGCCAAAATTCGACGCGATCTTTTCCTTGAATCAAGACTTGCTGCTCGAATTTCACTACAACGCCGCTCATCAACCCGGTCGATGGATCGGTAGCTACTACCCGGGTATTGAGCCCGAAGTTGCGACGCCATTGAATGCTGGCGAAGTCGTTCGCGTCGAGCGCAGGGTGGGAACGATAAACGCGGTGGACCCTCGTCGGCAGCCGATCTACAAGCTGCACGGCTCGGTCGAATGGGTTGACGGCAGCGGCTCGCTCTTTGTGGTCGGCGGAGGGAAGGAAGCCTACATTCAAAGCAAACCGCTACTGAAGCAATACTCTGAAGTCTTTGTGGAGTACCTGCGCCGGCCCAAGACCCGGTTGATGATCATCGGTTATGGATTCGCCGACGAACATATCAACCGGCTGCTGGTAGAGGCGTCGCAATCCAACCCCTCTTTAGGGTTTTTCCACGTCCACCCAGAAGGGCGGGATGCCGTTCATCGAGGAGCTCGCGACCACGTCATGATTTATGACTCGCCGTCAACCGCGAGTTTGCCCTGCATCGGCGAGTCGCGCCGTCTACTGACGAGCACCTTCGGTGGCGACACGCTCGAATTTGATAAGTTGATGCGGTTCTTCGTCTGAAGAGCTCGAGGTCACGCCATTGAACGCCCCCGACATGAAGAACATCTTAAGCCAGTTGCGTCGCTGGATCTCTCTCATGCAGCAAGTCCATGAAGCCAAGCACTACATCGAGAGAACCGAACAGTTGGCGCACCCCCAGGTGATGCAGACCTTCGATGAACTATGGGGCGTGCTGCTGGCTTTTCGCGGTGCAATCATTTCATACGCGAAGTGCTTTGCGAAAGCGGGCCCAGGGAAAATCAAGCTCGAAGAAAAATATGTGTTCGCAAACAAACCGGAGCTGGTAGATCAGCACCGACGAATTATGAACTTGCGGAACCAATACGTGGCCCACTCCGATAACAACGAGATGGAGAGAACGTCCATCGAAACCATCGACACGGCGGATGAGCTCGTCATCCATTTGCAATACGGGTTGTCTTTCCCTTTTGATCGGATGTACGAGTTGCGAGAGTTGCTTAAGCACCTGGACGGGCATGTGGCAGACGGCCTCGGGAAACACGTCAAGGGGATTGAGCGGAAAATCGGCAAGCCCATCCGGATCCAAGGCGGCAATATCAGTGAATCGGTCCCCAAAGCTGGCGATTCACGATTGACTTGATGCGATCTGCACAAAATCCGCAATGAGGTTGTCGTGCTCGCAAGATTCGTCTTCGAGCGAGCGGCGAATGCCAGGGACTGGCGCGCCAATAGTTTGTCTCCGCGGCAGACGAGGGGCCGCCGAGGTAACGAACCAGTTCTACGGCCAGCAGGGCGCCAGCCAAAACGGAGACGAATGCGAAGGGAGCGAGAATCCTCTTGTCAGTCAGCATACCCAGTTGGCCGGTCGAACACAGGGTCTTAAAAAGAGAGTCGTAAGCCACGCCGGCGATGTCCGCGGTGGAAAGAGTGGGGAATCGTGCGGCGATCACCGCGGCAGAGGCGGTGCTGATGCGCTCCGAGCGGACTTCTTCGACTGTTACGCCCAGGTGCTCGGCGATGTGATGTTCGCGCGAGAACTCGGCTTCGTCGGGTTCGTAGATGCAACTCAGGCAAGCATGCGCGGTAGGCTGTTTGTGGTGATGAATGACGACCTCGCGAATGTCCGTGGTCGACGCGTCAAAGACCTCGCCCGGAAATTCATTCTGCAGTTCACGCCGCGCACGTCTACTGTCCACTGCCACGATCAATCTTGACAACCAAGGCTTGTCAGACCTCTCCGGAAGATCCTGCAGCCGGCATTGGCGCGGCACCAGCTCCAGGGAAGCGAAGTACGGCTGCGTCAGCTTCGCGAGGCGAGCGGCTTTCGGCTTTGCGATGTCATCCGTCTGGAACCAAATCTGTCGGTTTAGATTTCCCGAGGTGACGTGATCGTCGTCAACGATTTCCAAACGGCCCCGCAAATCGAGATAGCGAGCGGCCCACAGCAAGCCATTGCCGATTGCACCGGCGCCGGCCAGGTAAGCGTGACCGAGCTCGATGGGTTCGCTCAGTGCATCCAATTCGACACCCAAGTCTGCGAAACGCAAGATGAGGGGATCAGGCACCGTAGAGGGCAACGCGCTGCCGGTTGCGCGATACACCATCGCCGCCGCGGCATAGCACGCGATCAGTAGCCTGCACAGCGGTGGAATCGGCGCACAGGGCCGCCACGGGCCCGGCTGGCTCGTGATGCTTGCCGCAGTCTCATTCACGTGCAGATACAGATTCTGTCCGTTGGGTTGGCTACTGACCGCGCCGATAATCAGCTTCGCATGGGCTGCTTCGCCGGTCTCACCCACGCTGGCACGTCGGACGGTGCGCGTCAGGAGGTCGCACACATGCTGGGCTATATCTGCCGCAACCGCATCCGTGGGGTCTGCGCAAATGACAATATCGACCTCGAGAGCCTGAGAGGCGGAGTCGACGCTGATCCCTAACGCAGCGGCAAGGGTGAGCGCGTTTTCTTTACGAGCCTCAAGTGTCAGGTAATCGTTAGCCATGATCGAGACAGCTCTGCTTCAGGTATCTCCTGCCACCGGCTCGTTGCCGTAAAGCGAAATACCTTCGTGTGAGATAGGAAGTCTTGTGTGGTCGTTTGCGAGGCGAAGTGAGGTACGACGAGCGATAAAGCGCCTTCGTGGCGAACGATAGCCCATCGGTCGTCTGCCTTTGAGTGAAATGCTTCTGCGGGGTGAGAGTGCACTTGGGCCGCGACCATGAGACGACGCTGCCGCAGCACCGCATGTAGTTCGGTCATGCCGCGAGGCGGGATGTGAAACATGTCGATCTCGGCGGTTTGCTCTGGGCGGTACGCGTCCATGACATCAATCGTGGCTGCGCCTCTGCGCCCTAGCCAAAGGGCGACGCATTCACGGCGGGATTGCCCCGCTTGGCGCAGCCAGCCTAAGGTCGCTTCGACAATCGCTTTTGTGCAGGTCACGTGCATTAACCGCTCCCTTTTTGCCAGGCATGCCACAACTGGGTGAGGATGCCGCCAAGACTATAGTTCGTGAGGTTCTTCAGACTCTCCCATGCATCGCCGGCGTGGCTGGGGTGAGTGTGATACTCCCGCGCTCCGCGCATGCACACGAATGGACGATTCACCACGGGATGCGGACCGCCATTGAAGACTCCGGTTGGGTTCGGAGGCAGTGCCGTGAGCGGCGCTCCATCCGCGGCGTGCAGACTGATCGACGGCGGCAGATCATTCCAGTCATCGCACGTGAGCTTGACTCTCAGGGTGGTTCTGCCGGGAGCTGAGAATGAGCAGTCAATCAACGGATGGGCGACCGCGTGCAGCGTCCAGCCGCGACGGGCCGCCAGAGCGGCAGACAGGTGAAGCGCATCTTCTTCGAAGAGTGCTTTGGCCGCTGCAGGGTGCATTAGCCACCGCCACCTTCACTCGGACCCCAGTCAATCTCCACCTTGCCCGAGAGCCCGTTTTCGGCATACGTCTTCGCGGGATCAATAACCCGTTTTCCGGACGCGCCAGCGACGCTGGCGACCCAGTTGGTGGTGTCTTTGATGTGAAGGGCATGCTTTGCTTTGTCGAGTTCCACGTGCACGGCCTGCTTGGCCGGGACATCGCTAAAACCCTCCGTGGGGTAGAAGCCCGCCGTGGTCGAAATGGAGACCTCGACCTCGTGTTCGTGGTGCTTGGCCTCCTCGTGTTCATTACTCATGGGTATCACTCCTTCGGCCAGGAAAACTGGTCGTTTCGGTATACATATTATATGGCCACAAAATACAGTGTCAATGGCTATTTAACGCCGTTTTTTGCTTGCATTTATGGCCATCGCGGCTATAATAAACGTCACAAATACAGGAGCTTGCACCCGTGGACCGGCGACAAATGACCTTGATGCTGAGTGATAAGGAAATGACCCTGCTCGATCGGCTTTCAGAAAGCCGCGGCATGTCAAAGACTGCCTTGGTCCGCCAAGCACTGCGGTTGTACCAGTCGGTCACCGAGCGGATCGAGAACGGCGAAAAGGTGTTTGTGGAAAAGCCGTCGACCAAAGAAAAGACTGAGTTAATGGTCATATGAAGGAGTTCCTTCGAACCGTCGCGCTACAGAACCGCCGCTCGAAGGAGTTCGAAGACGCTCAGTTATACCGCGAGCTTGACCAGAAAAACTTTGATGATTTTGAGCAGCTATGGAAACCCATGCTGGAGGCCCGACGGGCCGACTTCGAGTCATGGGAGGCGGCGGCGGAAGGCGATGCTCAAGACTCGCATTGGCACTGGGCGGAAAAGGCGGTCGATGCCTCAACGAGCATGGCGGATGAGACCTATGCCATTGAATGCGCCGACGAAACGCAGGGCCTCATGCTGGTGACATCCGCGGCGTTTGCCCGACTGGAAATTCAACGCGGTCGCGAGATCGTCTACATCGAGTTGATCGCGACGGCGCCCTGGAACCGCCCTAGGCTGGTGAAGAAGGCGGCGCGGTACAAAGGTGTGGGCCGCGCGCTGATCGCCGAAGCGATCAACTTGAGTTACCAGCTCGAATTCAATGGGCGACTCGGCCTGCACTCGCTGCCGCAATCTCAAAGCTGGTATCGCGATGTCGCTCAATTCACAGATATGGGCTACGACGATGAGAAGGGCATGCAATATTTCGAGGTCACCGAGGCCCAGGCCAAGGCGTTCCTCGCAAACGATTGAGGAGAAGATTATGGAGTCCAAATACACCAACGACTGGTTACGGCGAAAAATCGCAAGTGATCCGGATGATGATCCGGAGGCGGGGCCGATGGTCATTCCGGTGACTTCAGGCGCACGGCACGTGAGCGCGCGTCCGGAAAGTTTTGCCGTGGCGGGCGATCGGACAGGCGTGCCCCTGCGAATTGCGCTCGGTGTACTCGTGCGACAGCTTCGCTCGAGCGCCGGGCTTTCGATTGCCGATCTGGCTGAGCGTGCCGATGTCTCTGAAGAGGAACTGCGTCGTGTCGAACACGATCCGCACTACACGGCGCGGGCGCGGTTGATCCATCAGCTCTCGAGTTATTTTTCCGTCTCGTTGGCCATGCTGTCGCAGATGGCCGGGGCGACCCATGAAGTCGATCGCGTATTGTTCAACGAATCTGTGCGATTCGCGGCGCGCTCGGATGACGTGTCGCGACTGACGGCGGAAGAGAGCGCGGCACTCAACGCCTTCGTATCGTTGCTCAACGAGCGCGCGAAGGCGTAACCATGGCAGAGGTGCTCGTCGGGGAATACGAGAAGCGCGATATCGACGGCCACGTCGAGCGCATTCTTCGTGACCTTGGCGATCCTGAACCGCCCCTCGATTTGAGTGGCGTTCGCTCGCTGCTGTCGCTCGACTTGCAATACTACAGAAGCACCGATCCGGGCCTCATCACGGAACTGAGCCATCGGTTCACCCTGTTCGCACGCAAGACACTCCCGGATATCGGGCGGCATCTGCTGACCGCGCTGACAAAATCCAAGCTCTGTGCCTTCTGGGTGCCGGAAAGCGCGCGTATTCTCATTGACGAAACCGTTCCCAAGCCGAAGCACCGCTGGATCGAGGCCCACGAGATCACGCACAGCGTTGCGCCCTGGCATAAGGGCTATCTATTGGGAGACAACCTCCAAATGGTAGATCCCGCCTGTCACGCGGTGCTGGAGGCCGAAGCCAACTACGGGGCAGGGCGCCTCCTGTTCCTGCAGGACCGCTTCTCACGCGAAGCCCGTGACTTACCTCTGACCTTCGCCTCCGTTAAGCAGCTCGCGACTCGATATCGAAACTCCATCCAATCCACCTTCTGGCGAATGGTCGAGGAGCGTAATCCGCACGAGCCGTTATTCGGCGTGATTAGCATTCATCCCAAGCACCCCACCATCGGCCGGCACGACGGCCCCGATGCGTGGCGCTATTTCATCCGCTCGTTGGGATTCCGATCACGCTTTGCAAACCTCTTGCCCGAACATCTTTATCCGGCAATCGAGCGGCATTCGTCCAATCGGAAGACGGGACCCGTCTTTGCCGCCGACGAATTGCTGACCGATGCAGCCGGTGTGAGCTGGGATTTTCGATTGGAGTCATTCTCCACCGGCCATGCTCTGCTCACGGTTGGATTTGCCCTGCGCCCGCATGGGATTATCGTCCCGGTCGCTATCGCGCTTTGATGTTCTTCATGGAAGAGGAAGTGAATCAATGGAAATTTCCTGGCGGTCCGTTTGGAATGTTTTACGAACGTTTGCGTTTTGGCGACCGCGTGTCCGCCGGCTCGATGCCCACCGGTTCGGCAACTACACAGATCGCCCGCCGCCCATGCACTGGTCTCCCTGTCATGACTCAACGCGCGCTCGCTTCAAGGCATCGTTCACCTGTCCTAACGACCATACCTTGACGTTGCGCGTGCACGCTGTTTCCCACGACGGTGCAGTGGCTCCAAGCGTTGTTTGTCCGGACGCGGGTTGCCGCTTTCATGCGTACATTCGTTTGCTAGAGTGGGACTTCGGATCGATCGAGTAAGTGAATCCGGAGGCGTCCATCAGCATCCGTTTTTTGGTGGGGCCTTTGCTCCTGGCGCTACATTTTTATTGAGTTAAATCATCACCTTAGGATGAAGATTCGGTGGCTGCAGGGGCCACCGTTTAATTAATGAGTTAGGCTTGTGGGCTGGCCAGCGAACCTCAGCCCAAAGGGAATTGGCTAACGCAAGTTCCAAATCTCCGAATGGGCAGTGGGGACGCAAGGACCGCAATCTTAAGTCTTGGCACCCTGAGCATCTACACCCTAAACAAGGACGAAGGTGACCGATGGATCGCATTACAAGTTCGCTGCTGGAGGAATTCTCGAAAGAGGTTGGAATTACCAAGCTTCCGGAAGATCGTCGGTTCGAGCATTTCGCCACCTATCTGACGGCCAGCCGCTTCCTCAGCGAAACATTCGACACTACTGAAGTAGTGTTCGGCGCTGGCGGCGACACCGGAATCGATGCTGTCGCGATAGTTGTTAATGGCGCCTTGGTGACCGACCCCGAGATCATTGAGGAACTAGCTGAGACAAACGGATTTATCGACGCGACATTTATTTTTGTGCAGGCTGAGCGATCGGCAGGGTTTGAAACCTCCAAGATCGGACAGTTCGGATTTGGCGTGGCGGATTTCTTCAAAGAAAACCCAACGCTTCCGAGAAGCGAGGCGGTAACTGCTGCCGCCGAGATCATGACAGAAATTTACGATCGAAGCAGCAAGTTCACACGTGGCAACCCAGTGTGCAGGGCCTTTTACGTCACAACTGGCCGGTGGGTATCTGACGCGAACCTCGAGGCTCGTCGCAAAGCCATGGTCGAGGACTTGGAGGCGATGAATATATTTCGAGAGGTAGAATTTCTTTGTATCGGCGCCGATGTGATCCAGCGGCTCTTTTACCAGACGAAGAATGCAATTGCGCGGGACTTCACGTTCGCCGAAAGGGTCCTCGTGCCGGAAATCCAAGGTGTCAAAGAGGCGTATCTTGGGCTTTTGCCTATTAATGAGTTTCTTACTCTACTCGATGACGGTGATGGCGAGATCTTGAAGGGCATTTTCTACGACAACGTTCGTGATTGGCAGGAGTACAACGCGGTAAATACTGAAATTAGGGCGACTTTGCAGTCAAAACCTCAAAGAGCACGATTTGTCTTGATGAATAACGGCGTCACCATCATCGCGAAAACGCTGCGGACTACTGGCAATAAGTTTCATATCGAGGACTACCAGGTAGTGAATGGCTGTCAAACAAGCCATGTGCTGTTCGACAACCGCAAAGTGCTCGATGAAAAGGTCGTTATTCCTTTGAGACTAATAGCGACCGATGACGAAGAAGTAATTGCGTCAATTGTAAAGGCCACGAATCGACAGACCGAGGTCAAGGCTGAGCAGCTTCTCGCGCTGTCGGATTTCCAGAAACAAATAGAGGCGTATTTTTTGACGTTTGAACCTACAGCGCGTCTATTTTATGAGCGACGATCGCGCCAGTACAACTCTCAGGGCGTCGAGAAGACTCGTATCGTAACGCCTGCAAGTTTGATCAGGGCATATGCCTCATGCTTTCTTGAGGAGCCGCATCGCACGACACGAACGTACGGAGCACTGCTTGCGCAGTTGGGCACAAAGATATTTGTTCTGGGAGATAAACTGGATCCCTACTACTACGCCGCGTCGGCATTGTACAGAATCGAATTTCAGTTTCGAAATGGCCAGCTTGACGCAAAGTTCAAGCCCGCTCGGTACCATGTTCTTTTGGCCGCACGCCTCCTTGTACAGCCTGGAGATCCGCCGCGGTCAAACTCGCGGGACATGGAAAAATTCTGTGTGCCGTTAATAAAATCAATTTGGGATCCGGGAAGCGCTGAGCATCTACTCGGAGACGCCGCGGCAATTGTCAATGCCGCCGCCGCAGGAAACTTTCACCGCGATCAAATTCGGACTCAACCTTTTACGGAAAAGGTTAAAAAGATGTGCGCGGATCGAACCGGCAAGTCGAAGTAAGGCGGCGCCCACACCACTACGTTTGAACAGATGCAGTGCGCCCATACTTCGCCAGGCGACGGCGAATTGGCGTTGATAACTCGCACCCAGCATGTTTTAGAGGAAAGAAATATGAAATGACTGTCGTACCTGACACATAGGTGACAGGATTTGAACCTGCGACTCCTACGTCCCCGAACCCCGAACGCTTCGATGAAAGGCCGCGCGACCATTGGATCGATGGACCCGCCGCAGAGAAGATTCTCGTGCTATTGACGCGGACTGCATGCAACAGAATCAGATACTTATTTGATGGTAGCTCGGAGTTCAATAGCACAATGGCGCTTCCATAAGACACTGAAAGGACTGCGATTCTTTCCATCGAGCACCCCTGGCTTCGAACCAGGTGGTCGGCGGTTCGAATCCGTCCGGGCGCGCTTAAAATCAAGCACTTGCGCGTCGTAAATAATTACCATCTGTGCTATTCGAAGCTTCGTGCTATTGGATCTCATCAGGTTTTTGACTGTAAGACCCTGAATTTGCAGCGCCGCTTGGATAGATGATGCGCTTTTCCGGCCAGTCATTCTATATGTAGGAAAGGCGGTCCGAGCCGGCAGCAGTCCGTTTGATTGGACGAATATCATGCGTTGCTGGGCGCTCTGCCACGTGGCGTGCAGCGTACTCCGCAACAGTCCCTAAAATGGCAATCGAAATTTGCATTTCGATTAACGCGAATACGATCGCGCGACGCCAGTTCATTGGACAATTCCCGCGTACTTGTTTAATTCATCTTCACTCGAAATAAAAATTATGCGAGTTGTCAAACTCGTGCTCATCCGCTTGTTGGCGGTTCTCATCGGCAGCTCGCGCGCGCTACTTGGTACGCGGAGTAGCGCCAACTCTGTGTCCGACAGCGATCAATAGGGTGCGTTCCTTCACATTTATCGAGACCCACGGCGCGCTAATATACATTTGCACATCCAGGGAGGGTTCATGCGCATCACAAGCATTCATCTTAAGAATTTTAAGAGATTTACGGATCTCCTGATCCGTGACATTCCAGAGACCGCCAAGCTCGTGGTGGTAGTCGGCCCCAACGGTAGCGGGAAATCATCCGTATTCGATGCACTGTGGAATTGGTACCGTGTAAAGGCGGGATTCGGCATAAACAATGATCTCCTGTACTACAGGAAGAATTCGAATGATCCATTCGATCTTGGTCAGAGCGTGGAAGTGACCTTAGCGCACGGAGCGACGCCGCGTAAGGGCTGTGTCTACATTCGAAGCGCGTATCGAAATGACCCGGATTTCTCTATCGCCCGAATTGATCGACCATCCGCTCCCACCGATACTGTCAAGTTGAATCGGTTTATTGAGAATGACCAAACCGTGTCGGAGAACTACCAGCGTATCGTGTACAACACGATGGCTGGTGTATATGACGCAGTAAATGATGCTAAAACAGTTGCCGTCCTTCGAGAGGAACTGATCGGCCAGGTTCAAGCATCAATGAGAGCTGTATTTGGCGATCTTGTGCTGAACAATATCAGCGATCCTTTAGGTGCCGGAGCCTTCTACTTCGACAAAGGGACAACAAAGTCGTATCACTACAAGAACCTGTCCGGTGGTGAAAAGGCAGCGTTTGACCTGCTTTTAGACCTTCACGTCAAGAAGAAATTTTTTGGCGATGCGATCTATTGTATAGATGAAATTGAAACTCATTTGCATACGCGGATACAAGGTGCTCTTGTTAGAGAGATGGTAAAAATTCTGCCGGACGGAGCCCAGCTGTGGGTGACAACCCATTCACTTGGCGTTCTGCGCGCCGCGCAGGAAATGACCGTAGGTAAGCCTGAGGATGTTGCCGTCATCGACTTCGATGGAATCGACCCGGACGTCCCTGCGGAAATCGTGCCGAGCAATCTGGGAAGGCTGAGCTGGGAGAAGATGCTTTCGATAGCGTTGGACGATCTTTCGCGGCGAGTCGCGCCGCATGTTGTGGTGGTTTGCGAGGGCTCGGCGGTTGGAACTAGGCGCAAGGATTTCGATGCGGAAATCTATAATCGAATTCTCGGGAGTCAGAAACCAGACGTTCTATTCATATCAGGCGGGGCGTCAAATCAAGTTGCCGCTAGCGGCGTCTCTGTTCGCAAGGCGCTCGCCGACATAATTCCGACCGCCAAAGTCGTTGCACTTTGTGATCGCGACGATAAGTCGTCTGCAGAAGTGGCGCAGTTCGAACAGTCGGGAGACATCGTATTGGCTCAAAGAAACATTGAGTCATACTTGCTGGCAGAGGACGTCATCGAGGCGCTCGTACTCAGGGAAAACAAGGCTGTGTTGTTACCTGCCGCCTTACAGCTCCGTGCGAAGGCAATTTCGGACAGCGTGTCACGAGGTAACGCCAGCGACGATTGGAAATGCGCCGCCGGAGACGCGTATACCGGCCTCAAGCGTCTGCTGGGGCTTCAGAGATGCGGGAATAGCAGTGACGCATTCCTGAAAGATACGCTCGCGCCGCTAGTTACTAAATCGATGAAGACATACTTGTCGCTCAAGGCTGCAGTAATAGACCGGCTTCCGTGATCGGTTTCAGTAAATAACGCCGCCGGTAATGGATCGTGGCTCCATCATCATGGTTGCACAGGACTTGGAGTACCTGTCGTCATTGCCAGGTAACATACAGAATCCGAAATACGGCTGGATCGCTGACGGGCAGAGACCGGCCAAGACCAAGCGCTGGACCTCACGAAATTGTCGCCTCGAAGCAGCCATTCGCGACCTGCGGTAAGCTAACACGGATTTTTACTCGGCTCGCAAGTTCGCAAGGAGTGCACAGATGTCATTGGACGATGTTCGAGCCGAATTATTATCGCGACGTTTCCCTCGCTTAACCTGATCGTTATATGCGAAAAGTAATGAAACGCGCTTCCGCAATTCTGATCCCCCTGCTTGGCCTCATCTTGCTCGGTGGGATAGTGGCTCTAGCTTTCTGGCTGTTTCGGGAATTCTTGGCATACCTCCGTGCTATACCAAAAGAGCTGGCTACATCTCTAGTCGCGGGTGTCGTCACTATACTTGTCGCAACTATCACCGTCACGGTTGGCCGTTACTACGAGAGGAAGAAGGAGTTGGATGCGCTCTATCGGGACAAGAAGACTGAGATCTACGACGAGTTCCTGAAAGCGTTCTTTGCGTTCTATTTCGCGGGTGGCGTAAGCAAGGCCGGGGAACCAGAGAAAGATCTTGTGCCCTTTCTGAGGGAATTCACGAGAAAACTGGTTCTGTGGAGCGGTCCGGAAGTAATAGATGCTTTCGTCAGCTGGAAAGATCACCTGTCCAAAGGAACCCCAGATGCACAGTCAATCTTTCTCACTGAAGGTTTCCTGGTCGCAATTCGTAAAGACCTAAGGCATTCTAACGCAGCGCTTAGAAGGGGCTTCTTTGCCCGGCTCTTTCTTAAGGAGGGCCAGCTGTTCCTGTCAATGGCAGAAAGAAACCCGAACGTAACGCTAGCAGAGATTGCTGCAGTCGAGAATCGGTTAAAAAGTGAAGGCCGGCCGTGACATTTAACGCTTCCGTTCGTTCGATGATGTTAAGACTAAATCGGTTCCATTCGACATCGCCGCGCAATTGCCTCGCTTTTGTTTATTGGTAGACGCAATGCACGTATTCATCGACACAAATATTCTCCTGAACTTCCTGCATTTCTCAAAAGATGAACTGGATGCTCTTAATAACGTGTTTGCGTCTCACGAGTACGGTGCCGCAACCGTCCATTTAACGCAGCAAGTCTGTGACGAGTTCAAGCGAAACAGAGAGAACAAGATAAAGGATGCACTCAAACGCTTTCGTGACGTCAAATTCTCGACGCAGTTGCCTTCCTTCATGAAGGGGTATCCAGAGTACGATCGAATAAAGAAACTCAGCGCAGATCTGCAAGCGCTCGTCAAAGCGATTTCCGACAAAGTCGATGTCGACATAACCGCCAAGAGGCTCTTGGCTGACGGGTTGATATCTGGAATCTTTTCGAAGTCAACTGCAATTGAGACATCGCCGGCTGTATTCGCCGCTGCGTCAATGCGACTTGCCATAGGAAACCCGCCCGGCAAACCGGGATCAATCGGGGATGCTATAAATTGGACAATTCTGTTGGAGACTGTTCCGGAGAGCGAAGATCTGCACCTGATTAGTGAAGACGGAGATTTCTTTTCCGCGTTGAACGACAAAGCCGCTCATCCATTCCTTGAGGAGGAATGGAAAATGCGGAAGCACTCGCAGCTGCACGTTTACCGCACGCTCTCCGATTTCATGACCCTGCATTTCGATGGCGTTGCCTTCTCTTTTGACAAAGCGAAGGATTCGCTGATTGACAATTTAGTCAATACGGCAAGTTTCGTGGGAACTCATAGCGTAATTGCTCAGTTAGAGGCGTTTCCCTATTTTTCTATGCTTGAGGTCGATCGAATTCTTGGCGCGGCTGTTTCAAATAATCAGTTTGGCTGGATCGTTACAGATAATGACGTGTCGGATTTTCTAAACAGAATAGCTGTGCCGCGCTTGGCATCCGTTACGGTTGACGAGCACAGAACAATCATCCAGAAAGTAATAGAAGAGCAAAGGTTGCGTGCCGAGCTTGCGTCTTAAAGATGTGATCATTAACAAACGAAGCGTTGCGTCATCTAACAATCGGTTCGAGCAACCTCGGTTCTGACTCCTGAAAGCGGACTCTGGCGAGGGCCGGAGAGGGTCGATGGTGGAGGTAGATCATAGATCGGACCTCTCTATGTTCAATGAACCACATTACTAGGGGCATGTAAATTGAAAAAATCCGCGCTCCCGGTCTTAATGGTGATAGCGCTTTTCTCCCAGACCCTCGAAGCCAAACGGCTTTGGCGGACGGTGCCGGGATTCAAGTACATATTCGTCGATGAAGCTAGCATTCATCGTCAACGTCCGCCGCTCCCACCCAGAGATGATCATCATCTGAGACCTTGGGACACGACCGTAGACATCAAGGTTGACGGTCAAACGTATCCTGATCAGCAGTTTTGGTGCGTTCCCCGTGGCAAGGTGCAATTTGGGCCGCTTGGTGCGGATTGGCTATTTACTGTGTGGCCCCCAAAAACCGAGCCTCGAAAAGGGAGATTTCAAAAAACCGCTATGGATGCTGTCGAACACGTTGTATGTGTGGACTTGGAGCCTAGTTACTTGGGTGCCCAGACAGAAGCGGCTGTGCAGGTACATGTCTCGGCGGAGACCTGTCTGGTAGGCAATCTTGATATCTCCTGCAGTGATGTGGGTGCAAAACTGCGCGAGTTGGGAACACCGTTGGACGCGCAAATTCACGTAATCGGTGATGCGCACGCCAGCTACAAGGCGACTAGTGCTGCTTTACAATCACTACGCAGCGCAGGGTTTAAGCTCAAAGTGGGCTATATCAATGTTCAAGCGCACTAGGAATTCCGAAGGTCATGAAGCCGCCTCAGTTGAATAGGTTTCAGACATTTGCTGTTTGCTGGGCTTTCGGCGGATAGAAAGCCAGCCGCGGCGGTAAGCGGCAACTCCTAGACAGGCAAGTACTCAAACGCCTCTGTGCAGATGTTGGCGGCAATCTTCGATCCAAAGCTGCAAACCCCGTCTTCCCAACGGGGCCGATGGGCGAGTTCCCGCTAGGAAGTTGTGCCCTAGGACAATTTGGCCTAAATTGAGCGTATGAAACCTAGTGAATTTCGCGAACTCATCGACGGAGCGGGACTCAGCCAGTCTGAAGTCGCCCGCCAGCTTGAAATCTCTGATCGGACCGTGCGCCGCTACTTGGCAGCCCGCGCGCCGGTACCGACTCTAGTCGTTCGAGCGGTGATGCATTTGATCACGGAGCGTCAA
>Ga0210398_10002599_pt1 | contig 17567 bp, 9 predicted proteins | sample IncBWC4OmetaG_FD_161047 | JGI IMG/M metagenome (GOLD analysis project Ga0210398, IMG submission 161047) | Forest soil microbial communities from Barre Woods Harvard Forest LTER site, Petersham, Massachusetts, United States - Inc-BW-C-4-O | ecosystem: Environmental > Terrestrial > Soil >... | reverse complement strand
CAAGCAGAGTAGCTTCGCCCTCGACGCGGTGCGGAATCGAATCTGCGCGCCGGAGATAGTCCAAGGCGTGTTCCGCGTCGGGCCAAAGATTGACGTCAGGTAATGTCGGCACGGGAGTCCTCCCACTTGCGATTAAGCCGTGCGCCAGCGCTTAAGTCCAATTTCCAGTTATTTACAGAAACATAAGGCCATCTTATGCAGCGTAGACAGGGATGCTGCGCATGCTGCTTCTCGCCGCTCAGAGCAGGCTGGAAATGATGAGCGCGCCGGAACCCAGAAGGTCGTCGCAACCCGCACATTCCGGACGCCCATCCGGAGACTATCCGGGATCGGCGATGTGAGAAGCCACGGTCAGGTTTTGGGTGAATCGTCGGCAACCCTTGGCGTTCCATGCGTAAGCGACGGAACTACACAGAAGAAGCAAATGGTATTCTTGAAAAGCTGCTGTAACGGTCATTCTCTTGTCGACCTTCGCCAACACGAGTTCCTGAAAGAGGAGCTTCTCGATTTCATGGAAATGGTCGATTGAATCCCAATTGCGGAAGTCCTGGTCGGGCCAAGCCGTATTCCATATTGCCCTAGCCGACATCCGGTAATGGTCAAAGATGCTGGTTACATCCTTCACATCGGACTTTAGATTCGTGTTCTGTGCACCTGTCATGTGCGGCAGTATACACGCACAAGAACCCTCCAAGGCCACACGGTCCCCAATCGTCAAATTCTTTTTGAACCTGTTCGGCGCTTAGGATGGCGTCGTCTCCATTCCGCCCGAGCTTCTCTCAACTCGATTAGGTTTTTCTTCTCGTCGGCGTTCAAAAACTTGTCCCATCTATCGCGCAGTGCTTTTCCAAACTCGACCAACTCTGCTTCGGTCATGTTGCGGAGTTTAGAGCGGAGGGATTCAAGCCCGTCATCGCGGAAGCCAATCATAGAGTACTCTCGGGACTTCCGCATTTCTGCACCACCCTGTTTACGGACGTCCTGTGATTAAAGCCCCGGAAGCAATCAATACTCTGGGTCTTCTGGGGCGCACCAGGGAAAATTGGTTTGGTGATGCTCTCGGACGAGTCGACTGATTCCTCGTGAGCACGCGATACCCGAGCACCTTCCGGGGTTGTAAATCGCGACGGAACACCGGCTAGCGAATAGTTTCCAGGGAACCAATCCAACCTTTGCAGCGTCATTAAGTCATATACTCCAGAATCCCTGCCGGAGGCCGCACATGGCGATCTTTCAGGACATCCGCTACGCGCTACGCCTGCTGGTCAAAAGTCGTGTGTCCACGACCGTAGCAATTCTCTCTCTAGCTCTAGGTATCGGTGCGACCACCGCAATTTTCAGCGTGGTTTATGCCGTTTTGGTCGACCCGTATCCTTACGCAGGGGCGGAACGCATTGGGGGTGCGCACGTCCTGAATCCCAAGGGCGACCACTACATCGGCTACACCATGGCGGAGTATCTCGAGATGAAGGCTCGCGCCAAGAGCGTCGAAAGCATGATTCTCAACAACCGGCGCAGCGTGGTGATGACCGAGGCGGGCCTCCCGGAAGCTGTCATTCAAGAGGACTTCTCTCCAAATGCGTTCCAGTTTTTCGGCGTTCCACCTCTGTTCGGCCGCACGTTCTCGCCACAGGACGCGGGCAATGAATCGAAAGTCGAACCCGTCGCGGTTCTGAGCTATTTGTTCTGGCAACGCCATTTCTCCGGCCGGCGCGACGTCCTGGGACAGCAAATCCGCCTCAACGACAAGTTCTTCACTGTAATCGGCGTCCTACCGGTCCGGTTTACATGGAACGATGCAGACGTGTACGTTCCGGTGGAAATCCATCCCGGTACCGAGGAGCGCTTCGGCATGGTGCTTAAGGTGAAGCCCGGCGTCCCCAAGCAACAGATCAACACCGAGTTTCAGAGCTTCCACGAGAAATTTGTGAAAACAGCTCCTTCGTTCGCCTATCCCGAGCCTCCCTTCCGCACGGAATTCATGTCGGTCAACGAGGGGATCCTCGGAAAGTTCGCCAACACCCTTTTGGCCCTGCTCGCCGCTGTGGGTTTCCTGCTGCTGATCGCGTGCGCCAACATCGCGAATCTCCTGCTGGCGCGGGCCAGCGCGCGGCAAGGCGAAATCGCGGTGCGGGTCGCCTTGGGTGCGGGCCGCAAGCGTGTCATCCAGCAGTTGCTAACGGAAAGCGTGATGCTGTCCGTGACAGGAGGAGCGCTGGGCGTAGCCTTGGCGTATGGCGGGGTGAAGGCAGTGGTCGCCCTGATGCCGGAATACTCGGTGCCGCACGAGGCCGCGATTGCCATCAATGTGCCGGTGCTGTGTTTCGCCGTGGCCGTTTCAGTTCTGACGGGGATTTTGTTCGGTCTCGCGCCTGCACTTCAGCTTTCCAGTCAGCACCAAGCGACCTTCCTCAAGGACGCCGGGCGGGATTCCGCCTCCGGCACGATAGGCCATCGACTGCGTGATGTCCTGATCGTTTCTGAGGTAATCCTTTCGCTCGTGCTCCTCACCGGCGCTGCGCTTGCAGCCGCCGGTATGCTCGAGCTCACTGGACAAAAACTCGGCTATCAGCCCAAAGGCGTCCTGACCATCTATGTCCCCGTGCCTGCAGCCCGCTATCCCCAATGGAGCCAGCGTCAGGCCTTTTTCACCGATATCATCGAACATTTGCGCAAGCTTCCGGGCGTGGAATCGGCGGCGGCCGCCGCCACCGGAGTACCCCCCTATTCCGGCGCCAACTTGAAATTTGATATGGACGGACTACAGTCGCCTGGCGCGCAGATTCGCGTAAACCTGGTGAGCGACGGCTACTTTAGCACGATCGGCATTCCACTTCTGAAGGGCCGTTATTTTGACGCCGCGGACGTGACCCGGGCCACTCCCGTCGCTGTCGTCACCGAAGATATGGTGAAGAAATACTTTCCGCTCGGTCAAGATCCCATCGGCAGGCAGATTCGTCTGGATTTACCCATCGAAGGGCTGCCCGCTGGTTTTGTGAAACCTCCCCAAACATCGAATGCGTATCAGATTGTCGGAATCTGTGGCACCGTTCGGAACTCCGGGCTCCGTGATGAGCCGGAACCTGCCGTCTATGTGCCCGTCTCGCACCTGTTCCCGCCAGGAATGATGTTCGCGATCCGCACGGCCAACTCGGACCCACTCGCGCTTTCCAATGGCGCGCGCCAAGCCGTAAGTGCAGTGGATCCCAGCCAGCCCATCGCATTTGTCCGCAGTCTGGACGATTTCCTGAGCAACGCCACCGCATACCCGCGATTTGCCACGTTCCTGTTTGGGATCTTCGGCGTAATCGGTCTGACCCTGGCGTGCACCGGCATCTTCAGCGTGGTCTCCTATGCCGTCTCCCGCCGCACCCGCGAATTCGGCATCCGCATGGCACTCGGCGCCACTCCTGGCAGTGTGCTGAGATTAGTACTCGGATCGACGGGCCGCGTACTCGTCATAGGTTTCGGGCTCGGAGCAATAGTGAGCGTAGTCTCGGGTCGAGCCCTGGCCGGCAAACTCGAAGGCATTGGCGCCGCACGCCCGACCATGCTCCTGGCCATCACCAGCGTCCTAGCCGCCGCAGCTCTCCTCGCCTGTGCAATCCCCGCCCGCGCCGCCACCAAGGTCCAACCCGTGGATGCGTTGCGACATGAGTAACATCGAAACAGACCAGAACGAGCAGCGTGCATAGGAGTTGTGTAATGGCTGTTTTCACGCAGGCTTCCGTCAAATGAGCACCGCTCATTTGGCGGAATAGCGTCATTGGTAAGAGTGCTTTTGGCGTGTCTGACAAGGCACTAGAGTTCAGCAAATTTCTCCTGCCTCAGCGCGGACAGAAGTGCATCGCTTCGCCCTTTGCCGAAGACTCTTTCGACGGCGTAGCCGATCCCGTCATGACATCCAGCCCAGCCGTTGCTCATGTCGAGAGGCCGCAATCGCTTCCGAGCGGCTAGCCATTCGTCCAGAATCGGCGGATTCGCTGCGCGCCGAGACTTGTCAGATCGGGCAATTGAAAGTCAATCGGTACACAAGAGCGTTTTATCAGGACTGATCCTTTTCGGCCGCACCTCGACAAGTGCATTGAGGTGTTGTCGCCAATCCAGATACGCTCGCCGAGCACCTCCAGGATATCTCCTATGGACATTGCATAGGAGTCGCGCTATCTTCTTTGCAATGTCCACAGGAGTGATCATGCACACTGAGAAATCCGAGGTGCTGCAAGGCACGCTCGACCTGATGATCCTGAAGACCCTGCATGCCCTGGGTCCGCAGCACGGATTTGGGATCGCGCGGCGCATTGAACAGATCAGCGAACAGGTGTTGAAACTGAACGAGGGCACTGTATACACGTCTCTGTTGCGCCTTCAGCAGCAGGGCTGGATCGATTCCGGCTGGGGTATATCAGAGAATAACCGGAAGGCCAAGTTCTACTCGATCACCAAGCGCGGACTCAAACAGTTGGCGATTGAAACATCGAATTGGGAGACAATTTCCGGCGTAATCGGGCGCGTCCTGCGTCTCGAGGGTCAAAAATAGTTATGACCTCTTTGATCCTGCAATTCATATCCAGGCTTCGCGGCCTCTTCGGTCAGGGAAAAGCGAATCGTGAGTTCTGCGGCGAAGTCCAGACGCACATTGAACTCCTGTCGGAGCGGCTTGTTCGCCAAGGCATGAGCCAAGAGGATGCAGCTTGGGCAGCCCGGCGCCAGTTTGGCAACACGATGCTTCTCGAACAGCGCCAAAGAGAGTTGCGAGCATTTCTATGGCCTGCAACGGTCTTCCAGGATGTGCGTTACGGCCTACGCATGCTCGCCAAGAGTCCCAACGTCACGGTAATCGTGATCATATCGCTTGCGCTCGGTATCGGCGCCAACACGGCGATCTTTAGCCTCGCCAAGGCTGCCTTGTTCGATGCGCTTTCCGTTCCCCATCCGGATCAGTTGCGCCTTCTCGCCTATACGCGGGACGATAAATCCGCAGTACGGCATGATTGGGGCGATTTCTATACGGACAGTCAGGGCCGCACCGTCGTCGCTTCGTTCTCTTATCCCGTGTATCAGAGACTGCGTGACCGCGATCATAGCCTCGGCGATCTATTCGCGTTCGTCGACCTTAACCAGTTCGAGCATCTCTCCGCAACAATCGATGGTCATGCGCAAGTGGTCAGTGCGGAGCTCGTCTCCGGCAACTTCTTCCAGGGCATGGGCGTCGGAACGGTCCTAGGGAGGCCCATCGGGCCTGCAGATGACGCCGTGCCAGCGTCAGGAGCCGTTGCCGTCATCAGCGACTCGTTCTGGCAGCGGCGATTTGATCGCTCACTCTCTGTCATCGGAATGATCGTTGACGTCAATCTGACTCCGATCACGATCATCGGCGTCGCTCCTCGGGGCTTCGCAGGCGCATCGCATGTGCATACACCTCAGGACCTGTTTCTGCCTCTCAGCATGCAGCCGGTCATCTTTCCCAAGGAAACGGGTCCACTACTGTCCGATGCGGACACATGGTGGGTCCAGATCATGGGGCGGCTGCAGCCGGGCATCTCCGTTAAGGAAGCGCATGCCTCGCTCGCTGTCAGCCTGAATCAGGCGGTCCGATCGACCATGACGGTTCCGGCCGGTCGCTCCGTGCCGCCGCTGTTTCTGTTACCCGGAGGCCGTGGATGGAACTACGCTGCACAGGAGCTTGAACACCCGATGCCGGTCCTTCTTGCGCTTGCGGGTCTCGCGCTTCTGCTGGCCTGTGTGAATGTAGCCAACCTCCTGCTAGGTCGCTCCTCATCACGTAATCGTGAAATCAGCGTACGTCTGGCATTGGGTGCGAGTAAAGGGCGTGTGGTGCGTCAGATGCTCACGGAGAGTCTGTGTCTCTCTGCGCTGGGCGGATTCGTGGGGCTGCTGCTCGGCTATCTCGGGCGAAACATCCTTCCTTTCCTGTTGTCGTCCCCCTGGGGCCCTGCCGCGCTCAGCATACGCTTCGATTGGCGCGTATTCGCGTTCACGCTCGTCATCTCTGTTCTCACCGGCCTTGTCTTCGGAGTGGGACCTGCATGGCAGGCTACCCGGGCCAGCATCAATGCCGGCCTCAAGGATGGTGGAACGACGGTGACTCGCCACCGCAGAGGGATTGCCGGCAAGATGCTTGTGATTCTGCAGGTCTCCCTGTGCATGCTGTTGCTGGTGTGCGCCGGGCTGTTTGTCAGGACGCTTGCGAACCTCAACGCCCTTGATCCGGGCTTCAACAAACGGGGTCTTTTACTGTTCGCAATTGAGCCTCCGGTGCAGCGCTACCCCGCCCCGAAGAACATTGAGGCACTCCATCGGGTTGAGGAGAGGATCGCATCGCTTCCCGGCGTGGAGTCGGTGACGCTGTCTCGGGAAGCCCTGCTGGCGCAAAGCGGCTCAGAGAGCGATTTCCTGGTGGAGGGCCGGCCCGGGACTGCAGGACGCAAGAAGTACGTTCCGTTTAACTCCGTGGGGCAAAGCTTCTTTACCACGATGGGTATACCGATTCTCTATGGCCGCTCGTTTGATCTCCGCGACAGCTCAAGTTCTCCCGGCGTTGCAGTCATCAATCGGGCGTTGGCGCAGAAAGAGTTTGCCGGAACCAACCCGATTGGCGCTTCTTTCCGGATGAACGAGGGAGGAGAGCAGTTTGAGATTGTGGGGGTATGCGCGGATGCAAAGTATGCGTGGATTCGCGCTGACGATTCTCCGAACTTCTACGTCTTGTACACGCAACAGAAGGACGCAAACGGCAGCATGACATTTGAAGTGCGCACGAAGGGCAATCCGAGAGATTTTTCCGGCGCCATCCGCGGTGCAGTCGAGTCGGTAGACAAGGACCTGCCGCTGATCGAAGTGCGCACACAGGAAGAGCAGATTGATGCGACCCTTGCGCCGGAACGAAGCTTCGCCACTGTGACTTCCGGCTTTGGGATCCTCGCACTTGTGCTTGCCAGCATGGGAGTCTATGGTGTGATGGCCGCTGGAGTGTCCCGCCGAATCAACGAAATCGGGGTTCGCATGGCGCTCGGCGCCCGCACCGATCAAGTGCTTCGGATGGTTCTTGGCGAAGCGACGGGTTTGGCTTTTGCGGGCGTTGGTGCCGGCCTATGGGCAGCATTGCTTCTTACTCGCTTTTTGAGATCATTGCTCTTTGGGCTCAATCCCACCGATTCACTAACGCTCGCGGGCGCAGGATTGCTGTTGTCGGTTGTTGCAACCCTAGCCAGCTGGGGTCCAGCGCGCAAAGCGTCACGCATTCAACCGGTGCAGGCATTGCGGCATGAATAAAGGCAATTGACGCCAAATCGCCAAGTCATTCGTCGAGGGCTGATCGGTACCCGGAAGTCGGCTAGTGTTTACCGATGGAGAGAAGTGGCGATTGCGATTGCTGATTGTCTTTCTGAGTCACGGCGCAGGAGATGCGACACTTGATCCCGGCCTTTGACGCTGGCCAGAAATCTCGTTCTCGGAAATAGCAACGATCGCAGAATTTGGCCCGAAGGTGGCGGTTTTGCAGACCGCGCGAGCCAGTTTGCGGCAACATTCGCATTGATTTTGAAGAGGTTATGCGATTTGGAATTTCCGGAGGACCACTTGGACGGGCGCGCCTGAAACATTGAGGCGCATACCATCCAGATTTCGTTATATATTTTCGAGGAGCTCGGACCACTTGTCGCGGGTTTTGCAGGGCCGATTGCGTTTAGGTCTATCGTTTGGTGGACGGGTGGACGCGGCAATCCAATTCTTTTTTTCAACCTCGAGGTTTTTGCGATGTGTTATTGAATCCGGAAGATGTCAGGCGTGGAGGCACAAGAGTGTGTCCCTTATCCTCCTTGTTCGCAGGCAGCGTCTACATTGTTAGGCACCGCTTATCGGGCTGGGCTGTCTTTCTTTCTTTGCTTCTTCTCTGTTTACCTGTTCTGACATCGGCACAAGAGGCCACGATTGTAGGAACGGTTACCGATCCGAGCGGAGCGGTTTTTCCGAACGTCGCGATCCTGGTTACCAGCGTGGATACAGACGCCGTGCGCCGCCTGGCGACGAACGAGGCCGGCCAATACGTAGTCCCCGGCTTGCTTGTCGGTAAATACGACTTAAAGGCCCAAGCTTCGGGTTTTAAAGTGGAAGAATACAAGGGAGTTGTGCTGGACGTAAATGATCGCATTCGCGTCGACTTTCACATGAAGTTGGGGCCGATGGCGGACACAATTCTCGTGGAGTCGAGTCCGGTCGCGGTGCAAGCGGACAGCGGTGAACAGAGTTCCCTTGTCAGCGGAACACAGATTTCGGAGCTTTCTACAGACGGCCGGAGTATCTACACCTATATTACGCTGTCCCCGGGCGCCGCGAACCTGATGCCTTCGTTTCAGCCGCCGACGTCGGTCGGTGCCAATTCCAATGTGAGCTTCAACGGGAACCGCCAGGGACACAACCTGTATCTGCTCGATGGCGGGGAAAATTATGACCGTGGTGGAGGCGGCAACTCCATCATCATGCCTTCGATCGATGCCATTGCCGAAACGCAGACCCTCACCTCGAATTACGGAGCAGAATACGGACTTTCCTCCGGCGGCACCATCAGTTCCGTCTTGAAGTCGGGAACCAAGACATTTCACTTCTCCCTGTGGGAGTTTTTCCGCAACGACGCTCTGGATGCTCGAAACTTCTTTAACTTCGCCCCAGAGCCTATAGCGGAGCTTAGATACAACCTCTACGGCTTCAACGCCGGAGGACCTGTAACGTTCGGGAACTTGTACAACCCGGACAAGACCAAGACGTTCTTCTTCTACAATATGGAATGGCGCAAATTGATTCAGGGGCAGACGCTCAACCAAACGGTTCCCCCGACAGCTTACTACGGCGGTAATTTCTCTGCTTCCGGATACAACTTTGCCCAGCTCCACGCGCCTGCTGTCTGCCAAGTCTCCTCAGCCATCCAGGCTCAGTTTGCTACTGCTGGACAGGCGCTCAGTGGATGTACAAACGGCGCTCCAGATCCGACCTTAGAAGTGCCCTTCAACAACAACAAGATTCCGACCAGCCTCTTGAACGCGGACGCTCAGGCGCTGCTTAACGCCGGTGGCAAATACGGAGGCATCTTCCCCGCTCCCAACAACGGCGGCGGCTTCATCGGCGGAAACAATTTGCCCACGAACGTCCAGGAGGAAATTGTCCGCATCGACCAAAATATCAGCGACAGGTTGACGATCTTTGGCCATTTCGTTGCTGAACAGGTCTCCCAGACCTATGGAACGAGCATATTCAGCCCCGACAATGTTCCCTCCATCGGGAGTAACTTCGGCAATCCTTCCTATGCCGCGGTGATCCACACGACCTACGTCAACAGCCCGGCATTAACAAATGAGATGTCCTTCAACTACAACGGAAATCGTGTGTCGATTCTGCCTGTCGGTTTGGTCAGCGCACCCTCGGCTTTCACCTTCAACCGCTTCTTTGACGGGCCGAACAACGAAGACCGTATCCCGTCCGTCGTTCTGCGCGGGAGCACCGGATCGCGATATAGTTCCGGCATCACACCTTGGAAGAACTCAGCCAACGACTACCAGCTTCGAGATGATCTTTCCTGGACCAACGGAAGACACCAGTTCAAGATGGGCGGCAGCTGGATGCTCTACCAGAAGGTCCAGGATTGGTTCCAGTCGACGCAAGGCGAATTCATCTTCAATGGCTTCTATACCGGTAGCGACTTTGCTGATTATCTGCTCGGCTACGCCATTGGCTACAGCGAGTCGGCGCTCCAGGGTACTGGACATTGGAACAGCGTTTCCACCGCCCTGTATTTCCAAGACAACTACCGCGTGAACAACCGGATCACCTTCAACCTCGGACTGCGCTGGGATGGCATCCCGCATACGTATGAAGCGAACAAGCAAATGTCCAACTTCTATCCAAGTCTGTACAACCCTGCGGATGCGGCTCAGCTTGGCTCAGATTTCCAGACCATCCTTCCTACTAGTCCGGGACTTGGGACCAGCCCGAATCCGATTTTGGCGCGGACGCCTCTCTATCTGAACGGCGTCGGCATCTGCGGCACGCATGGGCTTCCCACCGGGTGCGTGAATGGCGCGTGGCTGAATTTTGGTCCGCGCCTTGGCTTTGCGTATAGCCTGACAGGCTCTGGCAAGACGGTGCTCCGCGGTGGGTACGGGATCATGTACGAGCGCATCCAGGGGAACGATGTGTACAACATGGCGGGAAACTCTCCCTTCTCAGCGAGCGTGAGCTTTCCCACCGTATCTCTCTCGAATCCCACCCTGAGCATCCAGACCGGTGCAACGATTCCGCAATCGATTCCCGTCACCGGCCTCGTAGGCATGAACCAGAATCAGTACGCCGCGCCCCGAAGCAGCCAATTCAGCCTGGGCATCCAACGAGCCATTGGTGAGAAGGCAGTGCTGGCGGTCTCCTACGTCGGCACCCAGAACCGCCATCAGAACTACTACTCGGAGACCAACTTGCCGCTGCAGAGCCTCCTGCCGGGGTTCGTTACAAATGGTGCCGCTGCGCAAACTTATAACGCGAGGGTCCCATACGTCGGATACAACAGCGTTCTACTGGCACAAAACGAGGCCAACGGCGACTACAACTCGCTTCAAGTCTCGCTGCGCGGCGACATGCTGAAGAACGACTTGACCTACCAGGTTGGATACACTTATTCCCATACGAATGATTCGTTCGACGGGATAACAGAGAGCGACGGAGATCTGTACGACGTTTCCAACCCCTACGCAGGCTGGAAGTATGACTATGGGCCGTCCGCGTTCGACATCAGGAACAACTTTTTTACCAACTTTGTCTATCGCCTTCCGCTGCTCAAAAACAGCGCGCATCGTGTACTCAAAGCAACATTAGGTGGCTGGGAGATTTCGGGCATTGTCACGGCCGTATCTGGAGCTCCACTGAATATCGGATTAAGCGGTCAAAACGTTGCGAGTATCGTTCCGAATACCGCTAACCGTCCAAATGTGAGCGGTACAATGATTAACCCCCATACCATCAACGAGTGGTTTGACACATCCGTCTTTTCCATGCCAGCCCCGGGGACCTGGGGTAACGAACCGCATAACGGTGTTCGAGGCCCTGGCCGCGACAATTGGAATATTTCTCTTTTCAAGAACTTCCTCTTCAACGAAGAGCACGGCACCCGTCTGCAATTCCGCGCGGAATTCTTCAACATCTGGAACCACCCGCAATGGGTTGGTGACACTCTGAACGGCGGCATCAGCACCAACTACGGTGCGAGCAACTTCGGTGCCGTTACGTCTGCCTATGACCCGCGGACAATCCAGTTGGCGCTGAAGCTTTCCTTTTAGGCCAATGGAAATTCGGCTGGCATAGCGACTCGTTGGCACCGAGCCGGCAACGATTTGCTCATGGCTATTGCAGTTTTGCGCACTCTAGTTTGGCTTGCTTCAACATGGGAATGTCTGGATCGGCGTCCTTCCAGAGCGTAAAGAAGTCCTGATAGGCGCTGCGGGCCTTAGTGGTATCGCCCTGCAGCGCGTAGGCACGCCCGAGTTCGAGTCGCGCCACCGCACCCCACGGTTCGTTGGAGACAATCCCGCGATGGCCAAGGATTTTCTGGAATTCCGCCGCTCCCTCTTGGCCACGGTGTGCCAAGAGATACGCTTCGCCTCGCACGTAGGCGAACATATACAAGTCAAACCAGCCGGCATCGTAAGTTGTTAAAGGTGCAAGAATTTCCAAGGCTCGTGTGGGATTGCCTCGCTTCAGCTCAACGGCACCTCGAAGCTGCGGAACCCTCACCTTGTAAACGTAGCTATCTGGTGGAAAATGACTCTCTATGATGTCCACCATTTTCCCCGCCTGGGCCGCGTCGCTCGCGAGCACCAGCGCCGTCGGCGGCTCTCCTCCAAGTTTCACTGCCTCTGCCACATGAATGCGCGCTTCTGCCGGGTTGCCAAACAGGGCTTCCCGAAATGCCGCGTCGGACTCCACGTTGGCCGCAGTGCCCGTATCTTTGCCATGCAACGCAAGCTCCTTCATCTGCCCGTCTAACTCCCGTGCCGCCTTGAGGTGTCCGAAGTATGCTGATGTACGCGATTGCTCGGCGAGCGCGGCCACTTCGAAACCCGGCTCGCTCGACATCGCGGCTCCAACCTTCTCCATCGTTTCCTGGTCACCGTCCAGAAAGGCCAGCCTGTAGCGTTGGCGTTCCGTTTCGCCAGTCTGCACGTCGTGTGATTTAGCTTCCTCGAACACCGCTCTCGCTTCCGCAACGCGATCCATATTCATGTCGCTAACCATCAGGCCTGAGTAGGGAAGTGCCTGACCGGGATCCAATTCTTGCGCCTTGCGGAATTCCCCGGCGGACCGCTCATGCTTCCCCAACACTCCGTATTCAAATCCAAGGGTGCGGTGCGGTGTGAAGTCGCGCGGATAGCTTTGCTCCCAAAGCTCACTGTTCTCAATCGTCCGGTCCAAATCGAGGCTGACGGATTGATGGTAAGTGGCCACGAGATTGAACCTCTCCCGTTCGCTCGCACGGTCGCGCAACGCATAAGCGTTACGAATCTGCTCTCGACCGTAGGCAAATTGCTGCAAGTCCATATAGGACTGGCCAAGATGAAGGTGGGCCATGGCAAACTCGTCGTCGAACTCAATCGCTTGCTGGAACAGCGGGATTGCACCAGACAGGTCGCCTTTGGCGAATTTGGACAAGCCGAGACTGTAGGCCTTCAGGGCTTCTAGTGAGGGTGTCGTCGCTTGAGCGAGCGGTGTGTCGAATCTCTGTACGGTTGTGAGTGATTCTCCGAGCTTCTCGCGGATCTGTGAAGATGCCTTCCCGATCGCGTCCAGGACTTGATTCTTGTCGCTTGCCTGGGCCTCCGCGCTCCCGAGCGATTCCCCCGTCGCACAACTCACGGCTTTCAAAACCAAATCGTACCGTGCCCCAATCTGAGCTATCGAGCTCTGCAGAACCGCGGCTCCATTCCTTCTTTGGCAAACTTCTCGTGCGATGTCCCCTGTTAGTTTTGTATCCGGCGGCTGTTTCATCATCTGCAGCGTCTGCCGAACCTGCTCCTCGGAGACAAGATTCAGGAAAGGTGATTGTCCCAGTTGCACTTCCAGCCCCTGCTTCAAACCGTCGTCGAAAACGGCATCACCGCTGCTGTTCGCGAAATCTGCTAGAACAATCGCGTCCTTGGCAGTGAGCTTCGGCTTGGGGTACCGCAGCACGTAAACCGCGCTCACCAAGATGCACGCGACCACCACGGCAGGAACCATCACTCTCCACAACCAACCCTTGCCGTTCGTAGGTTGGGTTTTTAAGGTTGTACGTAGCTTAGCTGTTTCCGACTCTCGTCTCAGGCGTTTTAAGTCGGTGCGAATGTCTCCTGCGTTTTGGTAGCGCAGCTTGCGGTCTTTTTCCAACGCCTTGGCGATGATACGCTCCAGTTCCGGTGGCAAGTCAGGACTTACAAGCATCACTGGCCTTGGCGTGCGATTGAGAATCCCGTCAAATATGATGGCCGTTGTGGTGCCAGGGAATGCAGGTCCTCCCGTAGCCATTTCGTACAGAACCGCACCGAACGAAAATAGGTCTGTCCGCGCGTCCAATTCTTCGCCCCGAGCTTGCTCCGGAGACATATACGCGATCGTGCCTATCACGGTACCTGGACTCGTAAGTGCTTCCTCGATAGTTTCTTGCGGTTCTGCCATGAGGCCCACGCCTTCTGGAACTCGGGAGAGCTTGGCTAAACCAAAATCCAGAATCTTGGCGGTTCCTCGTTCCGTGATGAAGACGTTGGCTGGTTTAATGTCCCGGTGAACAATCCCTTTACGATGGGCGGCCTCGAGCGCGTCGGTGATTTGCTCTCCCATGTCGAGGATCTCGTCCAGAGCGAGGGCCTTGCCTGCCATGTGCTGTTTGAGCGTTTTGCCTTCCAACAACTCCATGACAAGGAAGGCAACGCCGTCCTGCTCATCGACCTCGTGGATGATGCAAATGTTGGGATGATTCAATGCGGAGGCAGCTTGTGCTTCCTGCTCAAATCGCGCCAGAGCAAGAGGGTCTTTGGCCACGTCATCAGGCAGAAATTTGAGGGCGACAAAGCGGTGAAGCCGGGTGTCTTCGGCCTTATAGACGACACCCATACCGCCGCCACCGAGTTTCTCAAGGACTCGATAGTGGGAAAGCCGTTTGCCACCTAAGTTTTCCGCCAACGACAACTCTTCCGATGGAGCGTTCCCCCCTACTGCTGCAGGCGTATTCGCTGGGCTGCCTTCTACCCATTCCACTGCCACCATCCAGCGATACCCCCGGCGGGCCAGCGTTTCAACATAGTGTGGGTTGTCGGCGGAATCGCCCAACGCCTGCCGCAGTCGGTTCATGGCTGCGTTGATACTGTGCTCGAACTCCACGATCGTGTCGTTGGGCCAAAGGCGGTGACGGATTTCGTCCCGCGTCACCACCTCGTTCGGATGCTCCAGCAACATCACCAGGATCTGAAATGGCTGCTCCGGCAAGCGCACGATCTTACCCTCGTTCTGGCGCAATTCACCGGCGCGGAGGTCGAACTCGAAGCCATCAAAGCGGAATCGACCGCGGAACCCCTTTTCGTCGGGCACATCCCACCTCGAACCACTGAAAGTCTACCATCGGACTTCCAAGGAAATGACCAAGCGACGTTTTGACGAGCGCCGGCGGTGCTTCCAGGTCCAGTCTAATCTATTGAAAACAAGGAAGTTCCCATTTTAACATCGACATGACCCAAACATGACCCTGCCTGCATTGAGGCACGCCCCCACCTAGCCCATGTTCGCCCTCACAGCGCGATGCGCGGAGGTGAGGACGATGAAAAAGGAGCTGGCAAACAGCGTGGCCCTGAGCTTGATTTGGGCGACGATAGCATGCGGCGCACCGCGAACTTCTGTTGCAGACGTGGCGGACGGCGACAAACAAATCACGATCCGCATCCACAATTACGCTCAAATTGAATCCAGCGTCTTGCTCAAAGCCGAACGGACAACAGACGACATTTTGCGTGAGGCTGGCGTGGAAGTGGTGTGGATCGTATGCTCGGCCGGTACCATACCCGCCAAGGAACCTTCGTGCGGGACTCCGATGGGCCCCACGGACGTGATCCTGAACCTGCTGCCAGAATCCATGTCGCGCCGCTTCCATCTCAGAGGAGATGCGTTTGGTGTTGCGCTCGAAGACGCAGAAGGAGGCTTGGGGTCCGATGCATGGATTTTCTGCGATCTCGTGAAGGATGCAGCAGCACAAAGACAACTAACTCAGTCGGTCCTCCTGGGAACGGTGATCGCCCACGAGCTGGGCCACCTTCTATTGTCCACGAATTCGCACTCGGCCTTCGGCCTCATGCGAGCAAATTGGTCCCGTAAGGAATTGTCGGCGGCCGAGCAGCGCGCTACGTACTTTTCCTCTTCCGAGAGTAAGCGCATTCAGCAAGCCTTGATGTCTCGTCGGCGGTCCAGGGAACGCTAGGTAACGACCGAAGTTCAAACGCTGTGCTCCGCCGCGTTCTGTACGAGTCCGTCGGCAACTCGAAAACTCTCCAAACGAGGCTTGGGGATCGGGGGAGAAAAGCGACCGACACGCCCAAAGGCCATCGAAAGTGTTTGCGTAGCGTTCATGCCGTTTCGTGCGTTCGGGCCAGCGTGCAACGATTACCGGAATCAGGAACGGCGCCGGTTTTCTCAACCGCCGCAGCAAATTCCAAGGAAAGTTCGCATTGATTTTGCAGGACTTATTCCCCTCCACCTTCTCGTGGCGGCCACGTTTTCGATGTTATAGTGCACCAAAAGGACACCAAATAAACGGGGGTAATGTGGTAAGCTGTTGAAATCAAACCGCGGAGAGGTGGCAGAGCGGCTGAATGCGGCGGTTTGCTAAACCGTTTTAGGGAATAAACACCCTAACGGGGGTTCGAATCCCCCCCTCTCCGCCATAGCTAAAATCATCAGTAAATATGCGCCTGTTTGCGTCTTGCTACTACTTTTCCCGGTGCAGCGTTTATTTGAAATCCCCAGTATCGCTCCGAGTGGCGTCCCTATTTCAGTGTGTGCCAGCTGTACCAAGAAATTTTCTCAGGCGCAGAGTTTGGCCAGGAAGGGCATGCGAATGAGACTTCTGGTATCAGCCAAGGGGTGTTGGAACCGAAGTTGATTTCAGTCGTTCGGAACGGCTGCGCTAGGAGGGTTTTCTGGATTGCGCGAGATACTCAGCGGCGTTCTGCGCTTTCCAGAGCAGCGCAGGATGCAGCCGAATCCGTTCCACAATCTCGAGATGCTTCGGAAAAAGAAGCTGGGGCTGATATTTCCCGGAAGCGATGGCAACGAGATAGGCTTCCTCACGGGTGTGGTCCAAAACGCCCTCCAGAAGAGGTCTTGTGGCCGCGAGCATCTCGGCAGGTTTGGGCCGGTCATCGGCCTTGAGCAGCGGGTAGAGAAGCCGGCCGAGTTCTTTCTCGTCCACTGCGGAAATCCGTTCGACCGTGTAGGTTCTGAAATCACGATCCATGGTGCTGCAGAAGAGCACGGCAAGCTTGCGAAGAATCTCGGCATCATGCGGGAGACCGGACTTCGCAAAGCGGAAGAGGTCGTACAGGTCGCGGGGGTGGCGGCAGTCGATCATGACTTTGATCTTTCCGCCAAAGACTTCCTCGGCGGCGAGGACGAGAAACTCGCAAGGCGGCGAGCCGATGGCGGGCGCGGCCGCGAGCACTCGCGGCGGGAGAGCGCAAGCGCGCATCAGGAAATTAATCTCCACCTGAATGCGTTCCTGCGCGCCGGCATGATTGACATAGCCTAGGTGCCATTCGCGCAGGGCGTGGTCAGCGATGCCATTCTGGACATTGTAGCCGAGCCCGGCTGAGACTCGTTCGACAGCCTTGACGATTTCGGAGCGCTCGGCAAGCATCGCTTCACGTTCGAGGTGAGCGATGTAGTTGAGATCGATGTCCACGGAGAGCCTCGTCAGGCCCAGGTAGAACAGGTTGAGAGCGGTGCCGCCTTTCAGAACGAGTCTTCCGCTGAGGAAGGAGTGTTTCCGGAACTCGGTGAGGAGTTCGCGCAGTCAGAGGACTTTCTCGAGGTTGTTGGATTGAAAGCCCGGGGCTTTTGCAGCCGCGGGAAAGCTTGATGGATCGAATTTCATGTTGATATGTGCCGTTCCCCCGGCGGCATGAGCGCTTCCGGTACCATGACCTTCCAGGTGGGCACCCAGCGATTCCCGGGGCGCTTGCTTCCGAGGTAAGCGACGCCCGACGGAAGTTTTCGCAGGAACGTGTCGCGTGGTTCTCCGCGAAAGAAGAGCTTGTCCGCGTGCCTGTCTAGGAGAAAACCCAGCCGTGAGTATAGCCAGGGTTTGTGCAGGAGTTTCAGATACTCGAGCGCGGCGTTAAAGTCGAAGGACGGAAACATGCCGAGCGATTTGTCGAGCTCCTCGACACCTCCGCTATAGTCAAGGTACAGCAGGCAATCAACGAAGGAGCGTTCCCTGTCGGTCAGAAGGACGCGGTCGGGTCTCAGGGTGACGTGAAGGAGCCTGC
>Ga0210398_10002597_pt1 | contig 17579 bp, 14 predicted proteins | sample IncBWC4OmetaG_FD_161047 | JGI IMG/M metagenome (GOLD analysis project Ga0210398, IMG submission 161047) | Forest soil microbial communities from Barre Woods Harvard Forest LTER site, Petersham, Massachusetts, United States - Inc-BW-C-4-O | ecosystem: Environmental > Terrestrial > Soil >... | reverse complement strand
GAAATGCCGCTCGTGTACGTGGGACAGCATGCACATAAACGTGGATGGTCCGCACGCCCGATACACCAAGGGTCACCGAGGGCAATACAACGGAGACATCGATGGCGCGATTGATGACTTCTTGGTGGTCCTCAAGGGCGAGGCGAGGCGGCTTTTGAGGAAATGCGCGGAGGGCACCCCCGCCCTTCGGGAATTCCACTTAGACTTCGGTTAGGCGAGGGAGCCGACGCGCCGGTCACATTAGGCACCCGGCCACGCGCCATCATCTTTTTCTCTTACTGCGCTTTCCATCTGAAAGAAGCTTTCTCGCGTTTGCCCTGGTTTCGCCTTCATCGTCGTCACCCGATGCCAGCTCGTATATCGCCCGCTGAAGACGTTTTTGCAAAATCTTTTGTGTTTCGCTATCTCCGGCACGGCTGACCAAATCGACTACGTATTCGGCGCGCGCTTTAGATAATTCAAATTCCTCGCGCTTAAGGGCTACCTCGCCACGAGTAACTTCTATCGCTTTCAAATCCGCATCGGCCTCCAGCTTCTTAATGTACGCGTCCCGGACACGCGGCATAAAAATTGTGGCTATCGATTTCATCACGTCGAAAGCCTGACTTGCCTTGCTGCGGACGACTGCGATCCAAGAACCGTAGGAAACGCTTTCGATTTCGAGACCTTCATCCCCTAACAGGACGTCGAGGTCAGCAAAGGGGTGGGATCGTAGATATTCTCCCAATCTCTTGTCACGGCGTTCTGCCAGAAGAAGAAGCGCGAAAGCAGTACGCAGTCCACGCAACTTCATCTCAATTTGGCGGACCGGTACTCCCTGAGGCATTTCGCCCAGTGAAAAGGCGGCACTTTGAGGCTCTTCTGGATTTGCGGTGGAAAAGCAAACCACTTCCACGGCTGCTTGTGACAACATGCCACCTTTTTCGATACGAACCATCACATTGCCACTCAGCCCAAGTTCCAGAGAATCTTCACCACTGGCAAGGCTCACAATGGAGCGACCTTTCACTAGATCGACAAAACGCGAAAAATCAACTTCATGTGCTCCGCCACGAAGCCACCCACGTCCAAAGCTATAAGAAACCATGATCGCGAATTATAGCCTCCGAGGGCGCACGCCCCGAACTCCGCAAATTTTGCAGAGGCTCCAGCCAATTATCTTACGGCTTAACGGCAGCCGTGCTGAAAGAACAACACTTGCACCAAATGCCAAAGGCTGTAGATATGCACCACAGCGACCTCAGCACCAATGGTCAAGGTGACTAGCTTCTTCATCATTCAGTTGTTTGGGAAAAGTCTTAGGTTACGGATACACAAAAACCAAATGGGCATTATTCTCGGTCTGAGCCGACAATAGAAAATGCACCGCTTTCGCGGAATCCGAATTGTAGCAACATCGTAGGCCGCTTCGAGCCACGTGTCAATTACGCGCCTTATGTCCAACGCGGTTGATGTGGGGGATGGCTGCGGGAATCTGAACGTCAACCACGACTGATCCAAGACGAAAACAAGCCGCTATCGACTGCGAAGCCGTTGAAGGCTGCGGATAGCGGCTTGGCCCCCTCAAAGCGGCGGCGCGAAACCAACGCAATCGTACTACTTCCTGTGTCGCCGGGGAAGGATGTACAGAGCGGGAATGTGAGAATCGTAGGCTGCTCAGGCTGAGAGAAGTTTTCTCAAGTAGACAACAAAAAGGCGGAGCGGCTTGCCCTCCGCCTTTTTGGTTTAGACAACTGCACTATTTCACGCGCTTGGCCCCGCCTCCTTCTTTGGCAAGTTTGGCAGCGAGTTCCCCGGCCACGGCCTTTTGCAGCTTTTCCGCGTCCACTCGGTAACGCTTGGCGGCGCTCATTAGAACGTCGTCTCCGTTGGCAGTAGATCGCTGATAGGCCGAATCTAGCAGGGAGACTTCGAGAAGCAACTTGCAAAGTGCGGCTTCGTCATACGTGCTGATCTGCTTTACCAGCAGTTCTTGCGCGGAGTCGGAGTCCTTCTTGATCTCTACCTTATGCCGCTTCGCCAGAGCTGGGACTTGGTTGTAGGACAGATGCGCGACCAAGTATTGAGCGATGATTTGCAAGTCCGCCTTCTTCAACGGGGCTGAAACCCGTTGCAGCACGGTCGCCAGTATCCGATGGCGGGTCGTGATCGCAAGCTTTTCTTTCTGGATTCGCTTGCGTTCCGCTACCCGTTCCCGCTCAACCTGCTCGGGAGATGGCGCGTCAGGACGATGCACCCGGCAAGCCGGATCGGGACAAACCTTGAGGATGTGTCCGCGCTTGCCTCCGTCTGTCACGATGGCCTCGGTCATCTTGTCGCAAGGCTTTTGGAATGCCGACAGCTTGGAGCGTTCGCCGTTCGTCTTTGCCTTCTTGATCTGCAATTCGACGTAACGATTGCGTCCAAGCGGAGCACCTTCCCGGCTGTTCCACGCGGACGAAATCTGAACCAACGTTGGTTTGGTTTCCAGAGCCTTGCTGACGTGGGCGTCAATCTTGGCCCGGAAGCACTGCGGGTCGGTGCAAGAGTCCTTGCGAACGTCGCTGAAAAGCAGCTTGTTGAATCCAGTTCGCTTCGGACAATTGGCGCATGACCCGGCCCCTGTAACCAGCGTTTCATCCTGTTTGTCGAACGGCGCTGCGTCCAGCTCCAACAAGATGTTCGACTCAATCCACGCGGCTAGTTCGCGCACGGGGATGAGCACTTGCGTGTTGCCTTCGCTCGTCCACATGCTGCGGAAGGACGCCGCGAATGCTTCTTGCTGTTGCGCTGCCGGGAGCTTGGCAATCAGCAAAGCATGGCCCGTCGTGATTTTGTCGTTGAGAAACGCCTCCGCAACGGGTGGCGTCAGGTCGGCGAGTTTGACTCGGCTGTACACATAGGCTTCGCTCTTTCCCGCTCTGCCCGCGATGCTGGCGACGGTGTAGGAGCCGTCCTTGAGTTCCAAGAGTGACCGGAAACCCAAGGCTTCTTCTAGTGGGTGAATGTCCTCGCGTTGCAAGTTTTCGACGACCTGGGCCTCGATCGCCTCGGCATCGGATAGCTTCACAACCCGAACCGGAACGGCCTCCAATTCAGCGATTCTGGCAGCACGCAACCGTCTTGCTCCGATGACGACTTGGTACGCTCGTTCTTCAATTTCTCGAACCAAGAGCGGCTCCAGCACACCTTGCGTCTTGAACGTGGCTGCGAGTTCTTCCAAAGCCTTTTCGTCAAACCGCTTCCGGGGGTTGGTGGGTGACTCGGTGAGAGTGGCGATGGGAATATTTCTGTATTCCCCATTCATTACTGTGCTTTTCATTTCTTTTTCTCCTTATTCAGTTTGAAGTTGCTGCGTTTCCGTCGTGGGCACATGTCGGAGTTGTGCGCCCAAAAGTCGCGCTTGCGTTTCGTGCTTTTGGTGTTTAGGCGGCAGCCGCTACCGGCTCGGGGGTGATTCCCCCAAGGATCACGGCAGCGGTGTGCTGAACGACTTCCAGACTTTCTTGCAGAAGTTTGGCGTCTCCATGCCAGAGGCGGATGTAGTCCTGCGCGGCGGTTCCGTTGTCCAGCCCGACCGCTTGGCAAACCACAAACGCCACGGCCTCGGCCTCGGTTTCTCTTACGGGCTTGGTGGTCAGGGTGCGGCGTTCGCCGTGATGCAACATTTCGTGTGCGATCTCATGCACCAGCGTGGAAAATTCCTCGGCGGGTTGCATCCCGGAAAGCAGGGTGATCTTTCCGCCAAAGGACAAGCCTTTGGCGGGTGCGATCCGTTCCGAGTAGTTGAGGTTGACGCCTCGGGCTGCGACGAACTTTACAAGTCGTTCGCGGTAGCCTCTCACGTCACCCTGCACTTCGGTCAGCGCGGGCAGTTCTTTGCCTTCGGTCTGGCTGATGTCGAACACATACACAGCCCGGAAGCCAACGAGTTGCGGCTCTGGTCTGCGCTCGTCCGCTGCATTGTCAGTGTCAATTTCGGTCGCGACTTCGTTCTGGCGCGACTTGTTGTAGCCGACCATCGGGGCAAGAATCAGGATGCCTTTCTCGCCTCTTTTGACGAAGCGGCCAAGCGAGTTCCATGTGCGAATGCCTGCGACGTTAGTTGCCTGTGGTTTCTGCCGAGCAATGAGCATGATGTTGCCAAAGCTGTAGTGATGAAAGCGCGCCATCGCATTGAGATACTGCGTCAACACGTCACTCTCTCCCGACTCCAAAGCTGCCACCAGATAGCTGACTGCCTCGTTGGTTTTGTTCTTGATTTCTTCTAATTTCATTGTTTTTTCCCTTCTGCCGGTGTCGGCTTGTTTTTTCTTTCACTTGAGCGGCAGCGAGGAAAAACAAGGCGACACGGGCGAAGGGACGAAACGGAGCGCGAAGGAGGGTGGCAGGGCGTGAGTGAAAGCGCGGCGAGTGCCAAACGCCTTTGGTTTATGTTTGGCGCGAAACCGGCGCAGTCCGAAACGCCCGTCCGAGCCCGCGGCCAAGTGGGCGTCCACCCGGAAAAGTGCGCAGTGGAGAAAAGACGCGAAGCCACCTAGGGTTCAGATTGGAAGAAGAGTTGCGCGAATGCTTAGAATGAAGGTGTAAGGCCGGTCAGAGAGGGAGTTTGTGCGTTCCGGTGGCAAAGACCTTATCATGTCTCTGCCGACCTTCCCTAGTATTTGATTGAGTCGAAGAATAGAATTCTGCTTCCCAAGATCACTGTTCTCGCAAAGGTTAGAAAACAGATGCCTGGAAGGAAAACGATCGGTCGGAAGCCGGCGAAGCGCCCAATAGAGCGTTATGAGCACAGCGACAAGAAACGCACTAACAACCCTCCAGTGGGTTTGGTAACGCCTGAGACAGACCCGGTTGCGCCGAGGGACAAGATCTACGACTACGTTGGGATCGTGCCATCGGTAAAGCCGCGCGAGCGATTAGACTACGATCCGCATCTCGACCCGCAACTGGTGTGGGCTGGCAAGAGAGAACACACCTCGTTTGAGGTGCCTACGGTTTCGCTGCACGTTCATGAACGAATCGACCCTTACACCATCATCAAGGCCGTTCGGAAGAGGAACGGCAATGGGCAGGCGGTGCAGCCCTCTCTGTTTGAACGCCCAGAAGAAAGACTTCCCCTCCGTGAGGAAATTGACTTTTACAAACATCCGCATGGCTGGTCCAACCGTTTGATCGCCGGTGACTCGCTTCTAGTGATGAACTCGCTGCTTGAGAAGGAAGGCATGGCCGGACAAGTACAGATGGTATACATTGATCCGCCATACGGAATTAAATACGGATCGAATTTTCAGCCTTTCGTGAATAGACGGGAAGTGAAAGACGGAAGGGATGAGGATCTGACCCAAGAACCGGAGATGATTAGAGCTTTTCGCGACACCTGGGAACTCGGAATTCATTCATATCTCAGCTACCTGCGTGATCGTCTGTTGCTTTCTCACAATCTGCTGAATGAGTCGGGTTCCTGTTTTGTCCAAATCAGTCAGGAGAACCTCCATGTTGTGCAGGACTTGATGGATGAAGTATTCGGGGTGCAAAACTGCGTAGCAGTCATTCCATTCGCCAAAACGGCTGGTCAGGCAGACAAATACCTGGCTTCCGTGTGCGATTTCATTGTTTGGTACGCCAAGAACCTGCCTCAGCTCAAGTATCGTCAACTCTATGTTGACAAAATTCCCGGACTTCAGGGGGCTACGAAATATGACTACGTAGAGCTTCCGACTGGGGAACGGCGAAGACTGACGCCCGAAGAACAATTCGATATAGGGCGTCTTCAGCCTGGAAGCAAGGTGCTAAGCATTGATCCTTTGACCTCTCAAGAATTTCGCCCAGACACCACCGTCTCATTTGAGTTTGATGGGAAGACATTTCATCCTGGAGAACAATCACATTGGAAAACAAGTGTCGATGGTCTCCGACGCTTGGCACAGCTGAACCGGCTTATCGCGCAAGGAAATAAACTCCGATACATTAGGTATTTAGATGACTTTCCTGTGTTTCCCCTGACCAATCTTTGGCCTGACATTGGAGGGATTCAAAGCCGAACTGATCCAAAGGTCTATGTCGTCCAGACCAGCACAACGGCAGTGCAGCGCTGCATAGTGATGTCGACAGATCCCGGAGATCTGGTATTTGACCCGACTTGCGGAAGCGGGACGACCGCCTATGTAGCCGAGCAATGGGGGCGTCGCTGGATCACCTGCGACACTTCTCGCGTGGCAATCACGTTGGCTAAACAGCGACTAGCTACGGCGGTTTTTGACTATTATGAATTAGCGCACTCGGAAGAAGGAATCGGAAGCGGGTTCCATTACAGGAAAGTCCCACACGTTACACTCAAGTCCATTGCCAACAACCCCGAAATTCGCGAGGGTATGATTCGAGAGCAGATAGATGCAGCCCTCACGAAGTACGCGGAACCTGAAACCCTTTATGATCAACCTTATCTCGACAAGAATAAGGCTCGCGTTTCGGGTCCGTTCACCGTGGAAGCCGTTCCAGCTCCAACCACACGATCTCTTGAGGAAATCGAGGCGGGGGAAGCGCAACAAGCGGATATTTCAATAGCGCGCAGGGGCGCAACACTGCGCCACTCCGAGTGGCGTGATGAGTTGCTGAAGACCGGCATTCGCGGAAAAGGTGGACAGGCCATTAATTTCTCTAGCGTGGAGCCACTGGCTGGCACGCGCTGGCTTCACGCGAATGCGGAAACTAAAGGTGTGAAGCCCGAGCGGGTTGTAATCTCGTTCGGCCCAGAATACAGCCTCCTGGAGCAACGTCAAGTCGAATTGGCCTGGGAAGAGGCACGAACTCTTAACCCGAAACCGGCGATCATCGTGTTCGCAGCGTTCGAGTTTGATCCCGAGGCCGCAAAGGACATAGCCGAGCTGACGAAAGAAAAAACTGGCATGACTTTTCTAACCGCGCAGATGAACGCTGATCTTCTTACGGAAGATCTGAAGAAAAAGAGGGCCAGTAACCAGAGTTTCTGGCTAATGGGGCAACCAGATGTCACTTTGAGAAAGATCAAGCGAGGTCAGGAGCAGGGCCTGTGGGAGGTGGAAGTGCACGGTTTTGATTACTACAATACCGTCACAGGCAGCGTTGAATCTGGGGGAGCTGATCAGATTGCGCTCTGGTTGCTAGACATTGACTACGACGGACGTAGTCTCTATCCGCGCCAGGTATTCTTCCCAATGGCTGCTGAAAATGAGGGTTGGGCTAGGCTGGCCAAGAATCTAAAAGCCGAGGTTGACGAGGAGTTAATCGAGGCTTATCGCGGGACGACTTCCCTGCCTTTCGAGTTGGGTAAACAGAGTCGAGTTGCTGTCAAAATCGTTGATGCCCGTGGAATTGAGAGTCTCAGAATTATCGCCGTGGAGTAGGGTTGTAGCCTCATCAAAAGGATGATTACTTCCATCAGTGTTTGCAATTTCCGTGCATTTCAGGCGAAGGTTACGCTCCGCGTGCGCCCCGTTACCGTGCTTATCGGTCGAAATAGTGCGGGGAAGTCCTCGATCATCAAGTTTCTGCTCATGCTTAAGCAGACGCTGGAGTCACAAGCAGACTCATTTTTCATAACTGAGGGAAGAGACGTTCAACTCGGCACTTGGAAAGACCTGCGACATACAAGCACCCGTCACGGCCCGTCGCTTGACAAGTATCTGCGGTTTTCGGTTGAGGCTGTTACCGAGGACCTTCCTTCCGCAGAAATCCAAGAGATGTGGAACATCGTCTCACGATCTGGCGCAGTAAGTAGTGACGGAAGCAGGATCAAGATTCACTTGGAATTTCCGCGACAGCCGGTACGAAGGGAAAATTCCAAGGGGCGTTTCGTGATTGAGGGAAGCGTCCTTTACGGCTCCAAGTTCAAGACTGGCAAGCACGAGGTTAGAGGATACCGCGGGGAGAGCGAAATATTTAAGAAAGCAACCAATAACCTTGAGACGTCCAGTTTCTTGCGGTTCTCGCGGCGGACTGAGAGTTTGAATAAGATCGTTGAGGCAATCGCAGGGGAACCATTTCTTGAAACCCTTCGATACCAATTTATATCGCAGCGCCACCTCTCTCCGGTGCGCGAGGAGTCACAACAAGTCGTACAGACCGGAAGTCCGCCCTCTGGGTACGTGGGGCACAAAGGCGAGTACGCAATGCCTCACCTCGTGCGAATCCTTGCAAACGCCGAAAAACGAGCGAAGGCAGATCTGATTCTGAAATTCGCAGCTCAAGTGGCACGAGTCGAAGGCATTAAGTTTCGGTCCGAGGTCTCCCGTATCTTAACCGATGTCCGAGGCAAGAATATGGACACAGGAGCCTTGTGCCTGCTTGCAGACTTCGGTTTCGGTGTGAGCCAGTGCTTGCCAATCTTCGTGCAGGGGGCAATGCACGATCCTTACCAGCTTTTGATCGTTGAGCAACCTGAGGCGCAATTGCACCCGACGGCTCAGCTGGACTTGGGTTCGTATTTTGCAGAGTTGTGGACTAAGCACAAAGTACCGAGCCTCATTGAAACTCACAGCAGCAATGTGCTTTTGCGCCTGCGCAACCTCGTTAAGCAGGGCGTACTGCCAGCGGAGGACGTTTCGGTTGCTTACTTCGCCGTTGAAGAGATCAAACGGAAGGGAGGAGGTAGCTTCCCAGCAGTCGTGGTGAAAAATCTGGATGTTAATCCCGACGGCTCGCTTGCCAAAGGGCTTCCTCTGGAGTTCTTCGGTGGTGACGTTCTAGAGGCACTAGGGATGGGGACAGCATGAGCGACAATGACGTTACCATCGATACGAATGTCTTTGAACATCTATTTAACCCTCAAAACAATGAGGACCAACATATTGACAAGCTGCTGCAATGCCTATTTGGACGCCGATCGGTTCTGTGCCTGGACCAAGGGGGCAGAATCAGTGGTGAATACGACCATCGCCTGCGGCCGTTATTCAAGAGGGACGATCAAGACCAAAAGCTGTATCTGTTGCGGTATTTCCTTCTTTTGAGCGAGCCCCACAAAATCACCGTCAATTTCGGTGATGCCCTCATGGTCTCGATCAGGGGAAGAATTGGTAATGCGGAACCCAGCGACCATATTTTCGTCTATGTCGCTATCGCCTCAGATTCAATCCTTGTTTCAAACGACGCTGGGCACATCACTGACCATCGCAATCAGCTAAGAACCTGCAGACCGCGTCGCTGCAAAACAGTGGACTTCGTAAGCTCAATAGTCGCTGGTCCATTAATGGGTTGTGACAACTGATGTCGGAAACTACTGCAATTCCGCACTTGATCATCAATTCTCCGTACGTGGAACCGAGGCAGCACTGGCTTTACCATCGGGAAACGCGGGCGTTCACGCTGGAAAGCGTGCGACGCCCAGCGGGCTACATACGGGCCTCTGAAGCCTCGAAATCCTTCGACGACCCCGGTGAATTCATCAAGTTGCCGCTGGTGAATCAGATCCGACCCAGAGTGCAGGCGTGGCGTGAAGCCGATTATCTTGGGGCCAGCGGTATTACTAAACGGCTGCTCAAACACTGGAGAGATCTGGAACAGCGCGAGGGCAGTAGGCGATTCTTCTTCTGCCAGCTTGAGGCAGTGGAGACGCTGATGTGGCTTGCGGAGGCGCCAGAGTCGGACCGCATTGGAATCAAGATCCCCAGTGACGGTGGCGACTTCACGCGTCTCTGTTCGAAAATGGCCACCGGGTCGGGCAAGACCATTTTGATGTCAATGCTAATCGCTTGGCAGGTGCTGAATAAAGTCACCTATCCGCACGACAAACGCTTTTCCAAGAACATTTTGGTCATCGCGCCTGGCCTCACGGTCAAAAATCGGCTGGAAGTGTTGGTCCCAGGCACTCCAGGAAACTACTACTTGGAATTCCAGATTATCCCGCCGGGTATGGAGGACAAGCTACGTCAAGGACAGACCTGCCGGGTGCAGGTACGTAACTGGCATAAGCTGGATTGGGAGAGCGAAGAGCAGATCCGCAAGAGACGGAGCGTGGACAAACGCGGAGCGCTTAGCGACGAGGCATACGTGCGCGACGTGCTGGGCGAGATGCATTCCGCGGAGAACATACTTGTCATGAATGATGAAGCCCACCACGCCTGGCGCGTACCACCGAAGGCAAAAATTGCTGGACTTTCCAAAGACGAATTGCAGGAAGCAACAAAGTGGGTAGGCGGGCTCGACCGCATTCACCGTGCGCGCGGAATTCTGATGTGCTACGACCTGACAGCGACTCCGTTCGCGCCCACGGGACGCAAGAGCAGTGACGAAACCCTCTTTGGATGGATTGTAAGCGACTTCGGCTTGAACGATGCCATTGAATCAGGACTGGTTAAAACGCCTCGTGTAGTGGTGCGGGACGATGGGGAACTCAATAGCAAATATAAGTCGAAGTTCTACCATATCTATACAGATCTGGAAGTAAAGCCTGACCTTAACCGCAAGGCAGAGCCGCATACTCCTCTGCCTGATCTCGTTGGCAAGGGATATTATTTCCTGGGCAAGGACTGGCTGGAAACAGCGAAGAGCTGGAAAGAAGCAAAGATCAAGACCCCGCCTGTGATGATTACCGTCGCCAACCTAACGCACACGGCGGCCCGCGTCCAATATGCATTCGAGCACAAGAGGATACGCATCGAGGAACTCTGCGATCCTGAAAAAATCCTGCATATTGATTCCAAGGTGCTCGACGAAGCCGAAGCACAGGAGGAATCTGTCGAGCTCCAGATTGAAACCCTGGCGACTGACGGAACTGGCGAAGGAGATGATGGGGAAAGCGCTGATGAGAATGGCGCTGGGCCGAAGAGGAAGCTCACGAAGAAAGACCGTGCCGAGTTGCTGCGCAAGACGGTAGATACTATTGGACGTGAAGGCCAACCCGGTGAGCAAATCCAGAACGTGATTTCCGTGGGAATGCTATCAGAAGGCTGGGACGCCAAGACGGTGACGCACATCATGGGACTGCGCGCGTTCACATCACAGCTTTTATGTGAACAAGTTGTGGGGCGCGGGCTGCGTAGAACATCGTATGAGGTGGATCCTGATACTGGGTTGTTCCAGCCGGAATACGTCAACATATTTGGCGTGCCCTTTACGTTTCTTCCACACGAAGGTAGCGCCGATGCTCCGCCACCACCGCCGGCCACAGGCAAGACCAGAATTGAGCCTGTCGCAGAGCGACGCGCACAGTATGAAATGACGTGGCCAAACGTGATTCGGATCGACCACGAATATCGACCGCAACTAACTCTTGATACCAATCACGTGAAGCGGCTCGTGCTGGACGCCTATCAGACACCCATGATCGCGGAGCTAGCGCCAATGATCGATGGGAAGCCAGACTTCACCAAGTTGAAGGAAATTCATCTGGAGGAGCTAGCACGACGGTTCCGAATGCAACGTATCGTGTTTGAAACTGCCAGCGAGGTTTACGACTTGATGGTTCCGACCTGGAAGGGCAGCCGGGAATACCTTCTAGCACAGTTGGTTCGGTTGGTGGAACACTACGTTGAGAGTGGAAGGGTGGTAGTCGATCCACCGCTGTTTAACGATGATGACAAACGGAGAAGGATCGTCATCACTTTGAACATGACCAAGATTGTGCAGCATATATGGGAGGCGATCCGCTTTGAGAACGCCCTTACACTGGAACCAGTGTTCGACAGCGAGCGACCGATCCGTTCCACTGGCGACATGCTGCCCTGGTACACCGGCAAGGCGTGCGAGCACACCAAGCGCTCACATATAAACATGTGTGTGTACGATAGCCGGTGGGAAGCCAATGAGTCTCTTGAGCTAGATCGTAATCATAACGTGCGCGCTTGGGTAAAGAACGATCACATCGGTTTTGAAATTACGTATTCGTTCAAAGGGATCATTCACAAATTCCGGCCAGATTATCTAGTGCGGCTGACGAACGGAAAAACCTTGATTTTGGAGGTAAAGGGTCAAGACGACCAGCAACAGCAGACGAAACGCGAATTCCTGTCGGAGTGGGTTAGGGCGGTCAATGGACACGGCGGCTTCGGCGAATGGACGGCGGATGTTTCACGCCACCCTAAAGACGTGGTGGAGATCCTGTTACGACACAACAATTAGGAAATAGTCACGGACGCTGATGACGTCAGCCAGTGAAAGTGGATGGGAGACGGTAGATGCGATCATGCAAAACTGATCCTCTGTTGCCAGTTGCTCTGGACGGCGGTTTCCCAATCTTTGGCGGATCGGACTGAGTTTGGAATCGGCCTCGGTTCTCGAAGACGAAGGAAGTAAGGGGGCGCGAGGTTGGCACGAAGTGAGATTTTGTAAATGCCTCCATCGCTTGCGGGGCCGACATGTGCCCTAACAACAGCCGTTATTTGGGAAGCACCAACGGGATTGCCACTCACCATATTTCGTACCGCCCCGAACGAAAATGTAAGGGGCGAGCTGGCGAGTGTGAGAGGAGTGTCGCTGAAGCATACAAGTGCATAATGAGTAAGCTTCGGGACTGAAACACTCTGCCGACTCGTAACCAATGAATGAGTCGGGAGCAAGAATTCCTGACCATGGACTGTCTCAGCTTTTGTCCAAGCGACAACCGACTCTGGTGTAGCATCTACTTGCCGCGCGGAGGTCTTGATCGGGCTGAATAGGACTTCTGGGTTTCCGCAGCGGCGCGTAAGCTCGTCGATTGCTGCTCCCACGGAGTTCCCGATTCCCCACAAAAAGACGCCATTGTTCGCCAGACGCTCCTCGTCTTTGCGACGAAGAATTTGCTCTATTCCTTGGCCGGCTTCGGTGCCGAATCGCGTCCAACAGAAACACTCTGGAAGATCCATATAGTTCCCCATCTAACCGCATTATGCATTATTATGCACTTTGTGCCAAGCGATTCCGAAGCGCTTAAAAGCTTCATGGAGGAAAAGCATCTTGGCCAGGTAGATCTGGCCCGTAAGGCTGGCGTAAGCCAGTCCACGGTGTCGCGCGCCCTCAGTGGATTTTCTTTGAGACGTGGACGTGCCCGGTCAAGATTATTCATTTATGCACAAATAAAAGACCCCGAGCGGCAAGTCCCGCCAAAAAAAGGCCCACAACGCGTGATGACAGCGTTTCAACGTATTTGGGATGGAACAGAAGCGCATGCAAGTGCAGTTGCGAGGATAATTGACGCACTGGAAGATCTGAAACCCGCCAGCAAGAAACAGGGATGAAAGTCAAATTGGCCACGAAAGAAAACGCGAATCAACTCCGGTCACGTTTGAAGAAGCTAGGTCTGAGCGATTTAGTGGTCAAAGCAGCGTGGCCGCGATGGTGGAGTGATGAAGCTGACAGTTCGTCGTCGGCGCGCGTGGAGCTTCGTTTCTCATTGGCTAGGAAACTCGGATTGGACCCACACTCACTGCTCGATGACCAGGAGCAGCCGAGGTTTGTTTGGCGAGATGAGGCACGATTCAAACACTTGTCCGGGGAGAGTGAGATTGAGCAATCGGCTATCACTTCATTTGGCAAGGCAATCGGTTCTGTCCTGATCTCCGTATCTCCCGGTCCAATCGCAATAGGCGGTACGAGCGCACAAGAATTGCGCAAAGCCATCCTCAGCGACAAGCAGCCGTATGTGCGCTTGGTCGACCTACTTTCGTTGTGTTGGTCCACCGGCATACCCGTGGTGCATCTGAGGGTGTTTCCGTGGCCCCAGAAGCGTATGGCAGCCATGACAGTTCAGGTGAAGGATCGTTCCGCGATTCTTTTAGGTAAGGATTCGATGTACCCTGCTCAGATCGCGTTCTACCTTGCACATGAACTTGGACACATCGCCCTTTCCCATCTCACTGCTGACCGCGTAATAGTTGATCTTGAGCAACAAACCCCCAGCCTTGCCGAACAGGATGTAGAGGAGACCGCAGCAGACCGTTTCGCGCTGGAACTGCTCACCGGCGACGCTAGGCCGACGGTTTTGCCGTCGGAAGCACGGTACAGTGCCCGTGAACTTGCTCGTGTGGCGCTAGCCTCGGCCGAGGAACTGAAAGTCGAGCCGGGCACACTTGCTCTCTGCTTCGGTTATTCAACAAACGATTGGGCGACTGCTAATGGATCTTTGCAGCGCATCTACTCTGCTCCAAAGCAAGTTTGGAATGAAGTGAACAGTCTCGCGCAAAGCCAGCTCGCAATGGATCGGGTTCCCAGTGACGCTGTCGATTACGTGAACGCAGTTTTGGGGGCCGAGCCGGCATGAACACCGTTGTAGACAATGACATCTTATACAAAGGGCTCTGCTACGGGGTGCTTCACGATATCGTCCACGCCTACGACGGCACAGCCGGGAGCGTCGGCGTGCTGGGTGCGGCACGATTCGTCGTCGGGAAGAAACTTCAGAAGACGAGCTTGAGGCGAACTGCAGATCTCGTAGCGGAAGAATTCAGCAACTTTCTTTCTGCCGCAGTCCAATTAGAACCAAGCGATAGTGAGCAAAGTCTGGCCGCCGACCTAGAGTCTGCTGCGCAGCAACTCGATGTCAATCTTGATGCGGGGGAAAGCCAACTCTGTGCGATTGCGATTGAGAGAGTCATCCCGGTCTTGTTAACCGGGGACAAGCGGGCGATCACGGCGATGGAGCGCCTTCTCGATGCCGAACTGCGACTTCACGGTTTACGTGGAAAAGTGAGATGCCTGGAACAGGCAGTCCTTTATGTCCTTCACCAAAAGGACTTGGAAACGCTCAGGACAGCCATTTGCACAGAACCGATGGTGGATAAGACACTCACGATTTGCTTCGGTTGCAGTAGCGCAAGTACGCAACGTGAAACTGTGCTTGAAGGACTGGACAGTTACATCAGGGCACTTCGCTCCGTTGCGACACGTATTCTTGCAAGCTAAAGTTAGTCGCGAACGAACACAGCATACGGTGAAACAATTTCGGCGATCAAGCCTATGTGCACAATCGGCTCATCGTGAGGTTGAGTAACTCCCTCGGCGCTCACCTCCAAGCAAGCCTTATCAACCCTACCAGCAACATACTGGCTACCGATGCGCCCCATACTGTTGCCTATGGCTACCTTCGTTTTGCCCAACGCAAGATCAAAATCATCACGCCGCAAATTCTTGATTGCGAGAGCGTAGCGGGAACCTCGTACGTTGATTGCAGCTGGAATCTTTTCCCACGTAATTCCATCACGTGAAAAGTCCGTCGCCCGAATTGGAACCGCAAAGTGCTTGGAGACCATTGGTTGCATGCACAGGTAAATGATGCCAGCCTTTCGCTCATAGTTGCGAGCGAACGGTTGGACCATGCTGACGGGGTGGCACGTGTTACCCCCATAGCCCCACAACGCAAACCCAGCATCCTCGATTTCTTTCCTCTTGCGTTCGATTATGTCTTCGAGGGATTCTTGGGCGTGAGTTCCGACCTTCATGTACAACAGGCCCTCACCAGGTTTAATGATTGGCGCCATGGCCGTCCTCCAATAGTTCCAGCGAGTACTCGTCTTCGTGGGCCTTACCGTAATCCAAACGTTCCTTCTCGCGTACGTACCGCACGCGCGGCGGATTGTCACGCCCGTAAAAATGTGCCAAGCGAGCGGGATCACTGATTCGTTCGCTTGGCTGCGGCGGTTGATTACCGGGCAGAGCTTTGAGTATCAAATTGCACGAGCGGAGGTTGGGCGCATCATCGAGGTGATAGTGGTGCAATTGAGGCATCATTCGCTGTACGAAGAACCCCGATTGGATCGCAAAAGTCTGAGCGTTGGCAAGTACGCGCTTTGGCCAGTCCAGGTCGGGATCGTCAGCGATCACGATCATGCCTTCACCCTTATACCCGGTAGCCTCCATACCTCGTTGAATAAAAACTTTGACGCTTTCCCCATCATTGCTGGCTCCCCAAGGAGGGTTGGTGTAGAAACAGTCAAAATCTGTCGGACCTGGGAATGCGTCCAGGCAGTTATACAACTGCGCCCGAATTTGGTCGAGACGCTCATTGTCCGCGAATCGCGTGACCGCCCCGCAAATGCGTTCGTCGAAGTCAAACACAGTGATTTCAGAAGGCCCGTAGTTGATAATCTCTCGCTTGTGCAGATAGGCCACGCAAACGCTGATTGCATCGCCATCGCCCAAGAAAGCAAGTTTCTTACCCTTTGCCCATCGAGCCACGAGTTCACTCTGAAGGACCATATCACCCGTCTTCATGTAGATCTGATCAAACACTCTGAGCGGCCTGGGCCTGTTCTGAACTACGTCGGAGATAGCGTTGACAGCAGCCCGGAGATCTATGTCAGCATCGTCAGCCATATCGGGAATAATAGAGGAAGACGGAGCCCGCGCCAACATTTCTACGAAAACGCCGCTCGCTGGCTTCGCCTATTCTGCCAGCCCTATTGTCTCCAGTACGCGCACGGCTAGGTCCGCGACTTCGTCTGATGTCCTTCGAGTAGTATCGATAAAGAATATCGGGCAGCCGCAAGCGATGGCGTACGAAATCCCCACGGTCTCTTGCAGGATTTGTAATTCTCGCATTAGTTCTTCTGGAATATCTCGGCGTCCGTCCGGTCTTTGCTCGGTTCGTTGCAAAAGTACCGTTGGGTCGCACCTCAGGACGAGTACAGCATCAAGTTTGAGCTTTTGCAGTTGGACCGACGAAAACGGGATCGCTCGAAGTCCGTAGGTCTCTGCGGTGAGGGCGTGTGAATCCAGCACGACATGCGAATGTTGCCGAAGCTCGTTTACTTTTTGGATCACCCAGTCGTCGACACTGCCCACGTCGGCCGGACTGATGACGCTGGAAGACTTCTCACGGAGTTCCGGATAGTCGATCTTGATGCCTTCAGCTGCTTTGCGTTCAAGTAGAAGTTTGCCATAGTCAAACGCCTGTAGCGCTGGGAATCGGCCAGCTAGTGCATTACGCAATGTAGTCTTGCCAACACCTGGAGCGCCGGTCAATAAAACTATTTTCCCCATATTTCTGTTCTCTGTGATTACGCTTTTTGGGGTAACGCTAAATGGCGTGAACCCTTTTTTTTAGGCACCCTTCTTTCTAATCCAACAAGGAAACAGTGGGTCGAGAAAGAAGTAGTTGCCTTTGTAACGATCCAGAATATCTCTCGAATCTAGGGACTGAAGAGCCTTCTGAACAGAGGACGCTGGCCCGAGGCGGAATTCTTCGCGAACACCTTGGGAGTAGATTTCAGATGCCCCGCGGTAAGCGATTGCCTGTAACGCTGCGCGTGGGCGCGCCGAAAGTTGCTCCCAGAGAAGCTCGTAGTAAGTGGATTGGCTCGTGACAAGGGTCTCAATGACGGAATTTACGTCTGACACATCGAGTTGGCGTTTATCCTTCAGTTCCGCATAGTCCCAGAGCTCATGGGCAATGCGCTGTACGTCATAGGGAATCAAATCAGCGGAAGCCAGCAGGGTCTGTAAACCCTGCTCGTCAAGCGTCCTGCCCCTCTTGCGAAAGTGGCGAGTTATAAAGTCCTTCCAGTCTTTTGCCGGAATCTTGTCTAGGAACATTTGAGGGCCGGCTTTGTGAAAGGGGCGTTTGGCAGAGAGCATTTCCTCCATTAAGGACGGTTGAGATCCCGCGAAAACATACCCTACCTCTCTTTGCTCCTGAACCTGGTTCCGTATGG
>Ga0210398_10002595_pt1 | contig 17580 bp, 22 predicted proteins | sample IncBWC4OmetaG_FD_161047 | JGI IMG/M metagenome (GOLD analysis project Ga0210398, IMG submission 161047) | Forest soil microbial communities from Barre Woods Harvard Forest LTER site, Petersham, Massachusetts, United States - Inc-BW-C-4-O | ecosystem: Environmental > Terrestrial > Soil >... | reverse complement strand
ACGGAGAACCGCACCGCCGGCGTCCACTCGAACGGGAGGGCGTACTTCGCGAGGATGGGCTCCAGGCGCTTCACCAGCTCGCGGCAGAACTCCCTCGTCTCGGCCGCGTCGTTCACGCTCTTCCACCGGACGATGCCGTCGCCGGTCTCCCTGGCGATCTGGATGGACTCCTCGAACAGCGCGTCAACCTGGGCGAGCATCCATCCGGGCTCGGGTTCGTCCTGGGCCAGCCAGCGGCGCATGGCGAGGTCGACCACGTTGCCGTGGAAGAAGTTCCGCACGTCCTGGACCGGGGACTTGTGCCTGCGCAGCAGGTCACCCTTGGCCGGGCACTCGTCGTGGTTTCGAATCCGGCTCCAGGAGATCCGCAGCGCCTGGTCGCTCACAGGCCGCCGCCCATGCCGTCGTGCCGGCCGCGCCGGAACTTCTCCTCGTCCTCGGGATAGCGGGGGTTGACCACGATGACCGGCGTGCCGGTCTCCTTCTCGATGTCGGCCGCGACCTCCGGGTGATCCTCGTATCCGAACAGCACGTCGATGCCGAGGGCCTGCAGCTCACGGATGTACCCGATCTTGATCTCGGCGTTGTTCCGCCTGTCGCCCGGCGGGCGCTGCCGCAGGCTGTCGTACGGTACCCGGTGCCGGTCCAGCCACTGCAGGGAGACCTGCCGGGAGGATTCCGCGCTACCGGAGAAGACGTGCACCTGATGATGCAGGTAGTGCACCCGCGCGGCGGCCACGGGGCCGGCAATGGGCGTGTCGCCGGTCCGCGCGGCGCAGTAGGCGTCCCAGGTCGAATCCGGGTCGGCCATCGGGCTCAGGTGCCACCTGTGCCGGGTGTGCGCCAGAGTCGAGTCAAAGTCGAACCAGACCGCGGTCCTCAGCTCCAAGCGGTTCAACGCGTTCCTCCCTGCTGGGCCATCAGAAGCTCCTCGGCCTTGTCTGCGACCTCGCGGTCGGCCACCGTCTCGCGGATGTGGCTGACCACCGACTCCACGGACAGCAGCCCCAGCACCGCAGCCTCCACCCCGGCCCGGAATCCGTTCAGGCGGAGTTTCCTGGTGGCCTCCTGCGCATGCTCCTGCAGCCGGAACACCTCCGACGCGGGCTTCGCCTTCAGCGGCACGAACTCGAATCCGCCGACAGCGCTGTCCCACAGCGCGCACCCGACCTGGCGCTTACGGTTGTACTCGTCCAGGCTGCCCCGGCTCAGTGCCCCGAAGTTGCAGAACGTCACGCCCGTGCCGGTGCCGTAGCGCCAGACCCCGTGCGGCTCGTGAATGTGACCGTAGACAATGCTCCCGCACACGTCCATCGAGCCCGACCACCACTCCGCCGGGGCGTACTCGGCCCCGGCGTAGCCCGGCTCAGACCCCGGCGGGTAGATCGGGGCGTGCGTGACGATGAGCCCGCCATGCTGGGCGTACTCATCCTCGCGGTACCCGCGCAGGGCCTCCCGAACGCCTTCCGCGCTCCACGACTGCTGCCACGGGACGCCGTACAGGTGCGGGAACTCAGCGCTCCGGCCCTCCAGGCGACGCGCGCCGGCCAGGTAGAGCACGCCGAGCGGCTGAGTGGCCTCGATCGTGTCAAGCCGGTCATACTGGATGTCGTGGTTGCCCGGCACAATGAACAGCGGGCACGGGTGGGCGCTGATGACCTCGATGAGGTCCTGGACCACGCCGTGGTCGGTTCTCGCCGGGGCCTTGTGGTGGAAGACGTCACCAGCCCACACCACGGCGCGGACATCGCGGTCGCAGGCTACGTCGACCGTCTGGTGCAGCAAGTCCAGCAGGTCGGGCCAGTAGGTCTCGGTACAGCTGCTCGGCGGTCGCCTGGTGGCGTGGATGTCGTTGACGATCAGGTACTTGGCCACACCCCTTACTACGGCTCAGGTCGTGCTGAACGTCACCGGCACCCACGGGCCCGCGTGACCGTCGTCCGCGGCGAGCCTGGCGCGCACCCCGGCGGTGTACTGCGTCTTGCGCGCCAGCGAGCCGCCCTGCCACACCTCAGGGTTGGCCCCTTTCGCCGGGTGCCGCGGGTAGCTCCCCACCTCCGGCCCGGCCAGGCTCGGCCCCAGCGCGACAGCGACGTCGTACTCCTCGATCCCCGGCATCGGGGCCTGGTTCGGCACCGGCGCGGGGGCGGTCCACGTCAGCTTCACGCTGGTGTCACCGCCATCCGCCGTCAGCGCGCGCACCGGCGGGTACACCCAGCCGGGCGGAAGCGGCGCGGGGGCGGGGTTCGCCCAGCGGGCCAGCGCGGCCTCGTCGCCGGCGAAGTAGTCCATGTCCCCGCCGCCGGCCCCGGTGGCCCCGTTCTGCCAGAACGTCCACGACTTCCACGGGGAGACACTGGCCGGCGGACTGCCCGCGTAGAACGCGATGAACAGCGGGTAGCCCGAGCACGGCGTGAGCAGGTTCTGCGCCATGAACAGGCTGCTGTAGAGCAGCACCTTGCACTGCGGGGCGGCAGCCGCGACGTCCTGCAGAAACTGCAGCGCTCCGGAGCCGACGCCGCCAGCGGTGAACCCCGGCGGGAGCGCCTTCAGCTCCGTGTGCATGCGACGGGCGGCGTTCTCGGTGCCGTGGCCCTCGAAGCCGTCGGCGCCGACCGAGATCTCCACGTCCGCGATGAGCACCCGCGGCCGGTGAGGCTGGGCGTTCACCACCGACATGAAGAACTGCGCCTGGCGGGCCGCGCTGTCTGCCGGGTGAAAGAAGTGGTAAGCCCCGAAGACCTTGCCCTCAGCCGCCGCGTTGGCCGCGTTGGCCGCGTACGTGGGGTCCGACCAGCCGGCCCCCTCCGTGGCCTTGGCGAAGGCAAAGGCGTCGCCGCCCCAGCCCTGTACCGCCTGAAAGCTGCTCCGGTCTTCTCCGACCGCGTTGGACATCCTGGCCTCCTGCCTCTCGGCAGGGGGAATCGGGAGCTAGGCGACGGCCTGCCTGCAGACCGGGCAGTGCCCGGCGTCGGCAAGGGCCCGGTGGATGGCAGCCTCTGCCGCCACCTCGTCCCGGCGGGCCTGCCCGGCCTGCGACCGGAAGCGGATCGCGTCGCCCTCAGCGGCGGCCAGGCCGCCGGCCAGCTCGCGCAGCCGGGCACGGCGAACGGCCAGCTCCTCCAGGCGGCTGGTCGACGGCGGAGCGCGGCGGGCAGCCTCGGCCCTGGCTGCGGCAGCTGCGGCCTCAGCTACCTCCAGGCGGCCCAGCAGGGCCCGCAGCCGCTCGGCCCTGGCCGACGTGGCCTGAGCAACGGCCAGGGCCTCCTCAGCCGCGGTACAGGCCGCACGGCGCTCTCTGATCCCGGCGAACTCCTGGGCTTCCTCCAGCAGGGCCTTGCGCCGGGACCGGGCCGCGTCCAGCTCCCGGTCCGCCTGCTTGCGGACCCGGCCAGCCTCGGCAGCGGCCCCGAGCACCAGGGAGACGTTGGTCAGGTCGCCCAATCTCCTGGCAATCTCCGTGCCCGGCAGGCTCAGCAGGTAAGGCGGGTCGAGCTGGCGGGCGAAGTTCAGCTCGGTCAGCCCCAGCAGCTCGGACACCTGCGGCGGCACCTGGCTGTTCAGCTTGGTGTACGTGCAGGCGGTCCAGCCCTCACCGTCCTTGACCGGGGTCGGCACCAGCCGGGCCACCCGGTACTCGTTCTTCCCGCCCCGCGCGGCCGAGCGGGTGACCCGCGCGATGAACCGGCCGTCGCCGGCCGACACGCTGCACGACGCCTGCCCGCGGCTGACGTAGGAGGTTCCCCGGGCGTTGCGGGCGAGTAGCAGCACGGCGCGGAACAGCGCGCTCTTGCCCGAGCCGGTCGGCCCGGTGATGACGGTGAACTTACCGAGCGCGATGTCCGCCTGGCGCAGGCTCTGGTAGTTGCGGACCTCGATGCGGTTCAGCATGCTTACCAGTACGCCCTCTCTCGAACCGGACCGGGAGCATCGGGACGATGACCAGGTAGCTGGCGCCCTCGCCGTGGAAGTAGCCGAGCCACAGGTCCCTGGGCTCGAACCACAGGGAAACCCGCCTGTCCGGGGACAGGCGGGTCTTCAGGTCCCAGAAGCTCACCCGTCGTCGCTCACGTGGGAGCTGACGTGCGAGGTGTGCCCCTCGTCGTCGCTGCCCCCGCCGAAAACGCCGTGCGAGACACGCGGGTCGTCGTCAGCAGACCCGTAGGTGGCGCGCGCGCCCTCGTCGTAGTAGCCGCCGACCCTCGCCCGCCGCCACACCGAGTAGGGCACGTACTGCGGCTGCTGGCCGGCGATGCACAGCTCGTACCTGACGGCTCCGGCAACCCCGGTCTGCCTCACGCAGGTGATGTTGTCCCGCGTAGCGGTGGCGTCGTTGAGCCAGAAGAGCCCGAGGATAAGGCCGATGACAATGAGGGCTGCGGCCAGCCTGGCCATTGTCAGGCCCCCGCGCTGAAGTAGGGAACGGCGATGCCGGCCGAGCCGATGAGGTAGTGGCCGATGAAGCCGACGACCACGAGCACGAGCACCACGAAGCAGACGAAGGCGACAGCCCGGCCGTGCGCGTTGTGCACGCTGACCTCGGTGTTGGACCTCCACAGCTTGGCGAACCGCTCGCGCATCACCGGCGGCGTCAGCGGCAGCCTGATGACCCACGGGATGATGTGCCAGCCCTTGCGGTCGAACTCGACCGCGGTCATCGGGCTCACCCCGCAGTCATTGACGATGCCCTGCTTGCGGTCAATGGTCCGGTCAAGGATGCCGCCCTGCAGCGTGGCCCCCACCGGCGCCCAGTACGCCTGCACGATGCGCTTGATGACGAAGGCGGGCAGGAGGACGCCGAGGCTCCAGCGGCCCAGCCAAGCCGAGTGCTTCAGCTTCCACGCCGGGTGCCCCTGCGCGGAGACCGCCCAGTGCCAGATGTCGGGGAAGGCGAAGTCGACCAGCCAGACCGACAGCGCGCCAAGGGCGAAGGTCGCGAAGACGATGACCACCGGCGAAACGATGATCCGCCGCGTGGACACCGGCTTGTACCTGTCCTTGGCGAGCAGGGTCTGCACGGCCAGCAGGGCGAACACCGGCTCAGGGATGTCGCGGAAGGCGGCGTGCCGGAACGCTGGCCACACGGGGCCGGGGAACAGGTTGTCCCACCAGCCCTTGAGCGACCCGCCGCCGTGCACCCCGAACCAGCCGAACGGCATGTGCCAGTAGACCTCGAACAGGCCGAAGTACACCCCGGCGATAGCGCACGCGCCGACAAAGCCGGCCGCAATACCCCAGTACGTCATCTGGATGAACCGGAGGCGAACGTTCTCCCCGGTCAGCAGCGTGTGCTCAGACTCACCCAGTGCCTCGCGAGCGGCCCTGATGTCCTCGCGCCACAAGTGCCAAGCCTCACGCGGGTGGCGAGCGCGGTAGAGCCAGCCGGGCCGCTCCCCGGCAACCGGGCTGAGCAGCGCGGTCACGACTGGTTCGCTTCGATGATCCTCGGCAGGGTGACCTCGAAGTAGGTCACCCTGGCCGGGTGCCCGCCAGATACCATGTGCGCCTTCTCGAACGCGGCCAGTGCCTGGGTCTCGACCACCGGGCGCCTGGCCTTCGGCACGCCGCACTTGGCGAACAGCGCGGCCCGGCCGACCTTGGAGGTCATGTCCTTGGCCGCGGCGATCTGCCCGGCCGCGGTCGTCGTCCCGCACTTGGCGGAGATGACCGCCAGGTTCGCCTTGGCCACAGCGGCAGCCGATCCGGTAGCCAGTGCCGAGGCTTTCGCCGCGTCAGCTGACTTGTGCCCGCCGCACCCGGCCAGCGCGGCGGGCAGGGCAATGCCTGCCACCGCCAGCGCGGTAAGTCTCCTGCCGTTCTTCCCCATCCGTTTTCTCCCGTCCGAGTTATCAGAGAATGGTCCTGCACCCACTGCTACGGCTAGCCCGCCTCAGTCCGAAACGAGTAGCCCGGCCACGAGGCCGTAAAGACGTGCCCGCCCTCCGGGCACAACTGCACTGAGTCCTCGGGAGACTCTTCCATCGGGTCCTGGGGCTCTTCCCAGGTGCCCTCGAACTCGAAGCCGCACGCCTGCCCGTCCCGCCCGGGACAGGCGATGACGGCGACCAGGATCTTCGCCTGCTCAGCCGGCATGGCCGACTCCGTGGGCCAGGGCGCTGCGCACGTCATCGCGCAGCCTGGTCTTGAGAACCGGCATGCGGATATCCGTGTTCTGCACGCATTCAAACAAGTAGTGCTTATCCGAGCCAGTCCGGTAAACACGCCAGCGGAAGCCGTGCGCGCCATTGACCTCAGCCACGTACTGCTTAACCTGCAATTCCGGCGGAAACACCATTCACCTCGCCACTCGGTAGACGGTCTCGGGCACAGCCTTGAGCGGTGCGCCCGACGGGCCCTTGACGTAAGCCCGCACCCGCGTGATGCGGGTGCGGCAGACCGCGCAGTGCCCCTTGTCGCCCTCCATGGGTACCGCGTGGTGGGGCCCGTGCGCGGCCGAATAGTCCTCCAGGTGACGAGAATGAGCCTGGACCACCCACTGGCAGCTCCAGTCAATGTCCCGGTGGGCTACCTCGCGGTCATCGATCCGGATGCGCCGCAGCGTCACCACGTTGACCGCGGAACCGCCGATCGAGCGAGCCGCCCGCCGCCGGGCCGGACGCTCAACCTGCGGCTGGGCCGAGGCAACGATCTCGGTCCCCATGAACATCCACAGAGTGTGGGCCCAGCGGGTGATGTCGTCCGCGGTTACGTCATCAGCTTCGATACGACGCCGGCCCAGCGGGTAGTCAAACGGCACGAACGCTGAGTGCGAGATCGACAGCGGCATGCCCATGGAGCGCAGCCGGCTGGCCATCTCCGGAACCGTGTTGGAGTCAGCGTCATCAACGTGCGAGTACGAGGTGAGCCGTACGCCGTCCCGGCTGGAGCCGGTCTCCGGCGGCGGCCAGTCACCGCCCAGGAAGTCTTCCGGTATGTGCTGCGGGCCCCAGGACAGCGCCCTGGTGGCGATGCTGTATCCCCCGGCGTCGGTCAGGACGATGGGCGAGTCCAGCCAGGCGAAACCTGCGGGTGACGGCACGTCCCCGGCCCGCAGGTTCACGGTCTGGTGAGCTGTCGCCTCGTAAGTGGCCATGACCGCAGCCACGATGTCCGCCGACACCTGGTAGGTCGGGGCCCCGTACAGCGGGCGGCGCACCATGGCCAGGAAATCCGCCTCGTCATGTGACGGCGCGAACATCTGCAGCCATCGGGCGAGCAGGTCCCGGTCTCCGTTGTCAGCGCCCTCCATCGAGCGGAAAGCGCGCTCAGAGAAGAACGACCGGTAAAAGTCGACAACCGGCTGCGGCGGGTACTTGAGGCGCTCGTACAGCGTCGTGTGCGCGTCCAGCACCTCGCGAGGGGCGGTCACCACTCCCCGTTCGCGTGCTCGTCAAGATGCCGCTGCTTTGCTTCCTCGGCCGACACCCGATCCCAGAACTCCTCATCAGGCTCAACACCTGCTCCGCACACGTTGCAGTCAACGAGGTACTGACGCCGGATGACTACCCTCACAGCAGGAATCTTCACACTCCGACTCTACTCACTCTCTTGACTAGGGTCAAGCAATAGAAATGGCTCGGCGGGGCCCCGGACGCGTCGTTCGCGCCAGGGCCCCGCCGCGTCTCTCAGGAAGCCTCGGGAGCTTCCCAGTCCTCGGGCAGCAGGCGGCGGCACCCGTTCCTGATGGAGCCGTCACACATGCCGCCGCCCTGGTGAACGATGAACCCGGCCAGGTCGTGCACGGTACGCACGTCCCGCCAGGTCGAGCCGTCCAGGTTGGCGGCCTCAGCCGACACCGCGGCCAGGTCGTACATGGACACGTCGGCGACCGGAGTCTCCTCCAGGTCGGTGACGATCCGCAGCTGCAAGTCCCTGCTGACCGGGGACAGGCGGAAATACTGCTCCATGACCGAGCCGTACTCGCCGTCCACGATGTGGTCGGGCAGCGCCCGCAGCCCGGCGAACGCCGACTCGATCCCGCCAAGGATCTCCTCAGCCGCCTCGCCGGCCCAGTTGTAGGCAGCCTGCGGCGTGGACCCGCGGCGGCTGAACCCGGCGCCGGCACGGTCCCAGTCGACCAGGCCCGCCAGGGTCGCGAACCGGAACAGGTACCCGGACACGGTGGTCTGCTTCAGCCCGATGAGGCTGTTGCTGACCTCGATGCCGAAGCACCAGGCGTCATCCTCGGTGCCCGTCCCGATGACCACCTGCTGGGCCAGCGGGATGACGACCCGGAAGCTGGTGTGCTCCAGGTCGTGGAACAGCTTGTAGTCCACCAGCGCGCTGTCAGCGGCCTCGCTGCCCAGCTTGGCCCGGACGGCCAGCAGCACGACGTTCAGCAGCTCCACGTTGGAGAACGGCTCGACCGTGGCACGGGCCTGCGCCACGGCCAGCGGGACGTCCTCGGTGTCTCCCTCGTCGCGCCCAGTGCCGGCGACCAGCATCTTCAGCTCGATGCCGTCGCCGCTCTTCTTGCGCAGGCCCTCGGTGAGCGCCCAAGTGACGTTGGCCGACAGCATCTCGGGCGGCAGCCACTCGGCGTACTTCTGGTTGACCCGCGCCACCGAGCCGATGTGCGAGGCGCACTGGCGGGTGAGCTGGTAAACCGTGCCGTCGGGCACCGTGAGCCACGCCGACGACGGGCCGGTCAGCTCGCCGTCGGGCCACCCCTTGCCGTAGTGCATCTCGATGCCCGGCTCGCAGGTGTAGAAGGTGATGAAGTCAAGCGGCTCGGTGACCGCCAGGCGCTCCCGGGCCTCGTCCACGGTGAGCATCTGGTCGGCCGCCGGGAAGGGGACGGTGGTGAAGTCCACCTCTTTGCCTCCTCGTGTTGGTCTGACTCCACCTACTACGGCCGGAGCGCTTTTTATCAGGTCACCGCCGGAACCTCGTCCGTTTCCCACGGCGCGCGCACGTCCACCGGCTCGGCCTTTCCGGCAGGCAGCACCTTCACGCTGTCGCTCCCGGTGAGGATCTTGATCTCGATCTCCAGGGCCGTCTCCGGGTTCTCCCGCAAGTACTGAGCCGCCTTGTCCTTGCCCTGGCCGAGCTGCAGCGGGCCGTAGTTGTACCAGGCGCCGGACTTCTTGACCACGCCGGCGGTCACGCCCATGTCGATGACCTCGCGGACACGCGAGATGCCCTCGCCGGCCAGGAAGTCGAACTCCGCGGTCTTGAAGGGCGGGGCCATCTTGTTCTTCACGACCTTGACCCGCACCCGGTGCCCGGTGACGTCGAGCCCGTCCTTCAGCGCCTCGATCCGCCGGATGTCCAGCCGGATCGACGCGTAGAACTTCAGCGCCTTGCCGCCCGTGGTGGTCTCGGGCGAGCCGAACATGATCCCGATCTTCTCGCGCAGCTGGTTGATGAAGATGATCGTGGTCTTGGTCTGGCTGCACGCGCCGGTGAGCTTGCGCAGCGCCTGGGACATGAGGCGGGCCTGGAGGCCGACGTGGCTGTCGCCCATCTCCCCCTCGATCTCGGCCTTGGGCACCAGCGCCGCCACCGAGTCGATGATGATGAGCGCGAACGCGCCCGACCGCACCAGCGTGTCCGCGATTTCCAGCCCCTGCTCGCCAGTGTCCGGCTGGGAGACGAACATCGCGCCGCTCTCGTGGTGCACGCGGTCCTCGCCGACGTCCACGCCCAGGGTCTCCGCCCAGGACGGGTCCAGCGCGTGCTCGGCGTCGATCATCGCGACCCGGCCGCCGCCCTTTTGCACGCTGGCGGCGGCGTGCAGCGCGAGACTGGTCTTGCCGCTGCTCTCCGGGCCGTAGATCTCCACGATCCGGCCGCGGGGCAGCCCGCCGATGCCGAGCGCGTTGTTCAGGGCGAACGAGCCGGAGTCGATGACCTCGATGGCCACGCGCTCCTCGTCGCCCAGGCGCATGATCGCGCCCTGGCCGTGCTCTCGCCTGATCTTGGCCAGCGCCTCTTCAAGCGGGTCCTTACCTGGTGCCTTACCTGGCATCGACGGTTTCCTTCCGGAGCACGGGCCAGACGATGGCCGGGTGAGCGGGCTTGTTCTTCTTGGCGGGCACGATCCTGGTCAGGACCGCCCGCCGGTCGGCAGGCATCCGGGCCGGGGCGAAGCCGAGCCAGTCCGCGCCCATGTGAGCCAGGGTGTAGGCGTCGGCGTCGTCGGTGCCGGTGAAACCGATGTCCGGCCAGCGCCGCTCGGCCGCCAACAGGCACTCTTCCTTGGGAACCCGCCCCTTGCCGGTCAGGTACAGCATCCGCAGGGACGGCTGAACGACGGCACACGGGAGGCCGAGCTGGTAGAGCCGGTGCCGGATAACCCAGTGCAGGCCGGCCAGCTCCAGGTGCGCCTCCACGCCCAGGACGCCCGAGCCGGCGATGCCCTCGATAAGCACCAGGTCGCACCCCTCGGCCGCGCGGACCATGTTGTCCAGGTGCCAGGCCATGCGCTCGGGCCCGCGCAGCTTCGCCGGCGGCTTCCAGCGGTACAGCGCCGCCGGCTCGCCCAGCGGGCCGATCTTGGCCCCGCCAGACAGGGTGAGCGAGGGGTCAAGGCCCAAGACCCGGAGGCCCGCCAGGCCAGCCTGGCGGGCCTCCGGCACGGCGTCAGTCACTAGTCGGCCAGGATCTCATCGAACGACTGGGCCGGCCTGCCGCCGCCGTTGCTAGCCGCCGCAGGCGCGCCAGCCATGGCCGGCTCCTCGGCGAACGGGTCAGCCGCCTGCTCAGCAGGGGCGGGCTCCCGCGTCGCGGCGGGCGGGGCGGCGGGCTCGCCGAACAGGTCATCGTCCACGGCCTGGTCCGGCGCGGCCTTGCTGCCCTGCGGCGCGAACTCGTCCAGGCCGCCAGGGTGGTCGGCGAGCAGGTCGTCCAGGCTCTTGTCCAGGTCCTGGCCCGGCTGGCCGCTGGACAGCGCGCTGTCGCTGATCGGGTCGGGAACCGGAATCCCGTTCTCGAAGCGTTCGAGCTTCGCCCACGCGGCCTCAACCGTGTCCACGTCAGTGGTCATGAAGTCGCGGTCCGGCTCCTTCCCGCAGGCGACGCGCAGGTGCGCCTCGGTCGGCCGGTTGGACTTCGTTCCCCACAGCGCCTTAACCAGCTCCGCGACCTTCGGGTCACGGTGAGCGGGCCGGAGAGGCGACTTGAACAGGTGCCGCTTGAAGTTATCGTCCTCGCACCAGACCACCACGTCGGCAGCCCGCCACTCGAACGCTGCTCCCGGCGGAAGGTCCAGCAGGTTCTGGATCTCCGGGCGAACGTCCAGCAGGTTGTTGTACTGCCGCTGCGTCATCGACCAGACGAGGATCTCCGCCATCGGCGGGACCTGCAGCTCAGTGCTCCCCCGGCTGGTGCACTTGTAGCGGATGACCGGGACGGCCCACCGGCGGTCCGGGGACATCCCCCGGGTGCCCTTCACGGCCGAGGCGCAGGCCGGGCACCGGACCGGGTCCAGGCCGTTGCCCGACCCTTCGATGACGGAAGGGTCACCCAGGCAGATCTGCCCGCCGACGAACGTCGTGGCGTAGACCTGCTTGTAGACGGACCCGTCCTTGCGCTTCTTGTCCTCCATGACGGGCGAGCCGTCCTCGTTGAAATAGGGGGCACGGAAGGCGTGGACCCACTCGTACCACACCTCGTCCCTGTTCCCCGGGATGAGGAGGCGGGCGTACTCCCCGGTCACCAGCGTGAGGCTGGGGAACTGGTCCGCCTGGCCGCCGGTGCGGAAACCCTCGTCAAGCGATGCTCTCGGCATACTGTCTCCCTGGTCGGATTCTCTGCCCACCTACTACGCCCGGCGCCCGCAGCCTCAGTGATCAGTGACCGCCCTGATTGCCTGCGCCTCGGGAACGACCTCAAGCCGGTCCACCGGGTAGTTCCAGCGTTCGATCGGGTCGGGAACCTGCAGCTCGAAGTCCCCGAACTCGTGAACGACGCGCGTCAGTTCCTCGATGGCCTCTGTGGCTTTCATGCCGCCACGATCGTCAGCGTTCGAGCGAGGACGACCACGGGATGTAGTGCTGCAATGTGGTGAGCAGCTCGGCGCGGATGTCGCGCAGGCCGAAGAACATGCCCTTGGCGGCGTCCTCGGCCTGCTCGATGAGGTCGGCGGTAGCCTCGGCGGCCCGCTGCTCACGGCGCTGGGGCGACGACGTGACGCGCGCCTGGACCTCGCGGTCCTTGACGCTCTCGTACTCGCGGGCCATGGCCGCCTTCGCGAACTTCACCAGCGCCTCGTCATAGGCGTCGGACGTGACGGCGGCGGCCCGCTTCGCCTCGCGCCGGGCACGGCGCCGGTACCCGGCCACCTCGGCCATGATGACCTCGGCACGGTCCAGCCGGGGCCGCAGCACCTCGCGCAGCACCCGGTGAACCTCCGCAGGGTCCGCGTCGTGCGCGGGCACCTCGAAAGCGCGCAGCCCGGCCATCTCGTTGAGCAGGTCGGTAACCTGCTGACGGGCGGCCTCAGTCACTCAGCCGACTTCTTTGGCGCGTACTTGTCGAGCAGCCGGTTGCGCTCCGCGCGGTGCTTCGCCACTTCCGTCATGTGGGTCTCCCGCTGGGCTGGCTCCTGCTTAGCCAGGGAGACGTGCCTGAACGCTGCCGCCTCAGCGGACATGATCCCGAAGACATCGCCGGTCGTCATCCGCGCGGCGCACGCTGCCGGGTCTTCCACCCCGCGGGCTGCGAGCATGCGAAGCAGGTCGGTCTCCTCCACGAGTACGTCGAACCTGACCTTGCCCCAGTCAGTGGCCCAGCCATCCTTGATTTCCATGCCGTCTACTACAGCCGAAGACCAGCGGTCAGCGCGGCGGAATCCACCGAGTCCGCGGCGTAGCGCACCGACGCGCTGCCGAGGATGACCGAGACGTGCGGCTCGTAGGCCGGCGACAGCCCGCAGGGGAACTTCACCGGCACGCTGCCGCCGGGCAGCCGCAGCTCAACCGAGTTCTGACCGGGCAGCGCCCGCATCAGCTCGGCCAGCCTGGTCACCTGCTCGCGCGTCGGGTCCTCGCGCACCACTACGACCACCTTCCGCGGCGGCCCCGGCTCCGGGGCAGGGACCGCAGGCAGCTCCGAGTCCCGGGGAGACTCGGCGGTTTCTGGGACTTGCGGCCTCGGCCCGGGTGCGACGTGGCAGCGCTCGCACTTGTCCTTCTTGCCGACCACGACCTGGCCGTCCTCGACATGGATGTCTTTGACCGAGCCCCAGGACTTGCCCATGTGCCACTCGGCGACCATCTCCGGCCAGGGCTCGCCCGGCCCGGTGACCGGGTAGGCGACCGCGGGCTGCAGCAGGCGGATGACCTCGACCGGGGGAACGTCCTTGCGCACCTCGAACATCAGGGCGTCGTGGACGTTCATAATCAGGCGGACCTTATCAGTCAGCCCGGCCCTGGCCAGGGCGCGGATCGCACGGACCATGGCCACCTTCACGTAGTCGCCGGTAGCCGGCCCCTGGATAACCGCGTTGCCGGCCGTCATCTCCTCGGCTGCCCGCACCCTGGGGTTCTCGTCCCTGATGCGGTGCAGGGTAATCCGGCGGCCGAACTTCGTGATGACGTACCCGTCGCGCCGGGCCCGCGCGATGGCCCTGCGGCGGTACGGCTGCATGTGCGGGTAGGCCGCGTTGTACTGCGCGTCCTTCTCCTGGGCCTGGTCGATGGTCAGGCCCAGCTGGTCGGCCAGCGCCCGGATGCCCTGGCCGTAGACCGAGGCGAAATTCCTGGTCTTGCCTATCTGCCTGTCCGCCTTGGTCACGTCCTCGACGGCGATACCGAGCATTAGCGCGGCGGTGCGGCTGTGCACGTCCTGCCCGCTGGCGAACGCCTCCAGCAGGGCCGTCTCGCCGGCCTCCGCCGCCATGACCCGCAGCTCGATCTGGGAGTAGTCGAACCCGAGGAAGTAGTAGCCTAGCTCCTCCGGCTCGGGCGTGTCCGGGCAGCCGGCCTCTTCCAGCACCAGGTCATACCAGGGCCGCGAGCCCGGCAGCGTCGCGGCGAGGACGTCACGGAAGTTAAAGTCGAACACCGTCCCGTCACGCAGCTCGTAGTGGTAGTAGCCCGGTGACTGCTGGTAGTTCATCGACTCGCAGGAGAACCGGCCGCCGATGGTGCCGTGCTGCAGCAGCGAGGGGTGGGCCCGGCCGTCAGCCGCCCAGCTGTACTTGTCCTCGTAGATATCGAGGAAGTTGGCGCGCAGCGTCAGCAGCCGGGCCCACCCCATGTACTTCCTGACCACGGGGTAGTCCTTGGCCAGGCCGGGCAGCGCGTTCTTGGCGTCCACGCTCGGCTTGCCGCCCGGCGTCTTGTGCAGGACCGGCATGCCGCACTTGTTGTAGAGCAGGTCCCCGAACTGGGCGCTGCTGTTGAAGTTGAAGGACGGCGGCAGCTTCTCGCCGGTCATCTCCTCGAAGTCCCCGATGATTTCCGCCATCAGCCGCTCGGCGAACTCGCGGGCCTCCGCCGACTTGGCCCGCATCAGGTTCCAGTCGTAGCGAATGCCGACGTCACTCATCGAGCAGATGACCGGCAGCACGTTCATCTCGACCTTGTAGATGAACGCGCCCTTCACCCGCGGCCAGCGGTCCAGGTGGTGGCGCAGGCACCACACCGCGTCCTCGCACGCGTAGGCGATGACCTCCGGGTCGGCCGGGTTGAAGACATTGAACCGGACCGACTTCTTCTCCTTCTCCGTCGGCGGCCGGCCGAGGATGGCGGCTTGCAACTCAGCCAGCTCGCGCATCTTGTGGCCGTAGTTGTCCAGCGTGGAGGCCTTGAGCGCGTGGCTCTTGTTCTTGCCCTCGGAGTAGCTCTCCAGCATCGTGCAGGACCGGACCGGGTAGTAGCCGTGCGAGGCCCGGACCTGACGGCCGAACAGCGGGTGGTCCCACAAGTTGCGCAGGAACCACCGGGCAGCCCACCGGAGTTCGGCAACCGCGCCGTGCGCCACCCCGAGCGGCAGGCCCTCGTCATCGACCGCGTGCAGCAGCTCCCACAGCAGGGGAGCGACCGCCTTGTTGTCGACGTTGGCGCCTGAGTCGAAAGCCAGCGGGATCATCCGGGCCCAGGCGAGGGAGTTGGTGAGCTGCCAGGAGACCAGGAAGTTCTCCTCCGGGTGCAGCGACGCGCCCTCGCGCGAGTCCCCCAGGTAACCGGTCTCCACGTCGAACCCGAACGGCAGCTTGGCCGCCATCAGCGCGAGCACGCGCTCGCGGATCTCGCCCAGGTCGGTGAGCAGGTCGTAGCTCGGGGCTGCCGGGACATCGGTGACCGCGGTCACAGCCCGGCCTCGCAGAGCCTGCAGACGTCCATCGAGAACATCGCCTCCTCAGGGAACAGGCACCCGCACAGCGAGCACCAGTAGATGCTTGACTCGCGGGCCTTCTTGGCGCAGCACGACCCGTACATCAGGCCGCCCACCTCGGTACACGACACCCGCGCCGCCCACCGGCGGCAGCCGAAGCACCGGACGTAAGGAGACGGAAGGGCCTGCACAGCTATACGGCGCTATCTCCGCCGGCGTCGTGCTCGGCGATTTTCACGCGCATCGCGGCAAGCTGACCGGGGTCCATGACCTTCATGGCCGCGCCCACGATGACCAGCAGCTGGTCACGCTCGGTTGTCATGTCTCTGAGTTCGCGCCTGGCCAGTGCCAGGTCGTCCGCGTCGCAACCCATGTCACCAACGAGCTACGAGCGACTCGGCGACGCCAGCCCGCGTGCCGCTGCGCCAGGCGGACTCGGCGACGGCGAGCGCCCGGCGGCAGCGGCCGATGCGGTCGGCAGTGTACGCGCCGATGTAGGGGATGACCCGGCTGGCCACGAAACGGTCGACCCGCTCGCGGGACGCGGCCTCGCGCGGGTGCATGCCGTCGCGGACCCCGGCGCTGATCTGCTCGGCAGCCACCAGGCGCGAGGCCAGCAGGCCGATGACCGCGCCCAGGTCCGGGGCGCTCAGCTGGCCGGCCACCGCGACGGCGGCCCGCTTGTCCCCGCTCATGAGCAGGTCGGCGAAGTCACCGCCGGGCTCGGCCGGGCAGACGACTGCGGCCATCTCCCGGCCCGGTGCCAGCCCGGCCATTCGGGCCTGCTCGCACGCCAGGTAGGCCCGCTCCAGGCTCCCGCACCGGGCGAGCACGTCGTAGGCGAAGTTGGGCGTCGCCCCGGGCCACCAGGACGCCACCAGCGCAGTCCGGTCCTCCACCTTGCTCGGCTCGCAGCACCGGACCAGCTGGGCGGCCTTGGAGGCCTGCAGCGCGGCCAGGTGCGGCACCAGCGCGGTGCCGTCGCGGGCGAAGTCGGGCTCAGCGGAGACGAGCACCGTGTACGTGGCGTCCAGCCCGCCGTCCGCGGCCACCAGGGCCGCGTTCCCGGCGTTCTTCAGCTTCTCCGCCCCGTAGACCACGGTCCTCCGGCCGCCCGGCGGCGGGCTGGACAGCAGGGCGTCCCAGACCTCGCGCTCGGGCACCTCCCCGGCGAACAGCGCACCGCACTGGTCAGGCGGCGCCCCCTCACGGTGCGCCGCCACCACCTCCCGTACGAGCACGGGCTCCGGGCCGCACACCCAGGTGACCTTGCGAAGGGGCTTCTTGCGCTGCCACTGCCAGTACGTCGCCATGCCCCTTATTGCGCCCGGCGGCGGAACGTCCCCGTCTGGGCAGCCAGGGCGCGAATCATCTCCGGCGTGTAGCGGCCCCCCTCGGCCAGCTGCATGCGCCGCGTGGCGGGCCCGGCCTGGGCCAGCTCGGCCGCGATGTACTTCTCGAACCCGAGCCGGGTCACGGCGGCCCAGCGCGGCCCGTTGGGGCCGGTCGCCTGCGCGATGGCGTCGATCAGGTGGTTGATCCGGGCGTGCACCAGGAAGAACGGGTCCGGCGCGGTGCCCGCGGCGGCGAGTTCGGCGAACTTAGCCTGGTTGTCCGCCACCAGCCGCTCGAACTCGGCCGCTACGCCCTCGATCGAGGGCGGGGCAGGCAACTGAGCGTCGCGGGCCGCCTGCGGCGGGCCAGACGGGATGCGGCCCTGCGCGACCGGCCGCCCCGGCGGCGAGCCGGGCACCTGGCCATCGCCGTTCTGCGTGCGGTTCGTCTTACGGGGCTGGCCGTTCGGGCTGGACACGGAGGCTCTCCTGACGCGACGGGGGCAATGTCACGTCCAATCGGGCGGCGGAATCTCCCCCGCCCAATCACTCCCCGGAGAAAACCGCCTCCAGCGCGACCCGCGTCCCCAGCCGGGCGCCGGGGTAGCGCGCCAGCTCGGTCAGCAGGCGCAGCGCCTGCTCCGGGCTGACCCCGGGCGCGATGTCGGGGCCGAACACCTTCCACTGGCCGGAGACGGCCTCGGCCGCCCACACCGCGAGCAGCTGCGCCTGGGCCGGCAGCCAGCCGCGCAGGTTCTGCGCCAGTAGCGCGGCCTGGCCCGAGCGGGCGGCGCGGACGACGGAGGCGACCGCGGCCTTGTCCCGGGAGTCGGCGGGCTCCGGCCCCGCTTCCCGGGCGGCCACCAGCACCCGGCAGCGGGAAACGACGGTGGGCAGCGGGCGGCGGGCGGCGGCGAGCACGAACCGGGTACAGTCCGGGGGCTCTTCCAGGGTCTTGAGCAGC
>Ga0210398_10002594_pt1 | contig 17582 bp, 13 predicted proteins | sample IncBWC4OmetaG_FD_161047 | JGI IMG/M metagenome (GOLD analysis project Ga0210398, IMG submission 161047) | Forest soil microbial communities from Barre Woods Harvard Forest LTER site, Petersham, Massachusetts, United States - Inc-BW-C-4-O | ecosystem: Environmental > Terrestrial > Soil >... | reverse complement strand
AGCAAGGCGAAGGCCCTGGAGCACCGCAAGCAGATTCGCTGCAAGAACATCTTTGCGGTGCCGGGTAATCACGACAAACAAATTCGCAAGCTGACCGAGGAGTTCTCCTGGCTCAGCAACCTCGCGGAAATCTCCATACATGGCCAGCCCGTCGTGATCTGTCACTACGCCATGCGGGTCTGGAATCGCTCCCATCACGGAGCCTGGCAGCTGTACGGACATTCTCATGGGAACCTGCCTGACACACCTACTTCCCTTTCCATGGATGTCGGTGTTGACACTCACGATTTCCGTCCGTGGCATTTCGACGAAATCAACTTGCTGATGACTGAGAAGGCAAAGCGGCTGAGCGAGCTACGACGTACTGATCCATTGAATATCCACTAGTTCAGGGTTCGTTCGAGCTATAGGCACTCTCCAAACTTAGGAACCCACAATTCGCCGCTTTGGGCCATTCTGGCTCGCGGTCCTCAGCAAGACGTTCGCAATCGGCAGTGAACACTTTCCCCCGAAGAGGACTTCTGGACAGCGTCAAAGTGCGCCATCAAGTGTCGCACCCGCTCCGCCGTGACTCAGGCAGAAGCAGCAATCGCAATCGCCACCTCTCTCCATCGGTAAACACTAGCCGACTTCCCGTTACCAATCGTCGATGAGTGCTTCGGCGATAAATGCGCGAACCAAGGGACTTCTCGACTACACCTAATGGCAGGCAGCACCCGGTACACAGGATCGTGACCTGAAACTGCCAAGGGATGGGTGATTCGAACTGTTGGTCCCTTTTACCGGTTCTGTTGTTTTCCCAATGGGACTGTGAGATGCTCCTGTTGGTAACCAAAATTTAAGGGGTGACGACACCGGATTTTATGAAAGCGAAAAAGGACGTACAACCGGGAACGCTGGCGCTGATGGTGCTGAAGACCCTAGATGTCATGGGGGAACTCCACGGATATGGCATTGCCCGGCGGATCGAGCAGATTAGTGGAGACATCCTTTTTGTCAATCAGGGAACACTTTATCCAGTCCTCCTGAGACTAGAGCAAGAAGGGGCGATTGCATCAGAATGGGGCCCCTCTGAAAACAACCGTCGTGCCCGGTTCTACAAGCTGACACGCGCGGGTCGCAAGCTCCTCGAAACCGAGAAGCACGACTGGGAGCAGAAGGCGGCAATCATTGCCCGCTTCTTCGAGGTGAAAGCGGAGGATCTTGCATGAAGACTCTCAATCGATTCCTGATCCGTCTGCGCAATCTTGTCACTGGCCAGCGCGGCGATCAGAGGCTGCGTGAAGAGTTGGAAGACCACGTGGCGCGGGAGGCGGAAGCCAATATACAGGCCGGAATGAGCGAGGAAGAGGCGCGGCGGCGGGCGCGGATGAAGCTTGGCGCCACGGAAGCGATCCGAGAGCAGTACCACGCAGAGGAGGGATTGCCCTTGCTGGAATGCCTGGTGCAGGACACGCGATTTTCGCTGCGGCAGATGAGGCGTTCGCCGGGGTTCACGCTCGTCGTAGTGTTGACGATGGCACTAGGGATTGCGGCGACGACAACGATGTTCACGGTGGTGTATTCGACGCTGCTCAGGAGCTTGCCTTATCCACAGTCGGAGAGAATTGTCGCGATTCACGACACACGGATTACCGGGCGGTCTGCTGGTGGGCTGATGACGGGTCCGCGATTTTATGACATTGCAGCGCGAAACCGAAGCTTCTCCAGTCTGGCAATCTTGTACTTCGACGAGAGCACCCTGATAGCGGGAAAGAAGTTGCCTGTTTATGTGAAGGGAGCGGGAGCGAATGCAGGATTCTGGGATGTCTTCGCCACGGCGCCGATGCTAGGGCGCGTATTCGATGCGAGAGACGACGCGCCCCATGCCCCGCAAACCGTGGTGTTGAGCTATCCCGGATGGCAACGGCTCTTCGGAGGCGATCCGAACGTCATCGGAGAACAGGTGAAGCTGGGGCAGCAGACGGCGACGATTGTGGGCGTGATGCCGCGAGGTTTTTCAGCGTCGGGAGACGTGGAGCTGTGGCACGCGGCGCAGTCTACTCCGAATAGTTGGGGCAATGATCGGGGCGACGACCAGCGGGACGCCAATGTATTTGGGAGGTTGCGGTTGGGCGTAACCCTGGCGCAAGCTCAGGGCGATCTGGATCGGATCGGGGAGCAGCTCAGGAGAGAGTATCCGTCTAGCGACGGCGCGTGGAGGTTCACGAGCGAGACGCTGCGCGAGCACTGGTACGGTAACGTGCAACCGGCACTGGTTGCCTTGCTGATCGCGTCTGCGCTGCTGCTGATGATCGCTTGCATCAATGTGGCCAACCTGCTCTTGTCTCGGGCGACGACTCGGCAGCGAGAGGTCGCTCTAAGGCGGGCGCTGGGTGCCTCGGGACGGCGCGTGGCTTTTCAGTTTTGTGTGGAGAGTGTGCTCCTTGCGTTGGCAGGCGGCGGTACGGGAATCCTCCTGGCATTTGTGCTGACTCGCATCGCCGCTACCAGCCTGCCCGGGATTCTGGGGCAGTCAGGCACGATTCACATGGACGGTATTGTGACTGGGGTCGCTCTGCTGATTTCGGTGGCAACTGGAATCGTATTCGGAGTGGTTCCGGTGCTGGAGACACGGAAGGTGCAGTTGCATTCCGCGCTCAAGCAGGGTGACACACGCCTCGGAGGAGCAGCGGGCAACTGGTTGCGCAGCGTCCTGGTGGGGGTGCAGGTAGGTCTGTCTCTTGTGCTGCTGGTTGGTGCGTCGCTTCTGGCGGAGTCGCTGTGGAACTTGATGAAGCAGCCACTGGGATTTGAGCCGGAACACCTGCTGACGGTTCGGGTGCTGTTGCCGTGGGACACGACGCCCGAAGCGGTAGCCAATTTCTACAACGACGTGCAACAACGAATTGAAAATCTCCCTGGAGTAGAGGCTGCGGGGCAGATCAGTGCGCCGCCAGTGACCGATTTTCATGTGCGCGGCAGCTTCAACGCGGACTGGCTGCCGCAGGTTGCCAATCAGCCGGCAGTCAGCGCGGAAATCCGGAATATCGCCGGGAATCTGCTGGTGGCGATCGGGACGCCATTGCTGGCAGGGAGAGATTTTTCCGCAGCGGACCAGATCTCGACCGTGCCGCCGTTCCTGGTGAACGAGGCCCTGGTGCGGGAGTATCTGCCGAAGGGAGATCCAATCGGACATCATCTGCTCCTGGATGGACAGGCGCACGAGATTGTGGGAGTGGTTGCCGATGTGCGAGGGGTATCAGGAACGATCGCGGCAGAGCCTGGACCGGTTGTCTACTGGCCTGCGAACGCCCATGGCGGTTGGCATCGCTACTTTCTGGTGCGGACGAAGGTGCCGCCGGAACAATTGGCAAAGTCGATCCGCGAGCAGGTATACCAGTCAGACCCGCAGCAGTCAGTAGGCGAGATTGGGACGATGGATCAGCTTCTAGGCGACGCTGTGGCGCAACCACGGCTGAACGCAGCGATAGTTGTGTCATTTGCCGGGGTCGCATTGCTGCTGGCCTGCATTGGAATTTATGGAGTCGTCTCTTATCTCGCTGCGCAGCGCACGCAGGAGATTGGTGTCCGGATGGCACTGGGAGCGACACGTGCTGACATCACACGTTTTTTCGTGCGGCGGGCGATGGTCCCGGCAGCGATAGGACTGGCGACCGGTACTATGGTCTCGCTGGTGGTGAACAGGCTGTTACGCAGTCAGTTGTACGGGGTGCAACCAGATGATCTGCGGCTTTACCTTGCATCCCTGCTGGTCCTGCTGGCGCCCCTGCTGGTGGCTACCCTCAGGCCGGCGATACGCGCAGGGAAGACAGAGCCGATGGAGGCGTTGAGAGCGGAGTGAATACAGGACATCGCAAGAAGGATCGAAAACGGAGGTTCGCTCGCATCCATAACCTGACGACGAGACAGCGCCACGATGTACGGTTCCGCGACGAGATGCTGGAACTAGCAATCCAACTAACCCATCTCACTCAGCACTATCGAGCTTACATCTGTACGATTAGCCCCGTGAAGTCGGCCAGCCCAGGAATATGGTTAAAGGCTAGGCTCTCAACTGTCGAGAACAGGCCAACGCACTCATTGAAGACCTCGCTGACTATAAGTCCCTTGAAACGCCCTTCTCGGTAGCAACCGTGTCGGTCACCGTGCCCCCCTATGACGCGAACAGGGGTCGCAAAATCGGTTGTTCACGGATTCCCTGGCAGGCTTCGCGCAACAAAGCCTCCTTCTCGCGGATTTCCGTGACGTCGAACTCCTCTTCGAGTCGCGCCAAAACGCTCTCGGTTCGATCGTCATCGAGGAGCAAGCCTAGAATCGCACTCAGATCGCGGTCATCTGGGGTTCCGAGGAGGGTCTTCCCCCCCTTGCCCGGAGTCGATGACATATCGAGGAGGTTACGCGACACGAACTTCTGCGGATCTTCTCCGGGATAATGTTCAGCCACGAGGCGATGGACCGCGCTTCGAGTGGGCGCGAGGTTTACACGCAGACCGTCGGCCCAGGCGTGCGCGGGGCGGCAGCGGCACCCCGGGGCAAGGGCAGGTATAGGCCCGGCTGGCGGGCGATCTCCATGGCGATCCTATTCAGATCCTCGGGCGTGTAGTTCTTCATAGCACTTTTGGGGCAATGCCCCCCGTCAACTATTTTCCGACACCACCGGGATGGGAGGCAATGGGCGACGGACACCTTGCGGGTCGCAAGACATGGCGTTCTTAGTCCCTCACGGAAGTGTTTTCCCCAAAATGGAAAATTCGTGGGATTGGCATGTGTTCAATGCTCATCCTGTCTCCACTGGCCTTTTTCGGCAAACCAGATCCAGTCGGCTGCTGAGTGTCGGGCTGCAAACTACATCCTGATGTAGTCCAAGCGCTTCGGGACACCTACGGGACACTAGAAACCCTCCGAGAAGCATGAAGATGAGGCGATTCAGTGCGCAAACCAGGGGGCTAAGTGCTTGAGATTGAGAAATCTGGCGGAGAGGGAGGGATTCGAATCCGCCTAGAAACGTAAATTCAACAACATGCAAGGCCACGGATGGGCATAAGAGTACGTGAAAGGCTCTATTAGACAGGCAAACGGATCGCGAAACGGATTGCGGCCCGCGAATCGGCAGGAGGCGCACACGTTCGCTCTGGTTCTAAATTGTGCCCGAAAAAATGGTTCGGCGATAAAATAACAAGGACCGACTAATGCGATGAACCCGTCCATCTCCCATCAAGCGCCAAGCGCACGGCGCGAATCGGGTTTTACGCTTCTGGAATTGATCGTCGCGGCGACGATTTTGGCTATTCTCACGATGATGGCGTTGCCGCTGGCGCGGTTGGCCATCCAGCGCGAGAAGGAAAAGGAGCTGCGGCGGGCATTGTGGGAAATGCGCGACGCAATCGACCGCTATAAAGATCAGGCTGATCGTGGGGCGTTTCAGACCAAGGTGGACACCGGTGGCTATCCACCCGATCTTGAGACGCTCGTCAAGGGCATTGAAGCGCAAGGCGGCAAGAAGATTCGCTTCCTGCGTTCTGTCCCCATCGACCCTATGACGAAGAGCAAGGAGTGGGGCTTACGGTCGATGCAGGACGATCCTGATTCCAACTCCTGGGGTGGGCAGAGCGTGTTTGATGTCTACACCAAGTCGGAGGGTACAGGTCTCGATGGGACTAAGTACAAGGACTGGTAGAGTTCCCTAGAAAATTAATCAGCCGCCTCGTGGACTTAGCTGGCCGGAGGATGAGCTTGTCCCGCTAAGACGGAGCGACGCTGAATGCGCTTGAGCGTCGACGAGAGGAATCGGAGATCAAATAATGTCTCGAATTTCCCGTGACACTAGTGAAGTGCCATGCGCCATGGGGACCAATCGGCGAGATCGGGCTGTCCAATTTGAGAAAAAATATTGACCCATCGGTTTCCTTGCTACTGAGGGCATTGGTAATGCTCTGCGGGCTAGATGGCCATCCACCAATATATCTCCCCACTCTAGCGAACGGGTTCATCCTTGGCTACGCATTTGGTGTTGCCGCCACCGTCTACTACCCAGACGTAGTCCGCGGGGCCATACAAACTCCACTGGGTCCATTGATCGGTGGCTTGTGCCGATGTCGAAAATGTTCTGAATCTGGTCCCTGAACTGAATCCGAGAAAAAGGTCATGAGATGGTGCCGACATTTCCGCGGCTTCCACGCAGCCCAAATCCAGCCTTTGAAACGTGGCATCAATATACTGTTGGCCGTCGTCTGAGCCGACAACCAGCTTGTCCGCGGTTTCGAACATCCAATGACAGCAATCAAACAAGAAATGCCACTGTCCGTATTGCTTCCTCAATCCCGGTATTATCCGTGGTTCACCAATCTGCAGGAAAAAAATCGAGCCGATGTCCCTTGCGGCACCCCAGGCCGGTTTGCCTACAAGACTGGACAGTGCCTTCTCAATGGAATGGTTCTCTGTCATGGCATGTTTACCACCTTGTTGATAATACCTACCGCTAGACGAACCATATCGCTATAACTCATGCCTGTCTTGTCGATGTCGTGAAACAGCCGCTCCTGAGACCGGCTCATAGTCCTCCCGGTCTTCCGTTCGGCTGCTCTCTTTGCGTCATTCGCCTGCCTGTTCTCCCGCTGATTCCCTCCAAAGTTCGGGCCGAGGCCCTTTGCGCAGTAAATCATTCCGCCTGCAAAGCCCGCCTGGACGCCAAAGAACGCTCCAGTTCCTACGCCGACGGGAGTTGTCACAAATCCGGCCGGACCACCCGCAAAACCCAGGGAGCCGATCCCGCCGCCAACCAAGGCTCCGGTTCCTGCGCCCGCAGCGGTTGCCCCAGCCATGCATCCCGGATTCCGAGGAGCCAGGAGCCAATTCGTTGCGGTACTGCCGGCGTCTTGGACGGTGTTCAGCACTTGATTTCCTACTCCCGTGAGAGTGCTGGTAATCGTGTCCACCATTGACGGGGACCCGCCGTCGACAGTCACTGTGTCTACAGAGTCGGGGTACCACGTACCACCATTTGAGCCATTGGCACCCTCACATTCGGATTGCGTGCTGTGAAAGTCGTAATTCGAGATATTGCCAGCGTCGGGACTATTTTGGTCGATGCCACCATCATCATTCGTAGCCCCGTAATAACACCACAGACCATCAGGATCGGTATTAGACAGCGGATTGTTCATCACATATGCATAGCGATTCCAGGACTGTGGGCTGCTCGGGTCCGCCGCCCCTGCCGGATCGGGCGACAACCAGCGTCCCTGCGATGACCGGTATTGACGTTCGGGGAAGTAGTACGTTGTGTTGGTCATGCTGCCGTCGCTTTGCTGTCCGGTGAAATCCTTTGGGTATCCGCTACTGTAAGCGTACGACTCACCGAACGGCGCGTGTGCTCCGCTCTGTCCAAAATTCCCTCCGGTGTAGCTCCAGAATGCACGGCTCGTCCCCAGCCAGTCGCCCAACTGCACGCCCGTACCACCGCCGTACTCGCTTGCAAGTGAGCCTCCAGGGAAGGGATACTCAGAGTAGGCGGGGGTCTGGCCCGTAGCCGAAAGCTTAAAATTGGCGATTCTCACGTAGGAATTTTGGTATACACCATTGGCTGAATACTCCACTTTGTGGCCGAAGGCGTCGTACACGAAGGTATAAGTTTCGCCGCTGCCTTCAGAATAAGCGGTTGAGAGCGGCTTGCCTTCCGCGTCCCATGTGTACTTGTTAAATGTGTCATTCAAGACGTTTCCGTCGGAGTCGTAGCTCGCGCCGCTCAGAGTATATCGATTCGTGCTGGCACTGTAGCCCGGCACCCACGCAACTGATCCGCCCTTCGTCAAGTTGCCGAAGGCATCGTAACTGAAGGTTTGAGCCCACGCAGAGCCACAGTTTACACTTGCAAGTCGGCTAAGATCGTCAGCACTGTAGGTACAAGTCTGGGCGTCGGCTGCATTGAACGGGTCTGCAATCACTAGTTTTTGCAGGCTCGCGTTCGGATTCCACATCAGCGAACCAGAAATTGTCCCACCATTCAGCGCGACACCGTAGTACGTCATGCGCAGGGTGTTGGGATCATATTGATACGTGATCGGGTAGCAGGTTGAACCAGAGCAACTCGTCTCCAACTGAGTGGGCTGATTGCCGGTGGGCTGACCCGTCGATGTGTTGTAACTAATACTGGGCACTGGAGTTGAACCGTAGCTGAAGTCATAGATGCTGCCAGCTCGCCCCTCTCCATCAGGGATGTACCCAATCTCATCTTCGGTCAGGAACGGACCGAAGGTCTCGATTAGACCGTTCGCCCAGTAGGTTATCGGGATGCTGTAATACCCAGCTGAGTTTGGCGTGGACTCGTAAAAGTTTGATAGTTCCCCCCGTGCCGTGTAGCCAAAGCCTTCATCGGTTACCTTGGTGCAGGTTGAACATGTGGCTGTGTATCCCTCAGCTAGCCGCGCTTTGGCGTTGGCCATGCTTTGAGCATTCACAGTCGCAGCGTCATAGACAAAATACCGGTTGGTTGTGGCGTTAGGACCGGTATACGAGGTACTCAGTTCACGATGCAGGCAGTCATAAGCGTAACAACTCACGTTTCCGGCATTGTCGGTCCGCTTCACCAGATCCCCATTGTAAGGTCCAGGACACTTCCCACTGGCGTCAGAATCGTAAGTGTAGGTGGCCGTTCCCGGTCCCCATTCGGGATTGGTCTCCGACGTGAGCCTGTCTAACCCGTCGTACTGAAACATTCGCGTTTGAGGCGTGCTCTGCGCATTTTGCGCAATACCGGTCAGGCGATTCAGGCCGTCGTAGGTATACTTCGTCCAATACCCCGTTTGAGGAGTTGTCTGGGCGCAACTACCGCCGCCGTTTGCGCTACTGGTTAACTCGCAAACCGAGGTTAGGCGGCCCAAGCCGTCGTATTCCAGCTGCTTCTGCTTGTTGTTTTCTCCAGAAGGTGCAGGACCGATCGTAACAAGCATGTCGTTAATCTCGGACTTGTAGCTGGTGTATCCACCACCACCGTCTGTGACCTGAAGCGGTCGATTTAATGCATCATAGGTGGTTGTGGTCACGCTTGACCCGCAAGGAAGTGACGCCGTAGAAAGGCACGGCACCCCAACGCTGGACACTCTCCCCAATGCGTCATAGGTCGTTGCCACAGTGTCGAAATTCGCGGAACCCGGTGCTTGTCTCGTTTGGCTCAAATACGATCGTCCAAGGCCATCATTGGTAGTGAGCACGTCAACGCCGGACGCGCCATTGTTAAATAGCAACGAGGTTTCGACAGTAGCCGGAAGCGTTCCCCCCGGCGAATAAGTAGTCCAAGTTATGTTATCGAGCGGATCTTGGACGGAACGAACGCGCCAGAGAGGATCTGCTTTACCGTTCTGGTCGACATAGCCGTAAACCGTCACTTGGGTGTTCGCATCGATGGATGAGGTCAGCACTCCACCTGTGCAGTTCCATGTCTGCGCGGTGGTCAGAGTGTTGACGGGCAGTACAGTCGAGGTGAGCAGCAGATCATTGCAGCCGAAGACGCCATTGTAATAGTAATTTGTCGTCGCGCCGTTCACGTCAGTGAGACTGGAGATGGTGCCATTGGTGTTATACGATGCAGAAGACGTAAGGTTCAACGATCCGTTGACATAGGTAGTTGTCTGTGTCGGATGGCCCCCAGCATTGTAAGTATATGAGGTCTGGCTCACCATGCTTCCAGAGCTCAGCGTTGTGACTTTGCAAGGGTGATCAAGAATGTAGCTCGAAATCGATCCGCAACTAACTCCGTTCACATTTGCGTATGTCGTGTCCGTTTCGGATACGGGTGTGCCCGAAGGCGGGTACATAGCGCCAAAGCCATAATGTTTAACTGAAAGTACATCGCCTACCGAACCGTTCTGTTGGTCATACGTTGTTTCTACCAGCGAGGGCGATGAGGAGGTGCCAAGCGTTGTATAAACGTCGGTCTGGAAGAGGGAAGTGCCCGCTGGTAAAGTATTGGGGGCAGGTGTGATGCAAGTCGATTTGCTACTATTAATGCCGTTATAGCACGTGACTTCAGTGCTCAAAACGCCAAGATTCACGTCCGAAATAATCTTCTCAGTCTGATATCCGTCATAAAACTGATATGTGGTTATATCTCCGGCCGGATCAGTTTCAGTAACCGTATCGTAGGTGTCCGTACCCTGGGCCGTGATCGAGCTGACGTAAGTCCAGGTGCCAATGTGCCCGTTATTGTCATTAATCGTGCGGGTGAGAGTAGGCACCGAGCCGAAACCGCAGATAATGCCATTGTTCGACCCGGAATATCCATAGGCGATATATCCGCCATTTGGAAGCGTGAGCCGCGCAATGCGACCGGTAATATGGGGCGGGTTGTCCCCCGAATTGTCCGGCGTCCCTTCGTACGAGATGAGGTACGTCTCTCCATCTGCAAGCACTACACTTGTAGGAAAGTATGCAAGGCCGGGGGTATTGAATTCTGTTCCCTGACCGCAGCCGAAGTTCGTTTGTTGATAGTACTGTGTGTAGTTGACGTTAACATTTACGTTTCCGTTCAGATCGCTATAGGTATAGACATCCGAGGCTCCGTTGCGGGAGAACATGTTTCCAGGACTACTGGTGAGCACCGATTGTCCCAACGTATCGGTATAGGTTGTCACTCCCGTGGTAGAATTCTTGCTAAACGACGCTGTGACTTCGTCGGGGTCTTTGACTATGCCAGCCGTGGTTTGCGCGTTGCCGGATCGGTCATAGATCGTGGTCGTGTAACCCGTTGGCGGGTTGTTCAAGGTCGCAACAATCTGGTAGCCCGATCCATCGTAAGTTTCGCTTTGTCCGTCTATAATAGCTCCGCAACCGGGTTCATTAGTATATTCATTAAACTTAACGCTGAAGTCGGCAGGAAGTGGGTGCGTTGTCCCCATGGCGTCGACCACTGCGAAGTTGGTGTCCAACTCGTAATACCCCGTGTCACCGTCAGGAAGTACACACGTAGAGTCTTTGATGGTGTACGACACCCAAACGCCCACGTCGTCAGCAGGAAAAGGGTGGAAGCCGCCTGCTGGCCAGCCGAACCGCCCACTTCCTAAGTCCGCCGCCACCGGGGTTCCGGTTAATCCCCCTCCTGGCAGAGACGGTATCCCCGCCGATATTTCATAGTAGAAACCGGTGCCGGTCTGCACAGGGAATGCACCGAAGTTGCCCACGAGCTGGTAGGAAAACGGAAACTTGCCGTTTTTCTGAATGATTGGAATGGCTAAAGAGATGTTTGAGGATGCTAAGTTGATGGAGTCGTACTGACCACCGACTTGAGTGGAAAATGGCTGAATACCAGCAGAAGGATCGAGTTGAGCGGCTGCAACACTGACGAACGATGCAAAGAGGCAAAACGCAATTGCGAAACGAGCCACGAGATTCCTCCTGAGGAAATGTAAAGACTAATTCACGCCCCACTTTGGTAGGGCAAGCGCACGTCCGCGCGCATGCCCTGCCAACGACTCGCTGGCGCAGTCAATTCCACACTTCAGGGGAAGCCGCAAGGAGAAGATAATGCGGAGTGAGTTTTTATGCAGAGTGCGGCAGGCTAGCAAGGAATGAACTTCTTTTGGGGCCAATATGATCGGCTGATCGCCAGAGTGTGATCGCTTCGCATAATCTGCAATAGCGAATTGCTTTCAACCGTGCGCTGACAGGCAGCTACCGAAAAAGTCAGCTTAAGTATTGCCGACAACCGGCCAGAACTCACGAATGTGCAGTCTCCACGCTTTGCACGGTATATTGGATTGCGCCATGCATGGGCTGAATCCTCATCGTTTCGATCCGCCGCATCGAGGCGCACGAGGATTGCACGGACGCTATGTGGTACACCTTAGGTGTACTACATAGCGTCCGTGCCAGTCTCACCGCGCCAGTGGCAGTCCATTGCTTTTTGAAAAAGGACGGACTTTGAAAATGAGGCTGCTTTCAGCTTGCGTGGTTTTTCATTTCTCCATATCAATGGCCTGCTTTGCTCAGACTCCGACAGTCGCGGATACGACCAACTCGGATCCGGTCGCATACCTGAATCGCGCCCTCGACGAGATGCAGGCACACGCGTTGCGACGGAGTTTCGTGGATTGGCCGCGCGTTCGCGCCGAAGCGACGGCCCGGGCGCTCCACGCCACGGATACTGTGGGCACGTACGACGCAATTCGATTTACTCTCGACAGTCTCGGTGATCATCACAGCTCGCTTCATCTGACGCCTGCACTTGAAGCATTGGATGCGCAGTACCATGCGGCACACGCTCCGGATTCGCCCACCAGTGCGCAGCATGAGAGTTTCAGTCCGTACGTCGGACGTTATAAACCGGAGGGCCACCTGGAACACCGCGGGGACAAGACGATTGCGCTCGTGGTGGTGACCAAATGCTTTCCTGAAAACGACCGCGATTTCGTGGCGTTCGAAACCAATCTACAGAGAATCGTAGCGGAGCTCGACGCTTCCCATCCATCCGGGTGGATCGTGGACCTTCGCGGCAACGTCGGAGGGAACATGTGGCCCATGCTGGCGGGAATTGGTCCAGTGCTTGGCGAGGGCGAAGACCTGGGCGAATTCTTCGATACCACGGGGCACTCGGTCTGGCGATACCGGGACGGCGTGGCGGCAGAAGTCGAGAATGGCAAGGTGAATGCGTACCCGGCTGTGGAAGGAAGGGCCTACCACCTTGCGGGCATACCTAAGGTCGCGGTGTTGATCGACCACAACACGGGCAGCTCCGGCGAAGCGATCGCGATCGCCTTTCGTGGCCGTCCCGATACTCGCTTTTTTGGCGAGCACACAGCGGGCGTTTCTACGGTGAATGAAACCTTTGGTCTCTCCGACGGCGCTTCGCTGTTGCTGACCATCGGAGTGGGAGCCGACCGGACCGGCAGACAGTACACAAGCGGTCTCGCGCCGGATGTGGCTATTTCAGGCGGCAACGCGATCCTTCCGCCTGCTGGTGATCCGGTCGTTCAGTCGGCCCTGGATTGGCTCTGCGGTGCCCCGGTGTCGGACAACCGCGAGCCGCGCTAACATGGAACCCACTCCGCTCTGCTAACCGGCCAAATGTGAAGGCCGTTGGGGCGTACCAAGTAATATGTCGAAACATCTCCCTGCTGTGACCTCAAATCTCGACATTGTGGTCGTGTAACGGGCAAGCCGGAAGTTGAGATTCAACCGAGTCCGACAGTTCCGCTTTGTCTTCGGAACAGCTCGCATAGGTCGAGCCTCGCCACTAAGCATAATCATTATGCTCCCAAGGAGGGGAACATCATGCTGGTTTGCTACTTCGCACGGGCATCACGTATCGAGGAACTGCGCACTACCCCAGGTGGTCATCTGCTTGAAGGATTCGCCAAGGAACTGTCCCAAGGCGGTTATCAGTGGGTTGCAGCGCGCAAGCACATTCGAGCGGCGGAGCACTTCCTTCATTGGATCGCCCATCGAAAGCTGTCGATCACGAGCATTGAGGAACGATGCGCACGGCAGTTCCTAGATCACTTGAAACGATGCTGCTGTCGCGGACACCATCCACCCTTGAAGCCTCACCGGCAAAAGTACAGTGTCGATCTTTGGTTCGATTATTTGCGGCGCGTTGGCATTGTCACAACTCCGAGGCCTGCTACCTCGGCAAGTGAATCACCCGTGTTAGCGTCCTTCTGCGATTGGATGCGCCGGCAACGCGGGGTCTCTGACGCCACTCTTTCCATCTACAGCTTCGAACTGGGCGCCTTAATCGAAAAACTCGGCGAAGATCCAAGCAGGTATGACGCGCAGAACCTGCGGCAGTTTGTGTTGGATAAGAGCCAGCACTCCGGATGGGCATCTGCAAGAAAGTGCATCTGCGCAGTCCGCATGTTCCTTCGCTTCCTGATCTCGCAGGGAAGGTGCCCCGACTATCTCTATGCTTCAATCCCTACTTTCGCCCATTGGCGGCTCTCTGCTTTGCCATTCTATTTACAAGCCGATCAGGTCGAACAGGTCATAGCGTCGCCCGATCTGGCGACTTCGCTCGGAAGGCGAAACCGAGCGATTCTTCTCTTGCTCGCACGCCTGGGGCTTCGGGCGAGCGACATTGTTCACCTTCGGCTCGACGATCTCGATTGGAGAGAAGGCATGATCCAGGTTTCAGGAAAGGGCCGCCGCCAAACCGTGTTGCCACTGACCCAAGAGGTTGGAAATGCGCTGGCGGCTTACATCAAAGACCATCGCCCCCAAGCTGACACCGATGCAGTGTTTGTCCGATCATCGGCTCCGTATCGGGCCTTCGCTGACTCCACTGCGATTTCGATACTCGTTGCTCGTGCGATGCGCCGCACCGGCATCAACTGCCCGAAGCGAGGGGCAGCTCACATTCTCCGCCACTCGGTTGCGAGCGCGATGCTACGGCAAGGAGTGTCCCTGCAGGAGATCGCTGGCGTGCTCCGCCACCGTTCCATCGCGACCACGGAGATTTACGCCAAAGTGGATGTGCTCACACTGCGGCAGATCGCGCAGCCATGGCCGGAGGTGAAGGCATGCTGAGTCAGGACGTACAAGCGTATCTGGCTGTGCGCCGGGCCATGGGATTCGGTATGAAGTGGTCAGGCAACCTGTTGCGAGGGTTCGCAGCGTTTTCCGACGCAGCGGGCCAACACCATGTCTGCTCTGAAACAGCAATAGAGTGGGCTGGATTGACACCCTCCGTTCGCACGCGAGCCAGACGGCTTGGATTGGTGATTCGCTTGGCACGGTACCTGCGTGCGGAAAACCAACGTCATGAAGTGCCGCCTCCTGTGTTCGGCAGCGAGGACCGACCGCGGCGCACTCCTTACATTTATTCGAGAGAAGAAGTTCAGCGCCTCGTCCAAGCCGCATCTGGTGTGGGGCGATACCCTAATCCTGAGTATCGCGGTCTCACCTACAGCACATTTTTCGGGCTACTGGCATGTACCGGCATGCGGCTGTCGGAAGCGATCAATCTCCGGATGCAGGACATCACTGTGGATGGTCTTGTCATTCGACATACTAAATTCCGCAAAAACAGATTGCTTCCGCTCCATTCGACGACACAAGCTGCCTTGGAGCGTTATCTGCCAAAGCGACGCGTCTTTGCCCCATTCGACGATCACGTGTTCGTTGGCTTGCGAAAACACAAGCTATTTCGGCACGACGCCTACGTTGCATTTCGCAGAACTATCGAGACGATCGGCCTTCCGCGTCATTCGGGCCTCCCGCGGCCCACGATCCATGCGCTGCGACACACATTTGCCGTGAGAGCCCTTGAAACCTGCCCCGATGACCGGGATCGAATCACACGCCACATGGTGGCGCTCTCAACCTACCTCGGCCACAGCGACATCGCGGACACGTATTGGTATCTGGAAGCGACACCCGAACTGATGAGGAACATTGCTGACTCCTCCCAACGCTACTTCATGGGAGGCAGGTCATGACTCTGATCGCGCCGCATATCGCAGCTTTCCTCCAACAACGGTTGCCGGTCGAGCGTCAGGCCAGCCCGAACACCTGTGACTCCTACGCGCACGCTTTCCGGCTTCTCTTTGAATACGCGAGCAACTGCCTGAAGATCACGCCGTCGCAGTTGCAGGTGGAACACATAGATGCCCAGCTCATCGTGAACTTCCTGAATCATCTGGAAGCAACGCGCGGAAACGGCGCTGGCTCCAGAAACATCCGGCTCGCAGCGATCAAGTCGTTCATGCGGTACATCGAGTATCGGCTGCCGTCCGCCCTCGAACAGATTCGCTGCATTCTGTCGATTCCCACCAAGAAGACAGATGTGCGTCTCGTCCGGCACCTCACAGCACAGGAGATGCAATCCATTTTGGATGCCCCTGATCCAGCACGCCGGGTCGGCATTCGTGATCGCGCCATGTTGCACCTCTGTTTCGCCGGTGGATTGCGAGTGTCAGAACTGGTGGGCGTTCGCGTCATTGACGTTAGACTCCAACCCGAGCCTAACGTGTTGATTCACGGCAAGGGGCGGAGAGAGCGTTGTATTCCGCTGTGGAAAGAGACCGCGTCGGCGATGCGCGCTTGGCTGTCTGTTAGAGGGGAGGTTCTGGCTCCAGAACTATTTCTCAATGCCCGCAACGGCTGTATGACTCGTGCCGGGTTTGAATACATCCTCAGGAAGCACGTCCGTACGGCCGAAAGGCGTTGCGCTTCGCTCTCATCGAAGCGAGTGTCGCCACACGTCCTGCGGCATACCTGCGCGATGACAATCCTCCAAGCCACCAAAGATCTGCGGAAGGTCTCCCTTTGGCTTGGCCATTCCAGCGTGCAAACGACGGAGATCTACACCCGCGCTGACCCGACCGTGAAGCTGGAAACTCTCGAAGCTGCGATTGCCCCAAAGCTGCGCACCGGTCGCTTCAAGGCTACGGACAAGCTCATTGCTCTGCTAAAGGCTCCTACGATTATGCGGAGTAAGGGAGCCATCCTATGACGCCAACCCACGATTCCATGGTGCAGAGTCCGCATAACAGCGGACTCCGCATTATTGGCCGCGTGGATTGAATCGAACATTTTGTTGCAACTGGCGGCTGCTCCTTTTGACAAGCAGGATGAGACCCTCGTTCCCGAAGCAGGTTCGTGCGCCAACTGTCCCAAGCGAACTGGCTTCAACAGGCTACTCTTTCCCGACGTGCGTAAGGATTCCTGCACTTCACCCGACTGCTTTCGGGCCAAGATCGACGCTTCCGTGAAAAAGACTCTGGAAACCAAACCCCAGCTCATCCAGATTTCGGCGGCGTGGAATTCACGCGAGGGCGCTCCCTTGGGGCGGAATCGGTATGTGGAGTTGGAGATCAAGAAGGCAAAGCCGAACGGCGCAAGCAGCAAGGTCTCACCCATTCAGAAACCCTGTGACAAGATGACCGAGGCGATTGTCATGGACGGCGGCAAGCGCGGACAGGTCGTCAAAGTTTGTGCCGATCCCGCTTGCCGCACCCACCATCCCAACACGCCTTCTCCGCAGCAGGTCGAGCGGGAGCGGGCCGAGGAACGGAAGCGGATCGAAAAGGAGAAACTGGCCATTACGACTCGCCATCGAGTCCTGGCTACGATCCTCCAACGCGTATCAGCTCCGTTGAAGAAAGCTGACTTGCTGGCGGTTGCCCACTACTTGATCGGCCATCTCTCCTACGGCGAAGTTCCGACTCTGGCGAAGCGGCACAAGGTAGAGGCCAAGAAAGACTCTGCGTCGGCACAGGAGCTTCTGGCCAGGCAGGTAGGCACCTACGACGAGGCCGAACTTTGCAAGCTGCTACTCGAAATCAGCCTGCTGGATTCGGCCTATCAGCGATCCACTGCCAGCCGCGACGACGTTCTCATGGATGCCGCCAAACGCTACCGAGTCGATACTGAAAAGGTTCAGAAAGCCGTAGCCAAGGAATTTGCGGCGAAACGAGACAGGAAGACACTCAAGGCGAAGACTCGCAAGACGGCAGCCTGAGTCTATCAATACCTGATTTCTGGCGGAGTGCTAATTTGCACTCCGCCTTTTTTTGATTGGAGACCAGGGTCACGCCCAAAACATAGTTACTGGTCCCAAGAGGGTCTTCAGATCTCAGCAGCCTTCTCAT
>Ga0210398_10002592_pt1 | contig 17590 bp, 13 predicted proteins | sample IncBWC4OmetaG_FD_161047 | JGI IMG/M metagenome (GOLD analysis project Ga0210398, IMG submission 161047) | Forest soil microbial communities from Barre Woods Harvard Forest LTER site, Petersham, Massachusetts, United States - Inc-BW-C-4-O | ecosystem: Environmental > Terrestrial > Soil >... | reverse complement strand
GAGCGGCGTCTCGTTTCGGACCGTGCCGTCCGGACTCACTGGATAAACCTGCACCTGCGGACCGCCAATCGCGAGATTGTCGAGCCTGACGACCTGTCCCTTGTTGGGGCCGATCAAGAACACGAAATGATCGCCCGGTTGCGGCGGCAATCTTGCAGAGTCCACTTTTGCTGTCTCATCTTCGGCTCGCGCAATCCCCACCAGCAAAGGCGACAACGCCAGCCCAAGAAACGTACGGCGCCCGCAACGGGGAGCATGCCGATCGCTGCGCACTTGCATGTTTACGTCGCCTCCTTTCAGAGTTTCTGGTTTTGGACTGGTGTTTTCCGCCCGGCGTCAGTTCCAATTCTGTCGCGGCTATTCCGTTCCGGTGACGCTGGCGATGAGGCGCAGCGACACCATGGCCATCTCGTCGCTGTCATGGATATAGCCGACCCGGAAAAGCCCGTTGATGGCATGTTTTCCCGGCTTGGTCGCCCGAAGCGGCACCGCGAACACGAGTGCGCCGTCCTCGATGCTTGCCCGCACCATCTCCTGTTCGAACGCGACGCCGTCGTCCTCTGCCGAGAGCTTGATCACGCGATTGTTGTAGGATTGAAGAATGCGGTAGCCGTCACGAGCTCGCAATTTCGCCTGCATCACCGCGCGTTCGCCGACTTTGGCCGTGACGTCACCGACCTCGATTGCGTAAGCCGGCGCTTCCTCGCCGCGGCCAGGACCGGTCGTCAGGAACGCCAACCCGACCGCGAGCACCACAGCCAGCGAACTTGGGCGAAGCCGGGCGATGATCGAGTTTGTCCGAGCGTGCACCAACAACATCGCCAAAATCCTTGAGCAAAAAGCAATTGAACCGGGAGCTAGCCGCGAGCGCAGCTAGCTCCCCCAATGTTTACGACGATGATCTGAGGCATTCACTTGGAAACGGCAAATACCCAGACCACGCCGCCTTGCGGCACGTCCTTCTGCCAACCGACCAACTCCGCCATCAGTCCTTGCTGGAAGGCAGGGTCGACGCCATAGCCCGATTGCACCGCGACGTATTGCACGCCGTTGACCTCGAAGGTCGAAGGCGGCGCGATGACGCCCGAGTTGGTACGGAAGTGCCAAAGCTGCTCGCCCGAATTTGCGTCGTAGGCACGGAATTCGCGATCGTTGGTGCCGCCGCCAAACACCAGTCCGCCGGCAGTGGTGAGCAGCGATCCCCACATCATGGAGCTTGGATAGAGCGTCCGCCAAACGCGCTTGCCGGTGTTGGCGTCCATTGCCTGGATCTCGCCGTAGAACGGCGCCTTGGAGTCGACGGAGAAGTGCAAGTCCGGGATGGCGACGCCCGTCCACCATTGCCCGGGAATTCGCTCTTCGACTTTGCCCTCGAGCGTGTTGCAGTGGTTTTCGTTCGACGGGATGTAAACCAGACCGGTCTTGGGATTGTAGGCTTCATAGGGCCAATCCTTGCCGCCCCAAAGGCCGGGACAGAACTGCGCGGATTTGCCGGTGGCAGGCTTGTGCGCCATGTCGACTTCGGGCCGCCCGGTTTCCTTGTCGATTCCGGTAAAGACATTCTGCGGCACGAAGGCTTGCGATCGCAGATACGAGATGCTGCCGTCGGTGTCGCGCTTGAGCCAGTACAGATAGCCGTTGCGCGCCGGCTTGAGCAGGCCTTTCGTGGTGGCACCGTTGATCTGGAAATCCACCAGCATCGGCGCGTTCATTTCATCCCAGTCCCAGGATTCATTCTGGTGATACTGGAAATAGCCCTTGATCTTGCCGGTGTCGCCGTCGAGCGCGAGCGTCGAGGACGTGTACAGATTGTCGCCCGGCCGCTGATCGCCAAACCACGGCGAAGCATTCCCGGTGCCCCAATAGACCGTATTGGTGTCGGGATCGTAGTTGCCGGTCATCCACGTGGAAGCGCCGCCGGTCTTCCACGTGTCGGCTTTCTTCCAAGTCTCGCTGCCAGGCTCGCCCGGCGCCGGAATACTATAGGTTTTCCACACCGGCTTGCCGCTCTGGGCGTCAAACGCCTGCACGAAGCCACGCACGCCGAACTCGCCGCCGGCGACGCCGATCAGCACTTTGCCTTTAACGACCAGCGGGGCCATCGTCGTGTAATAGCCCTGCTTCCAATCCTCGATCTTCGCCTCCCAGGCGACTTTGCCGGTCTTGGCATCGAGGGCGACAAGCACCGCATCGAGCGGTGCGAAATAGACCTTGTCGCCATACAACGCCACACCGCGGTTGGTGTTGTGCAATGCGCTAAAGCCTTCGGGCAACGGGCGCTTGTAGCGCCACAGCAGATCGCCGTTGGCGGCATTGAGCGCGATGACCTGACTGTAGGGCGTCGTGATGAACATGACGCCGTTGTTGACGATCGGCGGCGATTCATGACCGGAGTCCACGCCGGTCGAGAGACTCCAGACCGGCACCAGATTCTTGACGTTGTGGGTATTGATCTGGTCGAGCGCGCTGTAGCTCCAACCCTTATAGTTGCCGCGGGTCATCAGCCAGTTTTCCGGTTCCGGATTGGCGAGACGCGCGTCGGTCACCGGCGTGTAGTCTGCTGCAAAGGCCGAACCGGCCGCACCTGCAACCAACAAGGTCGCAAAGCAGGCGCCGGCTAGAAGGCCTCGATATGTCGACTTGATCGATGTGCTCTGCATTGAGGTCTCCTCCTGGCTAATGGTCCCCGTTCGGGACTCGTGTCGTCGGACATCGGGAAAATGCTTCCCAATGCTCTCAGGCATCCTCAGTTCTGGTTTCTTATGAGATTTGTTTCGGAAATCGCGTCGGGATCGGCAGCCGGCGGATGCGCTTTCCGGTCGCCGCGAAGATGACCTTTAAAGCGCCGGTTCAGACGGCGGCAGCCCTCCCATGGCGTTTGTTTCTGGCCACGGACTGCCGCTCATCGGCTTCGAGACTTTGCCGAATTCGGCAGCCTACGAATATTCGCCGCGGGCGTGTGCCTGCCGACATACCCTGCATGACGGTGGTCGTTGCAGGCCAAAGTAAGTCGCGCACAGCGTGCAGCCATCATATCGCAGCGGTGAACGTTGGCAATCTAAGATGGCGCATTTCTGCTGTGCGGCAGGACGACAGCGCGAAATATTTTTTCCGCACCGCGCGCGTTGTCTCACGCGGTGGTTCGGCCGCTTAACGGTGAAGGCTGTGTTGCAAATTCGACCGCAGTTGCAAATTCGGCCGCGACAGGCACGGCGATCGATCAGAGAACGATGTCCGGAACTCGGGAGACCCGAGTTCCGGTAAATTTTTTACGCCACGGAAGCGGCGGACCTCACTTCACGTCACGCCAGCTGATTGCCGATCGGCAGTCGGCGGATGCGCTTGCCGGTCGCAGCGAAAATGGCGTTGCACAATGCGGGAGCAAACGGCGGCACGCCCGGCTCGCCGACGCCGCTCGACGGCACCTCGATGCTGTTCTCGACGATGTGGGTGTTCGTCACCGTCGGCGATTCATCGTGCCGGACGACCGGGTAGTCGTTGAAGTTGCTCTGCTCGACGCGGCCGTTCTTGAGGGTGATCTCGCCATACTTGGCAAGCGACAGCCCCATCACGGCCGCGCCTTCGATTTGCGAGCGAATGCGCTCGGGATTGACATAGAAGCCGCAGTCGATCGCGGTATCGACCCGCGGCACCGTGAGGTTGCCCTTCTTGTCGACCGCGACTTCGACCACGGTGGCGATGTAGCTGACGAAGCTGCGATGCGCCGCGATGCCGAGTCCACTGCCGGCGGGAAGTTTCCTGCCCCACCCGGCCTTTTCCGCGACCAGTTCGGTCACCCGCCGCAACCGCCCGGTGTCCACCGGATAGACGTCATGCGGCTCGCCATAGTCCCACCACGGCGTGGTGGCTTTTTCCGGTGCCTCCACGATCCGCGCCGGACCGATCAGTTCCAGCAGCATGTCCTTGGGATCGCGGCCGAGCTCCTGGGCGATCTCGGCGATGAAGGACTGGATCGCCCAGGCGTGCGCCACGTTGTTGACCGAGCGGAACCAGCCGACCCGGACATGCGATTGCGCCTCGCCACTCTCCAGCTGGACATTCGGCACGTTGAACGGCGTGTCGACGAATCCCATCCCGAGCTCGATGAATTGCGGATATTTCGGATCGGGCATGAAGTTCGCAAACAGACTCGGCGCCGCGCTGCGGTGCCGCCAGGCTATGACCTTGTTGTCCTTGTCGAGCCCGGCTTCGAGGCGTTCGGCCGTCACGGTGTGATAGAAGCCATGCCGGATGTCGTCTTCGCGGGTCCACACCACTTTGACCGGCGCGCCGTCCATCGCCTTGGACAGGAGCGCCGCCTCGATGGCGAAGTCCCATTTCGACTTGCGGCCGAAGCCGCCGCCCAACAACGCGTTATGCAGGGTGACGTTCTTCGGATCGAGGCCGAGCCGCTTGGCGACATCGTCGCGGGCGCCGCCCGGAGACTGCACCGACGTCCAGATTTCGAGCTTGCCGTCGGTCATGCGCGCCGTAGCGGAGGGAGGTTCCATGGTCGCATGCGCGAGGTGCGGCGAGTAATACTCGCCGGTGATGACTTTGGCGGCGGATTTGAGCGCCCCGTCGGCGTCACCCTCGGCGCGCTCGAGCTTGCCCGGTTTGCGCACGGCGTCCTCGAGCATCGCTTTGTAGGAGACCGAGTCGAACGACGCGTTGGGTCCGTCGTCCCAGGTGATTTTGAGCGCCTCGCGCCCTTGCAGAGCGGCCCAGGTGTTCTTGGCGATCACCGCGACACCGCCGAGCGGCGCAAACGCGGCCGGCGGCGGCGTACCGTCGATGGTGACTACCTTGAGCACGCCAGGCACTTTCATGGCGCCGCTGGCGTCGTACGAGGCGACCTTGCCTTGCACCACCGGCGGGCGGGCGACGACGGCGAACAACATGCCCGGGAGTCTGACGTCCTGGCCATAAGTCGCTTTGCCGGTCGTGATGTCGAACAGATCGACGATGGTGACATTGCCTTTGCCGATATAGCGGAACGCGCTCGGCTTCTTGAGCTGCAACGTATCGAGCGCCGGCGCCGGCAACGCCGCCGCATCGGCGGCAAGCTCTCCGTAACCGAGCTTCTTGCCCGACGGGACATGCACGACTTCATGCAGCCGCGCCTGGACCTCGTTGACGTCGACGCCCCAGCGCTTGGCGGCCGCGGTCTCGAGCATCTTGCGGGCGCCGGCGCCAACCTGGCGCATGGGCTGGATGAAGTGACGCACGCTGCGTGAGCCGTCGGTGTCCTGGTTGCCGTAGGTCTCCTCGTCGCCGGGCGATTGGACGACGCGAACGCGAGCCCAATCGGCTTCGAGTTCGTCGGCGACGATCATCGGCAGCGAAGTACGCGCCGCGCCGTTACCCATTTCGGCCCGATGCGCGACGATGGTGACGGTTCCGTCCTTGTCGATCGAGACAAAGATGTGCGGATTGGTCACGACGCCATGCGGCATCTTCTCGGCGCCGGTGGCATAGGCCATGGCCGAGCGAACCGCGGGGAATTGCGCCGCGAGAACGAACACGCCGGTGCCGGCGATGCCTTTGAGCAGGCGGCGACGGCTGACATTGGCGATGACGACATTTTGCTGGTTGCGATGATAGGTCATGTCAGGTCCCCTTGGCGGCGGCGCGGACAGCCGAATGGATGCGCTGATAGCAACCGCAGCGGCAGATGTTGCCGTACATGGCGTCGTCGATCTGCTGGTCGGTTGGGGCCGGGGTTTTTGCCAGTAACGCGGCCGCCTGCATGATCTGGCCGGCCTGGCAATAGCCGCATTGCGGGACGCTGAGATTGCGCCATGCGACCTGAACCGGATGCTCGCCCTTGGGGTCCAGGCCTTCGATGGTGACCACCTTTTTTCCTGCCACGTCCGATATGGCGATGCCGCAGGAGCGAACCGCCTCGCCGTTGAGATGCACGGTACAGGCGCCGCAGAGCGCGACGCCGCAACCGAATTTCGTTCCAGTCAGGCCAAGCTCGTCGCGCAGATACCACATAAGCGGCATCGACGGATCGCCGTCGAATGTGCGCTCCAATCCATTCACATTTACGCTGACCATTCGCTCCTCCGCGGCGGGTCTCTCACGTCACGGACTGCCGCCCATCAGCTCCGCGACGTTGCCGGAATTCGGCTGCCGGTTCGATGCGTCATCGCCATGTGCGTGACCAAGGCCGGCGTCTTGTTCTGGTGCTGCCCGTTGTTTGTTGTTTGTGGTTTTTGTTGCTTTTGAAATAGTTGACGCTGGGAACTAAAAGCGTCACCGCCAGAAGTTGCAATGCTAGCAAGCGGCCCGGCGTTAACAAGACAAAGTCCATGCGCGCTGGCGGGACCGCCGCCCATTGCGCGCAAGTGGGCGGACATTTCCCGTGGAAAATCAGTGTGGCGGCGACCCGAAAAATAGTTCCGCGAATTGGATCAAAGATTCTTGATCGAGTCGGGCGCCCGGCGAGCGCACCATCGACAAAGGCCGCCCCACCGCCGGCAGGAACTTAGTTTCTTGCGAATGCAGGGCCGTCGATAAACGAAAAAGAGCGGCACCGAACGGTGCCGCTCCCTGGTTTCGAAGTGTTGATCAGACGCGCTGATCAGGCCTTCATCGCCGCCTTCACGGCTTCCGCCGTAATCGGCAGCGAGCGGACCCGAGCGCCGATCGCGTTGAAGACGGCGTTGCCGATCGCCGGTGCGATCACCGTCACCGCCGGCTCGCCGCAGCCCACCGCCGGCTCGCCGTTGCCGATGATGCTGACATCGATCTCCGGCATCTGGCTCATGCGCAGCGGCGTATAGGTATCGAAGTTGGTCTGCTCGATACCGCCGTTCTTGAGTGTTGCCTTTTCGAGCATCGCCAACGAGGTGCCCCAGAAGATCGAGCCCTCGATCTGCGCGCGCACCCCGTCCGGGTTGACGATCGTGCCGACGTCCATGGCGACGGTGACCTTCTTCAGTGTCACTTCGCCGCTCTTGGGATCGACCTTCACGTGGGCAACGCAGGCCGTCCAGGTCGGACTCGAGCGCTCCTGCGAAGAGACGCAGGCGATGCCCATGCCCTCGTTCGGCCCGAGCTGGATCGCTCCATAACCCGAGCGGCCGACTGCGGCGCGCAACACGTTGGCGAGACGCTTGGCGCCGCCAACGTTCTGCGGCTTGTCGCCGCCGGCATTGGCGCCGGCACCGTCAAGCAGACGGAGCCGCATCTCGACCGGATCCTGACCGGTCGCGTGCGCGATCTCATCCATGGTGCTTTCAACCGCCCAGAACGTCCACGCGGGCGCGACCGAGCGCAACTGGCCGGAAGGCGTCGCGCCCTGCGCCAGCTTGTTCTCGAAATTGCGCACCGTGTGGTTGGGGATCGTGTACCAGTAGTCGGCACCGTTGACGGTGAAGCTGTCGTGAAGATTTTCGAAAGTGTCGCCGACACGCTTCTTGTCCACGGCCGGGGTGAGGAACGCCGGGATGCCCCATTTCGCGGTCGGCCACGCGCCGATCACGTCGTGCTCCATGGCGACCGCATGCCCCTCGGCATCAAGCCCGACCTTGACCTTTTGGTAGGTCAGCGGACGGGTGTAATCCACCTGCATGTCGTCTTCACGGGCATAGATCAGCTTGACCGGCTTGCCGACCGCCTTGGCAGCCGCGAGCGCCGGGACGACCATGTCCGATTCCAGCCGGCGCCCGAAGCCGCCGCCCAGGAAATGCTGATGGATCACGACGTTCTTGGCATCAACGCCGGCTACCGCAGCCGCGATCAGCGTGGTGCGGGTGTTGAACTGATTGCCGGTATAGATGTGCCAGACGCCGTTCTCCTCCATGGCCAGCGCGTTCATCGGCTCGAGCGGGGCATGGATGTTGAGGCTGGTGAGGTATTCACCCTCGATCACCTTGGCGGCCTTGGCCATCGCGGCGGCGGAGTCGCCGTCTTTGACGAACAGGAAGCCTTCGGTGCCTTCTTTCTGCAGCCGGCGTGACTCGTCGATGATCGACTGGTCGGACACGTTGGCATACGGGCCCTTGTCCCAATCGACTTTCAACGCCGCCGCCGCCTTCTTGGCGGCCTCGTAGCTGGTCGCGACCGCAACCACCCAGCCGGTGGTTGTGGCCGTCTTGTCTTCGACAATGACGGCCTTGACGAAGCCCGCAACCTTCTTGGCTTCGCTGTCGTCAACCGACCTTGCCGTCGCGCCATAGCGTACCGGCGGAATCGCCAGCTTGCCGTACAGCATGCCCGGAACGTGGGCGTCGATGCCGTACTTGCAGGTGCCGTTGGTCTTCGACGGAATGTCGAGCTGCGGCAACGAGTGGCCGATCTTGGTGTACTGGTCCGGCGTCTTCAGCTTGATCGCCTTGAGCTCGTCCGCCGACCAGGCCTTGTTGGCCTTGCCGCCCTGCACGATCTGCGCAAAGCTTAGGCTCTTCTTTGACTTGGCATGTGTGACGCGGGATTCGCGCGCCTGCAGTTCGTTTTCCGGCACGCCCATCATCTCGGCAGCGGCCTTGATGAGGGTGATGCGGCCGGCGGCGCCGGCGCGGCACATCGCATCAAAGTTCATGCCGGTCGACCAGCTGCCGCCGGTCACCTGCGCGCCGAGTATCGGGTCGTTGTATTTCGGGTCGTTGGAAGACAGCACGATGTTCATGTCCTTCCACGACGCTTCCAGTTCCTCGGCCACCAATTGCGCCATGGTGCTGCCGATGTGCTGGCCCATGTCGGCTTTGCCGACCGTCACCCAGACCTTGCCGTCAGGGCTGATAGCCGCCCAAATGGTCGGCTCTGCGTTGGCAGCCGTTGCCGCCAATGCTTCGCCGATTTTCGGCGCCGCGTAGCCGATCACCAGGCCAGTTGCCGCGGTTCCGACGATGAAGGTGCGCCGATCGATATGCGCCAATGCGTCGATCTTCTGATGCTTTGTCATGGCTTACACCCCCCGCATTTCGGCAGCCGCGCGTAGGATGGCGCGTTGAATACGCACATAGCTCATGCAGCGGCAGAGATTGCCGTCCATGTGTGCGACGACTTCGGCTTTGCTGGGATCGGTGTTCTTTGACAGCAACGAGGCCGCTTGCATGATCTGCCCGGACTGGCAGTAACCGCACTGCGGAACTTGCTCGGCGATCCAGGCACGCTGCAGCGGATGCTCGCCCTTCGCGTCCAGACCTTCGATGGTGGTGATCTTTTTGCCAGAGGCCTGCGACACCGCGGTCTGGCAGGAGCGCACCGCCTCACCATTGAGGTGGACCGTGCAGGCGCCACAGAGGCCGGCGCCACAGCCGAACTTCGTACCGGTCATCTGCAAGTGTTCGCGGATGACCCACAACAAGGGCGTGTCATTCGGTACATCGACCGAATGGTCATGCCCATTGATGCTCAGGGTGACCATGCATCCTCCAAATCAAGCGGTTTTCTTTTCGCCACGGACCGCCGCTGTCGGTTGCCGTGACGTCGCCGAATTCGGCGCCGGCCACCGTGCACCGCCATGTGCGGTCACGCTGGTCGGCTCATTTGCTGCAGTGCCGAAGTTGCAGTGCAAAAACAGGTCCCGGCGCACTGCCTATGATCGTCATGCTAGCAAGCCGCCAGTTCTTAGCAAGACAAATTCTAAACTGGCCGGCCCGTTTTCAGCGCTCCCCTTCGGCTCGACAGCAGAGACAGGCTGTCCCGCTCTGCGGGGCACGGCCGGCGAAGCCACAAAGTTGCGACGCGCCGACATCTGCGCTGCGCGCCCTACCTGGTGAGATCGCTCATTGTCAGATGATCAAGAATGTAAGGTTCCCGCGGCGGCAGATAGGTCATGTGCGCCGACGCCGCGAGCGCGGACGGCTCGCCGTCCTTGAGCATGGCGTCGATCGCAGCGCTCGCTTGTTCGATCAACTGCAGTTCGCTGCTCAGGCCGACGAAGCCCATATTGAACCCGATCGGAAGATAATAGCCGGACAGGATGAGCTTGGTCTCCGGATGCTGGATGCGGTAGGCGTCGAAACGATGCACCGGAATTAGCGTGGCATCGGCCTCGCCGCTTTCCAGGCGTGGAAAAAGTTCGCCGCGGCCCGGCACGACATGCGCGATGTGCGACACCAGGCGGCCGTGATTGAAGGTCATGAGAACGGCGTCGCCGAGCGTACCGGCCTCGATGGTGAGATTGAGGCCCTCCAGATCGGCAAGACCGACGATGCTTCTGTCTTTTGCCCTGGCGCCCAGCACCACAGCGAAACCATCGAAGTGATAAGGCGTTGTCGCCGTTAGCGTTCCGAGCGTCACGCGCCGCCGCCGATCCGCCGGCCGCGCGCCGGCAAAATCCGGCAGTCGTGCAGTTTCCAGCCCTGGCTTGCCAAGCGCGTCTTTGATCAGCGGGTAGCCGGCGACCAGATCGCAGCGTCCATCGGACAACAAGGCGTTGGCCTCGATCGTCGTGCTGGAATCTTCATCGAGCTTGCTCTCGTACCATTGCACCGTGAGCTGCCGATTCAATCGTTTGGCCAAGGCCGCAGCGATGCCGAAATCAAAGCCGGTGCCACCCTCTTTGGTGCGGACCGAAAACGGCGGCAGTTCTTCGTTGAGACAAACGCGGAGCGGAGCCTCGCTTGCGTCTTCGGCGCGTAGTGCCGCGAAACCGCTGACGATGGAAAGGGCGACGGTCGACGCCAGCACTGGCAAGACGCCTGCTTTCACTGTGCGCCTCCTGTCAGCACGTAAGCCCAGATCTCGTCGATCTCCTGAGGCTTCAGCAAATCGCCCCATTGCGGCATGCGGCCGTTTTTCCCCTCGGTGACTGAGTGCACGAAGCGGGCCTTGTCGTTATGGGGAAATTGGCGCAAGTCAAAAGCGATGGTGCCGGCATTGACCATGTTGAAGCCGTGGCAATGCGAGCAATGATGCATGTAGAGGGCCTTGCCTTTCACCGCCATTTCGGCGTCGGGCTGCTCCGATGCCCCTGAGCGGCTGCCGTCCTCAGCGTCGGCGATTTGCCATTGCATCACGGTCGCGGCCGTCAGCGCCGCGAAAAGCAGGATGCGGATTTTCATTTGCGCTTATGCACTTGAGCTAGCGATCGAACGAGGCCGCCGTCTGTGGACGCCGGCCTCGCTCGTCATGCGTTATTGCGGCGCGAGGGCGAACACCCAGAGAGATCCGCCGGCCGGGACCGACGCAAGCCGCGTGTCGCCGGAGAACAGCGAATAGACGCCGCCATAGCCGCTGGCGACGGCGATATACTGCACGCCGTCCTGCTCCCAGGTGACCGGTTGACCTTCAATGCCGGAGCCGGTCTGGAACTGCCACAGCTTCTTGCCGTTGTCGGCGTCGAAGGCTTCGAACTCGCCGGTGAGTTGCCCGGAGAACACCAGGCCGCCGGCGGTCGACATCACTCCGGAGAACCGCGGAATGTCACTGCCGTTTTCCCATTTGGTCTTGCCGGTGAGCGGATCGATCGCCTTGAGATAGCCGCGCGCTCCCTGCGGCCACTCCCAGAGGTCACTGAGGTCCATGCCGACATACCACTCGCCGGCCTTGTAATCCGCCTGGACCGTCTTGTAGTGCCCGCCGATATTGAGCGTGTTGGCGTAGGCGGTGTTGTTCTGCGGATTGAACGACATCGGCTCCCAGTTCTTGCCACCGAAGATCGAGGGCCACACCACCACCTTCTCGCCGGCGCGCGCCTTGGCGCTGACGTCGGTCTCGATCGGCCGGCCGGTCTTCATGTCGATGCCGGAAGCCCAGTTCACTTTCACGTACGGATTGGCGGTAATGAGCTTGCCGTTGCTGCGGTCGAGCACATAGAAGAAGCCGTTGCGGTTGGCATCCAGCAGCACCGGCGTCGGCTTGCCGTCGATATTGAGCGTGGCGAGCACCATCTCGGCCACCGAGTCGTAGTCGAACGGATTGTTCGGCGAGAACTGGTAATGCCACTTGATCTTTCCGGTCTTCGGATCAAGCGCCAGCACCGAGCAGGTATAGAGATTGTCGCCCGGCCGCACTGCGGCGTTGAACGGGCCGGGATTGCCGATACCCCAATAGACGGTGTGCAATTCCGGATCGAACGAGCCGGTGATCCAGGTCGAGCCGCCGCCGAGCTTCCAGGTGTCGCCCTGCCAGGTGTCATTGCCGGGTTCGCCGGGGCCGGGCACCGTGTAGGTGCGCCAGAGATGCTCGCCGGTCTTCGGATCCCAGCCGTCGATGAAGTCGCGGGTGCCGAACTCGGCGCCGGAAATGCCGGTGATGACCACGCCGTCGGCGACCAGCGGCGCCACCGTCATCGAATAGCCGGTCTTGAAGTCGATCGCGTTCTTCCGCCACAGCTCCTTGCCGGTTGCCGCATCGAGCGCGATGACATTGGCGTCGAGCGTGGTGCGGAAAATCTTGCCGTCATAGATAGCCGCGCCTCGATTGATAATGCCGCAGCAGACGATACGCGGCGTCTCCGCCGGGTACTCGACCTTGGTCTTCCAGATCTGCTTGCCGGTCTTGGCGTCGACCGCCATGGTCGCGCTGTTGGTGGTGACGTAGAGCACGCCCTTATAGATGAGCGGCTGGGATTCTTCGCTCCGATTGTCGTCGAAGCTGTAGTTCCACACCGGAATGAGACGCTTGACGGTGTCTTTGTTGATCTGGCTCAGCGTCGAGAAACGCTGCAGATTGTAGCCCATCCCGTAGTTGAGAACGTTATTGGTGTCGGTCGCGCCCTTCACCAATTCTTCGTTCGTCTGTGCCATCGCAGCTGGCGCGCAAAACAACGCCAACCCGAAGGCCCATACCAGGGTCCTCATGGTCGTCCTCCCTTGGGCACGCCCTTCAGCTACCGCCATCGCGGTGCTCGACGTGTCGTTGTCAATATTGCTTCACAGTCCCGGCACGCCCGTGGGGAGCACGGCCCCCGTGTGGGCGCGGCCCCATACTACGCCGACGTTCTAGTGGGACGTCAAGGAGTCCGAAGCTGCGCCGCGTCGATTTCGAAAGCGGAATTGCTTCGTTGTGCGTTGCGAAAGATTTCGCGGGTCAGTTTCGGCTGCGATCGACGAGCGCGCGCTGCTTGATCCACGGCATCATGGCGCGCAGCTTGGCGCCGACCTGCTCGATCGAATGCTCGGCCAGCTTGGTGCGCATCGCCTTGAACGAAGTCTGGTTGACCTTGTTCTCCAGCATCCAGTCGCGGGTGAAGCGTCCGGACTGGATATCGGCGAGCACGCGCTTCATCTCCGCCTTGGTCTGCGCGGTGATGATGCGCGGGCCGGAGACGTATTCGCCGTACTCCGCGGTGTTGGAGATCGAGTAATTCATGTTGGCGATGCCACCTTCATAGATCAGATCGACGATCAGCTTCACCTCGTGCAGGCACTCGAAATAGGCCATTTCCGGGGCATAACCGGCTTCACATAACGTCTCGTAGCCGGCCTTGATCAGCTCGACGAGCCCGCCGCACAACACCGTCTGCTCGCCGAACAGATCGGTCTCGCATTCCTCCTTGAACGTCGTCTCGATGATGCCGGCGCGGCCGCCACCGATCGCCGACGCATAAGAGAGGCCGAGATCATGAGCGTTGCCGGAAGCGTCCTTGTGGATCGCCAACAGGCACGGCACGCCGGCGCCGCGCTGATATTCCGAGCGGACGGTGTGGCCGGGACCCTTGGGAGCGATCATCAGCACATCGAGATCGGCGCGCGGCTCGATCAAATTGAAATGCACGTTGAGGCCGTGGGCGAACATCAGCGCCGCGCCCTCCTTCATGTTGGCGTGCAGATGATGATTATAAATGTCGCCCTGCAGCTCATCCGGCGTGAGCATCATCATCACGTCGGCCCATTTCGCCGCCTCAGTTACGTCCAAGACCTTGAACTTCTCGCCTTCCGCTTTCTTGACGCCTTGCGAATGTTTGCGCAGCGCCACGGCAACGTCCTTGACGCCGGAATCGCGCAGATTGAGCGCGTGGGCGTGGCCCTGGCTACCGTAGCCGATGACGGCGACCTTCTTGCCCTTGATAAGGTTCAGGTCGGCATCGCGGTCGTAGTAAACACGCATCGTTCTCACCCCTACTTGGTGCCGCCGGCGCTTGTCGCGCCGGGCTTTGAATGCCTGGCGTCCGGCGCTGCTTCTATGGCGTGGGCGCCGACGGGACAAGCCCGTTGCGCGAGCGTTCGCGGCGCGGCGGCGATTTGCCTTTGGCTTCGCAAATGCCATCGAACTGCTCACGCGCCTTGGCGATCTTCGGCTGATTGCGGATCGCCCAGGCGCCGAGCGCCGAGACCGGAGTCAGGAGATCGCGACCGAGCGCGGTCAGCGCGTAATCGACCCGCGGCGGAATGGTCGGGAACGCCGTGCGCGTGATCAGGCCGTCGCGCTCCAGCCCGCGCAGCGTCAAGGTCAGCATGCGTTGGGAAATGCCGCCGATCGACCGCCGCAATTCGTTGAAGCGGCGCGGCCCTTCGCCAAGCCTGCTGACGACCAGGACCGACCATTTGTCGCCGATCCGGGCGAGCACGTCGCTCACCGCCCGGCAATCCGAAGGCAGATGCATGTGATGCGATTTCATGACCGGCGACCTCCCGTCTGGTTACCAAGTCACGTATGTAGCGTCAGTTCCTAATTTTAACTAGAGGCGCTGCCGCGATCCCTCCGCTCGTCCCCGCGGAGGCGGGGACCCAGTATGCGCAGACACTGGATACCCGCTTACGCGGGAATGAGCGGCGTAAAGTTTTAAAATCCCATCCGGCCCGCGGGAGATGGCGACGACGCCGGTGCGCGAGACCTCGACCAGGCCGAGCGGCAGCATCAGGTTGATAAAGCTGTCGACCTTGTCGGAGGCGCCGGTGATTTCGAACACGAAGCTTTCGTTGGTGGCGTCGATGACGCGGGCGCGGAACGCGTCGGCGAGGCGGAGCATCTCCATGCGCTGCTCGCCCTTGCCGCGTACCTTGACCATGGCCAACTCGCGCTGCAGCGCCGGCCCGGCGATGGTGAGGTCGACCACCCGATGCACCGGCACCAGCCGCTCCAGCTGATTCTTGATCTGCTCGATCACCATCGGCGTGCCGCGGGTGACGACGGTGATGCGCGACAGATGCTTCTCGTGCTCGGTCTCGGAAACTGTGAGCGAGTCGATATTGTAGCCGCGGCCGGCGAACAGGCCGATGACGCGGGCAAGCACGCCGGGCTCGTTGTCGACCAAGACGCAAAGCGTGCGGCTCTCGACCTGCTCGGCGGTGGTCTTGGCGGGATAGTGCGTGGTTGCTGCGGTGGTCGTGTTCACGTCAGTTTCCCCCGTCGCCTCTGCGCCTCGTCATTGCGAGGAGCGTGGCGACGAAGCAATCCAGCCTTTATCGCTTAACTGGATTGCTTCGCTTCGCTCGCAATGACGAAAACCCAATTGTCTTTGCCTCACACCATCACCTTGCCTGCCTCGGTGATGGCGTCCTCGACCCGTGTGGCCGCATCGCCGAGGAGCATCTCATTGTGGGCGCGGCCGGACGGTATCATCGGGAAGCAATTTTCCGCCGGATCGACCACGCAATCGAACAGCACAGGCTTCTTCACCTCGATCATCTCGCGGATCTTCTCGTCGAGCTCGCCAGGGTGCGTACAGCGGATGCCATGGGCGTGATAGGCCTCGGCGAGCTTGACGAAATCCGGCAGCGCCTCGGTGTAGGAGTGCGAATAGCGGGCGCCATGCAGCAATTCCTGCCACTGCCGCACCATGCCCATGTATTGATTGTTCAGAATGAAAATCTTCACAGGCAGGTCGTACTGCACCGCCGTCGAGATTTCCTGCATGGTCATCAGCACCGACGCCTCGCCGGCGATGTCGATCACCAGCGAATTCGGATGCGCGAGTTGCACGCCGACCGAGGCCGGCAGCCCGTAGCCCATGGTGCCGAGACCGCCCGAGGTCATCCAGCGGTTGGGCTCCTGGAAGTGATAGAACTGCGCCGCCCACATCTGATGCTGGCCGACTTCGGTAGTAATGTAGGTGTCGCGGTCCTTGGTCAGCTCATAGAGCCGCTGGATGGCGTATTGCGGCTTGATGATCTCGTTCGAGTTGCGGAAGGCGAGCGAGTTCTTCTGCCGCCAGGTGCCGATCTGGTCCCACCAGGCCGCCAATGCCTTCTTGTCGGGAACGACGCCGCTCGATCGCCACAGCCGCACCATGTCTTCGAGCACATGCGCGCAGTCGCCGACGATCGCCAGATCGACCTTGACGTTCTTGTTGATCGAAGACGGATCGATATCGATATGGATCTTCTTCGAGCCGGGAGAGAACGCATCGAGCCGGCCGGTGATGCGGTCATCGAAGCGCGAGCCGACCGCGATCATCAGGTCGCAATCGTGCATCGACCAATTGGCCTCCCAGGTGCCGTGCATGCCGAGCATGCCGAGCCACTGCCGGTCGGCGGCCGGAAAAGCGCCGAGTCCCATCAAGGTCGAGGTGATGGGAAAGCCGGTGAGCTTGACCAGTTCGCGCAGCAGATCGCTGGCGGCACGGCCGGAATTGACCACGCCGCCACCGGTATAGAACAGCGGCCGCTTCGCCGCCGCCATCATGTCGACGGCTTGCTTGATCTTGTCGAGATCGCCCTTGACCTTCGGTTGATAGCCGCGGTGCTGAAACTCCTTCGGTTTGGCATAGGTGCCCTTGGCGAACTGGATGTCTTTGGGGATATCGACCACGACCGGTCCCGGCCGGCCGCTGGCGGCGATATGAAACGCCTCATGCAGCGCGCGCGGCAGGTCGGCGATATTCTTCACCAGATAATTGTATTTGGTGCAGGGCCGGGTGATGCCGACGGTATCGCATTCCTGAAAGGCGTCGTTGCCGATCAGATGCGTCGGCACCTGCCCGGTGAGGACGACGATCGGGATCGAGTCGCAGAGTGCGTCGGTCAGGCCGGTGACCGCGTTGGTGGCGCCGGGGCCCGAGGTGACCAGCACGGCGCCGACCTTGCCGGTCGAGCGCGCATAGCCTTCGGCGGCGTGCACCGCGCCCTGCTCATGCCGCACCAGGATGTGGTTGACTTTGTCCTGCTGAAATAGCGCGTCGTAGATCGGCAGCACGGCGCCGCCGGGATAGCCGAAAAGATGCTCGACGCCCTGATCGGCCAATGCCGCGATCACCATTTCCGCGCCGGTCATTTCCGTCATGGCTTGCTCCAGTTCTTGCGCCGTCATCGCCGATCGAGGTTGAGGAAATAAAAAAGGGGCTCAAGAGCCCCTGTTTTCGCGCACCGCCACGTCTCGCGGGTGGATTTATCCACCCCCGGCGGTGCGCTTCCCTACGAGAATCAGCGTGGTCACGAGATGCCGCACGCGATGTGCCCTTCCATGTCAGGGCGCTGTTTATAAGCATTGTGGCAATGCCGGTCAAGGCAAATACGGCCGGATTTTGGCGCCGCCGCGCCGGCACTGCTTCAAACGAGCGTTTGAAATCGGTCTGACGCGGCAATCGGCGTTTGTTAACGTTCTTTAAGTGCCACAGCGCGGCCGTGATTTCGCGCCCTGGCGGTCTGCAATTCGCCGGAGGCACCTGCTTTCTATCGGCGGTCGGGGCAAGCAGGCTTTGACGCTCGGTCGCGCCGCCGACTTCTCCGCTGGAGGGCATGATGATGGT
>Ga0210398_10002591_pt1 | contig 17596 bp, 12 predicted proteins | sample IncBWC4OmetaG_FD_161047 | JGI IMG/M metagenome (GOLD analysis project Ga0210398, IMG submission 161047) | Forest soil microbial communities from Barre Woods Harvard Forest LTER site, Petersham, Massachusetts, United States - Inc-BW-C-4-O | ecosystem: Environmental > Terrestrial > Soil >... | reverse complement strand
CAGTTGGAGCTGCGGCGAATCCAGCCACCCAAGCGATCAGGAGTGTCAAAACCGGGGTCACGAATGCCGACGGCCAGAAAATAGCAATCCCGGCTAGAGAGCCTCCGACCAAACTCCCGAGAACGATTAGGGCGACTTGTTGAGTCGTGACACGCCTTTTCAAGAACACATAGTAAGCGAGCAGACCTGTCGGCACGCCCAGCGTCCCACCGAGCCCGCCACCTTCAAAGCAAGCCAACCAGAAAGCTTCCCGTCCGAAACCGCCGCGCCAAACACCGAAACTGACGTAGTGTTGCAAAGTGCCAATGAGAAAACCCGCAAGTGCGGACCCCAACAGCACTGTAACGAACTCAAGTAGCAAACGTCGCATATTCATCGAATGTGGAGCTGCGTCACCCATACCAAATGCTAAGTCTGCCGCTCGGCGCAGTCCATGTTACTTCGGTACAGGTGGAAACGAGTCGTTAACACGGATGTCGAAACATGCTACGCGGTGTCGAAGCGGCGAAAGTCCTGATTAACGCGCAAACCGGACAAGTGCCGATGCGCAAATTCCACATGTCCGATAACGCGACTAACCGGGAGTTAGCCAAAAATTCACCGAATACCACTTGGTTCCATTCCGTGGTTTTGACGACTGGTACTGAGCCAACGATTGATGAAGTACACCGCCCCGACTGCCGCAGCAGCCGGAATGATAATGTGGACAACCCAATAGCCAATGCTCGCTGCCACGGGCAGCGCCCCAAACCGATAGGGTGGATGTGCCGGGTCAACCCACGGAGCAAGTGGGTAACGGAGTAGCCACATCCACTTGAGGATTTCAAAAAAGACAGGAAACAGCGCGGCGATATAGCGTTGTTTTGGCGAGCTAGCAACTGCGAGCGCCCCGTACAAGGCCGAAAGGGCTCCTGCCACGGCGAAACTCACTATCAAGTCGTAGTGGATAAGGGGAAAAATAAAGGTGAACGGGATGCGCACGTGCAGCACCCACGCGGGGCTCTTTGAGCGGGGGTCAAGCCCGCTCTGAATTAACCAAATCGTCAGCATCGCCGCAATTCCCGGGACAACGACACGCCGGGTAAGCTCGTATGGCATGTGCTTCGAATTGCAAGCGGAGTCGCCCAAGGGTCGGAGCAAGCGTGTCTCGCCTCACTAAGGCTTTGCGCCCGAGTCAGTCATATAGCAAGTAAGGGCCGATGGCAACTCCTGATTAACGCCCTAACCGGACAAGTGGAGTCGAGCAGTCGAACCCGCGAGAACTTGACCGAGATGTCGGAGTATGGCTTTCTGAGGTCATGCCACTTCCCGATTCCCTCCCATGGATGGAGAGCGTTGACGCGAAGATGGTCAGGGCGAAAGAACACCTCGACGCCTTTTATGCGGAAGCGGGTGTGTTCTTCGAAGGCCGGAAGCGGAATTTCATTCCAAAGTCAGACCACAAGAAGGCGTGGATCGTCCACTACATTGATGATCCAATTCCGCCGATTCGCTTGGGCGTGCTCTTTGGAGAATGCGTATTAAACCTTCGGTCGGCGCTCGACAACCTCGTTTGCGGCTTGATACGCACCGCGGATTCACATGCCCCGTGCAGAGGAACGCAGTTCCCGATCTTTTCTGTCGAGAATCGCTGGGAAAAGAAATGGCGGGAGTACCTCAAAGGTGTTGAACCCTCGGCGCAGAAAATGATCCGCGACCTTCAGCCGTGTTTCCGCATGCGAGCCGCGCCCGACAACGATCCATTAAGCATCTTGAATGAGCTCTGTAATGCAGATAAGCACCGCGCGGTGACCTTCACACTGGCCTACAGTCACGATCTTACGGTAATGGTGCATGCGAAGGATGGGGTCTATTTATGGCGAGCAACAGAGCCGCTTTACGCCGGAGATGTTCACGTATTGCCACTCGACATTGATCCGACGAAAATTTCCCCGGACGTGCGCATTGACGCCCGAGGGACAGACATCCTGATAATCCGAGAGGTTGGGCCGTGGGGACAGCGTCCTGCCTGGTCTATCCTCACCGATCTGCACGAATATGTTAGGGATCGCGTGGTGATTCCGTTTAAGCCGTTCTTCCATCCCATCACATTTTAGTTCCCGCAAACAGTTACGAACTCGGCGAGCTATTTGGAGAGGAATTTTTCGCGCGAATCGAGGCGTTGCTGGCGCGGTCCGCAAATTTTTTGCGCCATTAACTGGTGTCACGTTGACTGGGGGGTGGTCCCTTTTTCCCGTCCCTATACGCCATCCCGGCGCGGCTTTGACTCCGGCGGTGGCGGCGATTAGACTTGGTACTGTGAGATCTATATCGCGCGGCGGTGGCGGCGGGTACATGTTCGACATCGGGAGTTATTTCCCGCCGGCGATTAAAACGATTTGCATAGCCTGCGTCGCGGTTTTCGTGCTGCAAGAACTGTCGGCTTTAGTTTTCCACGAGGCGGGCGCGAGATTCTGGACATTCGGCCTGGGACTGGTTCCCTACGCTACCGTGTTCGGATTCCGGGTCTGGCAGCCCTTCACCTATATTTTCCTGCACGGCGGAATTCTGCACATTCTGTTCAACCTTTTATACCTGGCGATGTTCGGCGCGGATTTGGAGCGGGCTTGGGGCAGCCGCAAATTTTACACGTACTTCTTCGTTTGCGGAGTTGGCGCAGGCGTTGTGGACATCATCGTGAAACTGCTGCTGGACCCGCACGGCCGCGGGACCGCGCTGGTGCCCACGATTGGGGCGTCGGGCGCGATTTACGGGGTGCTGCTGGCTGTCGCGGTGATCATGCCGCACCGGCAGGTTTGGGTTTTTCCGCTGCCGGTGACGGTATCCATGCGCGTCTTCGTGATCGTGATGGGCGCGATCGAGTTTTTTAGCACGATTGGAGTTTCGGGCGACAATGTGAGCCATGTGTGCCACTTGGGCGGGATGTTGGTGGGATACATTTATTTGCGGCGCGGGTCTTATGGCTACAGCTTGCGGAATTATTTTTCGGATTGGAAGCGGAGGAGATTGAAGAGGAAGTTTGAGGTTTATGTGCGGGATCATCAGGACAAGCCTCCTTCCAATCCCGATAATTGGGTGAATTGATTTAGAGGTTCTGCGGTGGGAGCGCATCCGTTCGGGTGCGTATTACAAATAGGTTCGACAATTGAAGGTAGTGGTGCGTTTGCGGAGTTCAAGAGATTTAACACGGAGGGCGCGGAGGAAAGGCGGAGAGCGCAGAGAAAGACAAGAGCCACCGCAGAGACGCGGACGACGCAGAGAAAAGCCAGATCAAAAACGCCCGCCTAAAAGGTAAAAGCAGGCGGCCGCTACAAATTCAAAAACAATTTCAACGGCAAAGCCGCCAGAGCCGACGGGACGCCGGAGTTTCGAAAAACCGCGGTTGTTAGCCGCCGATGCGGAGTAGGCGCATTAGGTTTGTGGAGCCTGTGGTGCCGATGGGGGTGCCGGCTACGACGCCGATTATGTCGCCACGCTTAACCAGTTTTTCTTCTAGGAGGCGTTTTTCAGCGGTGGCAGCCAGTTTGTCAATGTCGTGAACGGCGCCCATACTGCGCGGCAGGACACCCCAGAAGAGAGCGAGGCGGCGGCGCGTTTCCTGGACTGGGGAGAAGGCGACGATGGGAGCGCGGGGGCGATATTTGGAGACGAGGCCGGCGGACGAACCTTTTTCGGTGAAAACGGCGACAACCTTCAGGTGGAGTTCTTCGGCGGCGTGGCAGATCGCTTCGGCGATGACTTCGTTAATTTGCAGATTGCCGGAGCGCGCGGGACGCGGCAATTGCGTGACGCTGGCTTCGGCTTCGCGAATGATGCGGTCCATCATCATGACGGATTCCAGCGGATAGAGGCCGGCGGCGGTTTCGCCGGAAAGCATGAGGGCGTCGCTGCCGTCGAAGATGGCGTTGGCGACATCGGAAGCTTCGGCGCGGGTGGGGCGCGGATTTTTTTGCATGGAATCGAGCATTTGAGTGGCGGTGATCACCGGGATCAGTGCGTTGCGCGCTTTAAGAATAATTTGCTTTTGCACGACGGGAACTTTTTCCGGGCTCATTTCGACGCCCAGATCGCCGCGCGCGACCATCACGCCGTCGGCGATGGAGAGAATTTCGTCGAGATTGTCTATGGCTTCGGGCTTTTCGAGTTTGGCGATTACCGGCGTGTCTTTACCGGCGCGCGCGATGGCGAGTTTTGCGGCGCGGACGTCTGCTGCGGTGCGCACGAAGCTGAGGGCGAGATAATCGGCGCCGATGATCAAGGCCGACCGCAGATCTTTGCGGTCTTTCGCGGTCATCGAGGGGATATCGAGTTTTATGCCGGGAAGATTGATGCCTTTGTGTTCGCCGAGTTCTCCGGGGTTTTCGACTTGAGTGATTACGTCCTGGCCGTGAGTGGAAATAACGCGCAGCGCGATATCGCCGTCGCTGAGGAGAATGCGGTCGCCTTTGTGCACGGACGCGGGGAGGGCGCGGAAAGTAGTGCTGACGCCTTCTTCGGTGCCGGGAATATTGCGTGTGGTGATGACGAAGCGCTGGCCGAAGCGCAGGCGAATGGCTTTGCCGGCGACAAGTTTGCCGGTGCGGATTTTCGGCCCCTGCAAATCGGCGAGCACGCCAATGGGTTTTTCATAGTGCGCGGAAGCGCGGCGCAGAGCCGCAACCATGCGCACGCGGTCTTCATGCGTGCCATGGGAAAAATTCAGACGGGCGACGTCCATGCCGGCGTGCACCAGCTTGTCTATCATGTTGTACGAGGAGGTGACCGGGCCCAGAGTACAGACTATTTTTGCTCTACGAGGATTTATCACGATTATTTATTCACCGAGAAATCATTCACGATTGCGAAGAGAAATTCAATGCCTTTGTGAAAAGAGTCGAGAGGGATGCGTTCGTTATCGGCGTGGAAACGGGAAAGTTCGTCGTCACTAAGCGCGAAGGGCGCAAGGCCATAGGCTTGCACGTTGCGCAGGCGCAGCGGAGTGGAATCGGTGAAATAAGCGGACATGAGCGGAACGACGGGCGCGCCGGGATAGGTTTTGGCGGAGACGCTGGCGATCGTGCTATAGAAATCGGAAGTGAGCGAAGAGGACGGAGAGGTTTCGGACAGGGGCAGCTCCGGCTCGAAGCTGATAGCTGGATCGTTGACGAGTTGCTGCAGCTTGGCGATGAATGGAGCGAGCTGGTTTCCCGGGAGCAAGCGGACGTTGAGAACAGCGCGAGCCTCCGACGGAATTACATTCGGGCGAATGCCGGCGCGCAGCATGGTGGGGGAGACGGTGTCGTGCAGCATCGCGTTCCACGCAGGACTTTGATTGGAGATTACGCGGGCGGCATGTTCGCCGCGGTCGGAAGTGTCGAGGGAGCGCATCCATTTGGAAGTTTCTTCGTCCTGGAGCGGGGCGAGCGCCTGGAAATAGGCGCGAGTGACGGAATTGAATTGTACCGGCGCCTCATAGTCTCCGATTTTGGCGATGGCGGCGGAGAGATGAACAACGGGATTGTCTTTGCGGGGCATGGAAGCATGGCCGGAAACGCCTTTGGCGATCACGTCCACGTTCGCGGGAACTTTTTCGCTGACCTGCACGCCGATGTATTGCGGCTTGCCGCCTTTCAGGAAAACGCCGCCGCCTTCATTGATGGCATAGCCTGCGGCGATTTTGTCCCAATGTTTGTCCACGGCAAAGAGCATGCCGGTTGCGCCGTAGGCCTCTTCGTCGCCTTCGGCGAGGAAAATGATGTCGCGATTGAGGCGCGCGCCGGAGCGTTTGAGTTGGACGAAGACGGCGAGATTGGCGGCGAGCATGCCTTTGTCGTCAATGGCGCCGCGGCCGTAGAGGTAGCCGTCTTTTATGACCGCCCCGAAGGGATCTACCGTCCATTTGGACTTGTCTACGCCGACGACATCGAGGTGAGCTATCAGGAGCAGGGCGCGCGAAGGATCGGGCACGGCGCTGGCAGAGAGGCGGGCGACGATGAAGCCGCGGCCCGGCGTGCTTTCGAAAATTTCAGAGGGGATGCCTTCCTTGGTGAGAATGGCGGCGATATATTTTGCAGCTACGAGTTCGTTGCCTGGAGGGTTGGTGGTGTCAATGCGCAGCAGGCCTTGCAGCCAGCCGAGCGCGTCTTGTTGAATCTGGGAGAGCGACGGTGTGCCCGTGGAAGGATATTGCGGGGACGTCGGAACGGCCTGCGCCTGGATTGCCGGGGCAGAAAACAGCAATGCGATGAGCACAAGAATCGGTAGTGGAATGCGCGCGCGCGCCATCCTGGATTTCCCCCAGAAAGTGAAATTCATTCGCAGAGCAGAAGACCAATTCATACTATCATGCTGGCGGATGCGGTCTGGGAAGCGAGGCGCGAGGCGTTTTCTGAACTGCAATCATAGCGGAACGGGCCGCGAGGCCGGACCATCTTTCCGCCGCAGGGATGCATCCAAATGTCCAAACCAGGGCCCGTGGGCGCAGGTGCGCGCGGAGCCGGGGCGAGGCTGGGGACCCAGCTGGGCACGTTGCGAAACGAGGGGAGCACGAAATTGAAGACATGGATGCGAGTGGTGCTGCTGGGCATTTTAATTGTGGCGCTGGGCGTGCCGCCGGGGACGCTGAGTTCCTACGCGCGGCAGCAGGAAGGGCCGGTGACTCCCGCGCCAGGACAACAGCCGGGCGCAGCGCCGAAGCAGCCGACCGGGCAGCAGCAGCCGGCGCAAGCGGGAAAAGTGCAGGCGCAAGCGCCGCAGGTGACCATCGCGGTGCAATCGAACGTGGTGAATATTGACGCGGTAGTGACGGATTTCGAAGGGAACATTATTACCGGCTTGCAGAAACAGAATTTCCGCGTATTGGATGAAAACCAGCCGCAGCAGATCAGCAACTTCGGAGCGAGCGAGGCGCCGATCACGATCGTGGTGCTGATGGAATTCAGCCGGCGGATGGGCAGTTACTTTGGGTACCGCGGAAAAATGTGGGCGTATAACTTTCTGGATCATTTGAACCAGAAGGACTGGGTGGCTTTCAAGACGTTTGATTTGAAGACCAACATGGTTTCGGATTTCACGCAGGATAAGAAGGCGGTGGCGCAGGAAGTGGCGTCGCTATATTTTCCGGACTTCAGCGAGGCGAATTTATTTGACGCTACGCTGGAAACTTTGGATCAGCTGCGCGACGTGAAGGGGAAGCGGTCAATTTTAATTATCGCATCGGGATATGACACGTTCAGCAAACACACTTTGGACCAGACTTTTAAGCCGCTGAAAGAAACGGATGTGACGATTTTCTGCATTGGGATGGGCGCGGCGCTGGATGCGATGGGCATTCACGAACGCAGCATGGTTGGGCCGGAATTTGCGAACGTGAATTATCTGCAGGCGGAGAACCAGCTGAAGACATTTGCGGAGATGACTGGCGGGTATGCGTGGTTTCCGCGCTTTGAAGGGGAGATGAACGATATTTTCAATTCGGTGGCGGTTTTTCTGCGGAACCAGTACACGATTGGATTTACGCCTGGAACGCCGCCGGACGGGAAAATTCACAAGCTGAAGGTGGAAGTGCTGGATAGCGAGGGGAATCCAATGATGACGTTGGATAAGAAGGGGCACAAGAAGAAGGTGACAGTTAATGCGCGGGAGTGGTACACGTCCCCGAAGCCAACGACGGGGAACTGACGAGTATCGCGACGAAGCATCTCGTGTCGCGGAAAGCGCTTCGCAGGACTGAGATCGAAGAGAGATCCTTCGCTAGACTCAGGATGACGTGCGAAATTTGTTCGTCGCGGCGAATCAAATCCACCGAGACTTCGCGGATTATTTTTGGGGGAGGCGGAGGTCGCGGCCGGACATTTCTGGGGGCTCGGGAACTTTTAGGACGCCTAGCAGGGTGGGGGCGATATCGCGGAGGGAGCCGCCCGGGGTTAGTTGAGTGCGGCCGTCTTCTGTGAGCAGGATGAAGGGGACGGGATTTGTCGTGTGATAGGTGTGGGCGCCGCCGGTGACGGGATCGATCATGGTTTCAGCGTTGCCGTGGTCGGCGGTGATGATCCAGGCGCCGCCGCGCGGTTTGAGAGATTGAAAAATTCTGCCGAGACATTCGTCCACGGTTTCGACAGCCTTGATGGTGGCTTCGAGCTTGCCGGAGTGGCCGACCATGTCGGCGTTCGCGAAATTCATGATGATGGCGTCGAAATTTCCCTTTTCGATGGCGTGGATTACGGTGTCGGCGACGCCGGCGGCCGACATTTCGGGCTTTAGATCATAGGTGGGCACTTTCTGCGACGGGACTACCACGCGTTCTTCTCCTGGAAACGGTTTTTCCACTCCGCCATTGAAGAAATAGGTGACGTGCGCGTATTTTTCGGTTTCGGCTACGCGCAGATTTTTGTAGTCCTGCTCGGCAAAAACGTTGGCGAGGATTTGTTCCAGTTTTTCGGGTGCGATCAGGTAGCGCAGCCAGGGCCACGCTTTGTCATATTGCGTGGTGGCGACGAAGAAGATATTTTTCGGGCGCGCGGGATCGGCAAATTCCTTGAAGCCAGGCTCGACGAGGGCGCGGGTGGTTTCGCGGGCCCGGTCGGCGCGGAAATTGAAAAAAATTAAGGCGTCGTCGTCGCGGATGACGCCGCGCGGGACTGCAGGTTTTCCTGGGGCGTGTTCGGTGGTGATGACGGTGGGGACTACGAATTCGTCGGTAACGCCTTTTTCGTAGCTCGCGCGGATGGCGGCGATGGGATCGGTGAATTTGGCGTCGGATTCGCCGTGGGCCATCGCGCGATAGGATTTTTCGATGCGGTCCCAGCGATTGTCGCGGTCCATGGCGTAGTAGCGGCCGATGACGGTGGCAATCTGGCCGACGCCGTATTCGCGCATTTTCTTTTCGAGGGCCTGGAGGAATTCGATGCCGCTGTTGGGTGGGGTATCGCGGCCGTCGGTGAAGCAGTGGACAAAGACGCGCTCGACTTTATTTTCGCGGGCCATGCGGAGTAACGCATAGAGATGTTCGACGTGGGAGTGCACGCCGCCGTCACTGAGGAGGCCGAGCAGGTGGAGCTGACGGGCGCGGCCGCGTTCCATAGCTTCGAGCAGCGGCGGCTGGCGGGAGAATTCGCCGCTGGCGATGAGCTGGTCAATGCGGGTGATGTCCATGTGCACGATGCGGCCGGCGCCGATATTGAGGTGGCCAACTTCACTATTGCCCATTTGTCCTTCGGGAAGGCCGACGGCGGGGCCGGACGTATGGATGAGCGTGTTGGGAAATTCTTTGAGGAGGCGATCGTAATTCGGTTTGCGCGCGAGGGCGATGGCGTTGCCTTTGGTTTCGGCGCGGTAGCCCCAGCCGTCGAGGACGGTGAGGACGATGGGTTTTGGGCGTTTATTTTGTTGGGTCATGTCGCGTTCCGTTAGGGGCGCAGCGCTTTGCGGCCTGGGAAGCGAGCTGTGGTGCCCAGGGCTTCCTCGATGCGGAGGAGTTGGTTGTATTTGGCGATGCGGTCGGTGCGGGATGCGGAGCCGGTTTTGATTTGGCCGGTGCCCATGGCGACGACGAAATCGGCGAGGAAGGTGTCTTCGGTTTCGCCGCTGCGATGGGAGACGATGGCGGCGTAATTGGCTCTGCGGGCCATTTCGACGGCTTCGATGGTCTCGCTGACCGTGCCGATTTGATTGAGCTTGATGAGGATGGCATTGCCGACGCCTTCGGAGATGCCGCGGGCGAAAATTTTCGGGTTGGTGACGAAGATGTCGTCGCCTACGAGCTGGATTTTTTTGCCCAGGTCGCGTGTGATGATTTTCCAGCCGTCCCAGTCGTCTTCGGAGAGGCCGTCTTCGATGGAGACGATGGGATACTTGGCGGCCCACGCTTCCCAGAATTTCACCATCTCCGCCGAGGTGCGCGCGGATTTGTCGGACTTCTTGAAGACGTATTTTTTTGTGGCGCGATCGTAGAACTCGCTGGACGCTGGGTCGAGCGCGATGGCGATTTGTTCGCCGGGCTTGTAGCCTGCGGCGGTGATGGCTTCGAGAACGCGCTCGAGAGCTTCTTCATTGGATTTCAGGTTGGGCGCGAAACCGCCTTCGTCGCCGACGGCGGTGGAGTAGCCGTTCTTCTTCAACACGGATTTCAGGTGATGGAAGACCTCCACGCCCCAGCGCAGAGCTTCGCGAAAATTGGGCGCGCCGACGGGCATGACCATGAATTCCTGGACGTCCACGGAATTATCGGCGTGTGCGCCACCATTGACGATGTTCATCATGGGGACGGGAAGGGTGTTGGCGGATTTGTCGCTGGAATAGCGCGCGAGATATTGGTAGAGCGGTTGCGCGAGTTGGGCGGCAGCGGCGCGGGCGGCGGCCATGGAGACGGCGAGGATGGCGTTGGCGCCGAAATTGGATTTGTTGGGCGTGCCGTCGGCGTCAATCATTTTGCGATCGAGCGCGTGCTGTTCGGCGGCGTCGAGCCCGGTGACGGCTTTCGAGATTTCTGCGTTCACGTGACCGACGGCTTTCAGGACCCCTTTGCCGAGGTAACGCGATTTGTCGCCGTCGCGGAGTTCGTTGGCTTCGTGTTCGCCGGTGGATGCGCCGGAAGGAACGGCTGCACGACCGACGGCGCCGCCTTCGACGTGGACGTCGGCTTCGACGGTGGGATTGCCGCGGGAGTCTATGATTTCGCGGCCGCGGACTTTGGTAATTTTCGTGGACATGGGGCTCCTGGGAATTTAGTCGTTATTTGTGTGACGAACATCGTAAACGGTTTGGGGTGGAGGGTACAAGTTCGGGGAGTTGCGGGGATGCCACGGCGCAACGAAAAGCGGGCGGGTCCCGCTTTGCGGGACCCGCCCCTACGGGCTGCAAGCAGCCGGCAAGACGCCAGGCTACCAAAACCGAAGAGGACAGCCGGAGTGGCTGTCCCACGATGGGGTCACTCGGGTTCTTCGATCATGGATTCTGGGCGGACTACTACTACTACGCCGTGCTCGGTCACGGAGTAGCGGGCGCGGTCGGCTTCGGCGTCGTAGCCGATTACTGTGCCTTCGGGCAGGCTTACGTGGCGGTCGATGATGGCGCGGCGAATGCGGCAACTGCGGCCTACGTTGACGTGATTGAAGACGATGCATTGGTCGAGTTCGCTGTAACTATTGACGCGCACATCGAGGCCGAGAACGGATTTGGTGACGCGGCCGCCGGAAACGATGGAGCCGGCGCCGACGATGGAATCGAGCGCGACGCCCATGCGGGAGGGATCGGCGAAGACGAATTTGGCGGGCGGATATTGCTGCTGCCAGGTGTTCAGTGGCCAGCTCTTGTCGTAGAGGTTGAAGACCGGCGAGACGGAGACCAGGTCCATGTTGGCTTCGTGGTAGGCCTCGACGGTGCCGACATCGCGCCAATACGATTCTTCCTTTTTATTTTCGTCGCGAAAGTTGTAGGCGAAGACGCGGTGCTTTTCGATGATGCGCGGAATGATGTCTTTGCCGAAATCATGTTTGGAGTTGGGGTCTTCCGCGTCGGCGATCAAGATGGGAACGAGCAGCTGCGTATTGAAAAGATAGACGCCCATGGAGGCGTTCACTTTGTCGGGATGGATGCGCGAACGCTTGGGGTCGGCGGGTTTTTCCTCGAAGCCGACGATGCGCCAGTCCTTGTCGGTTTCGAGCACGCCGAAACTTCCGGCGGCTTCCTCGGGAGAGACTTCGAAGGTGGCGACGGTGACGTCTGCGCCGGCTTCGACATGCTGCTCGAGCATTTTCTGATAATTCATTTTGTAGATGTGATCGCCGGAGAGGATGAAGACGAAGTTGGATTGTTCAGAGCCGATGGAATAGATGTTCTGGTAAACGGCGTCGGCGGTGCCTTGATACCAGTGCTGCGAGACGCGCATCTGCGGAGTGAGGACTTCGATGAAATCGCCGTGGCCCATCAGCAGGGACCAGCCGCGGCGGACGTGGCGATTGAGGCTGAGAGCTTTGTACTGGGTGAGGACGAAGACGCGGCGCAGATCGCTATTCAGGCAATTTGAAAGTGTGACATCAATGATGCGATAGATGCCGCCGAAAGGGACGGCTGGCTTGGCGCGATCGCGAGTGAGGGGCCAAAGGCGTTCGCCCTGGCCACCGGCCAGCAGGACCGCAAGTGCGTTGCGCATCAATGGCATGGATACGCTCCTGGTGCTAGCCCTGGGCTGGCGGAGGACATTCTAGCAGCAAGTACGAGCGCGCCGAAAGGGTGCATGGAAAAGTAGCGCGGGTTGGCGTCGGGGGCGGCACCGTTCGAGGAAGAATACTCTATACAATTTTCTCCGGGGGGTCGGAGGCTTGAGCAAGCCAATCACAGATTGTGGGAGCTACCGCTCCAACCCTCCAAGAAATCGACTTTTTCAGCAAACTGGTACGACCATGCTGCGTGTGCGGCGGCAGCGAAGGTTTGTGATGATGATAACTAGAGAGTTATAAACCGCGATTTTTTGTGATATGCCAATTTAGCCCTTGACTTAAAGTCAGGCGGGCGATAGAAGAACTTGGCAATTGCCGGTTCGGGTGTGAACCGGATACACTAGGTGGTAACCCACTCAGTGCAAACTAACATTCAACGGGGAACGGGGGTGAATACGCGTGGCAGAAGTTGTCATTCAAGAGGGCGAATCTCTGGAGAATGCCCTCCGACGCTTCAAGAGAAAGGTGCAGTCGGAAGACATAATCAAAGAGATAAAAAAGCACAGCTACTACATGAAACCGGGTGAAAGGCGCCGTGCTAAAGAGGCCCTCTCGCGTAAGCGTCTCCGGAAAAAGCAACGGCGTGAGCAAGACTAGGTGACCATTAACCGGGGTCCATTCAAACGGTTCGGACTAGTCGGGGTGAGGGAAACGTGAATTTTTCCGGGCACGTTCCCGAATTTGACTGGGGGAACTGTTCCGCTGCTACTCCTGTTCCAGCAAGGCTATGGAGCAGCGTATGGAATACCACGATCGGGTTTTGAAGTGTGCAGAGTGTTCGGCTGAGTTCGTTTTCACCGCCGGCGAGCAGATGTTCTTCGCCGACAAGGGCTTCAAGAATGAGCCCAAGCGGTGCAAGGCGTGCAAGGCCAACCGTTCAGCGGGCACAGCATCGGGTTCCGGCAGCGTGCAGCGTGTCGAAACTAAGACGGTATGCTCGCAGTGCGGGAAAGAGACGACGGTTCCGTTTAAGCCGACACAGGGACGCCCGGTATATTGCCGTGAATGTTTCCAACAGCGGCGATCGGCCGGGCCGCAGAGTATTGCGGCGCCTTAGGCAGCGCGTTTCACGCGGTGGCTTGAAACTAGCCGAGCGAAGTTCCTGGTAGTCCCCGATTCTGTGGCGTGAGAGGTGAGCCAACAGAGGGCGGGGCGGGGGGCCAGCCCGGAAAAAGGGAAAACCATCTTCAAAGGCTCTTCCTGGCGTGAAAGCGCTGGGAAGAGCCTTTTGATTTTTTGGGTCATGGTGCGGCCGCGAGTTGGCTGGGTTTTGATTTTTGCTATGCGGCGGCGCGCGCTGATTTGGCTGGAGAGATTTCACGTAGCGCAGCGAGGAAGGCTGCGGATTCGGGTTGCGTGCCGATGGTGACGCGCAGGAAATTGGGCATGGCGGCGAAGCGGCGGCCGACGATGATGTTGCGAGCGCGGAATTGTTCGATGATTGGCTTTACGTCCGATCCCATGTCGAGCATTACGAAATTGCCTTGCGACGGGATGAATGGGCGCGAGTCTGTGGCTAACTCGGCGCAGAGCCATTGGCGCGTGGCGTTGAGCTGCTCGCGACAGGTAGCGACGTGATCGCTGTCCGCGAGGCTGGAGAGAGCGGCTTGGAGGATGGCGGCGTTGCCATTGTCCTGGAGAAGCTGTGCGGCGAGGCGAGCGATGGGTTCCTTCGAGCCGATGGCGTAGCCGAGGCGCATTCCGGCCATGCCGTAAATTTTTGAAAATGTGCGCGCGACGATGACGTTGGGGTTAGTGGCGATAAATCCGACGGCGCTTGAGTAGCGCGGGTCGTCGGCGAAATCGTAGTAGGCTTCGTCCACGACGATCAGGGTGGTGGGCGGCACGGCTTGCACGAACGCGGCGAATTCATCGCGGGTGACGATTGTGCCGGTGGGATTATTGGGATTGCAGATGTAGACGACGCCGGTTTTGGAGGTGCAGGCCGCGGCCATTTTGGGGAGGTCGTGGCGATGGTCGGGCGTGAGCGGGATTTGCACAGCATTGGAATTCAGCACGCGTGCATAGTCCAGCACGGCTTCGAAAGTGGGGGCGGCGGCTACGACGTTGCGCGTGGGATCGAGGAAGGCGTCGTCGGCGCTGCGTAGAATTTCCGTGGAACCGCAGCCGAGGATAATATTTTCGGGTTTCACGTTGAATTTTTGCGCGAGCGTGGCGATTACGTCGAGATAGGCTTGGTCTGGGTAGCGGTTGGAGATGGCGCCACAATCGGCGAGGGCGGCGCGAGCTTTGGGCGAGGGGCCGTAGGGGTTTTCGTTGAAGTTCAGACGAATGGCGCCCGGGGGCATCGGTTTGCGCTTTGTGGCATCCAATAGCGTCAGATTCAGGTTTGGCAGGCTAGGCGCGGCGATTGCGGCGGCTAGCGATTGTGCGAAGATGCGCGAGAAGTCGCGGCGAGAGTGGGTTGCGGCGGTCATCGGATGCTCCTGGGTTGAAAAATTCTGCCGGATGATACTCCGTGGTAGCGTCGCGTACAATAAATGGCTTGAGAGCTGCTCCAACTGCGCATGATGCATTGAACTGGAGGCGGATATGCCAACGAAACGCAAAAACAAGCAGCAGGTGAAGCGCAAGTCCGCGAAGAAAGCGGGTGCGAAGGCTGGCGGCGGTGTGAACGACAAGGCGCTGCGCGAGCAATTGCGGAAAGTTCTTGATTGGCGCGAGGCGCACGCGGATTGGAAGCAGGCGCTGGCTGGATTGGATCCGGCACATCGCGGAGTGCGGCCGGCGGGATCGCCACATTCGGTGTGGGATTTGCTGGAGCATGTGCGATTGGCGCAGCGCGACATTTTGGATTTCACGGTGAATCCGAAACATGTGTCGCCGGATTGGCCGGCGGGATATTGGCCGAAGACGCTGGCGCCAGCGGATGACGCACAGTGGGAAAAGAGCGTGCGGGAGTTTTTCCACGATCTGAAAGAGATGGAGAAACTGGTGAGCAATCCGCGGACGGACCTTTTCGCGCGGATTCCGCATGGCACGGGGCAGACGTTTCTGCGCCAGGTTTTGCTGCTGATTGACCACAATTCATATCATTTGGGGCAGTTGGTGCTGGTGCGGCGGTTGCTGAGCGCGTGGTAGGAAAAGTGCGGGGGCTGCTCTCGCGCCGTTGCGCGTCCTTGTTATAATAGGATCGTTATAATAGAGAGAGCGAAATAGTTCGGAAAATTTGGGGAGATTCATGAGCCGTCAGCAAGCGATTGTGGACTCCGCGGCAACGCAGGACGCGCAAGAGCGCGTCTGGGACGCATTCCGCCGCTGGGGATATTTGCAGGCAAATCTGGATCCGCTGGGCGACATGGCGCCGGTGGCCATGCCGGAATTGGAAGTGAGCGGAGCGGAGGCGGAAGCCGCGCGACGGGTGTATTGCGGAACCATCGGCGTCGAGTTCATGCACATTCCGGAGCGCGAGAAGCGGGAATGGATTCAAGCGCGGATGGAGGCGGAGGCGCCGGAAGCGGATCGCGCAAGGATTCTGGACTGGCTGGTGCGCGCTGAAATTTTCGAGCAAGTGCTGCAGACGCGTTATCTGGGAACGAAGAGGTATTCGCTGGAGGGAGAAGCGGCGCTGCTGCCGTTACTCGATGCGATTCTGGATTCGTCCGCGGAACAGGGCGCGGTGCAAGCGGTGCTCTCGATGAGCCATCGCGGGCGGTTGAACGTGATGGTGCACATCGTGGGGCGCGCGGCGGCGGAAGTATTCGCGCGATTTGAGGATGTGGACCCGCGCAGCGTGTTGGGCGGCGGCGACGTGAAGTATCACATGGGCGCGACTGGGGAATTTGCGACGGCGGGTGGAAAAAAAATCGGGATGCACTTGGTATCTAATCCAAGCCACCTGGAAGCGGTGGATCCGGTAGCGATCGGGCGCACGCGCGCGAAGCAAATGCGGCGCGGCGATGCGGGTTTGCGCCAGGTGTTGCCGGTGATCATGCATGGAGACGCGGCGTTCGCGGGGCAGGGCGTGTGGGCGGAGACGCTGAACATGGCGGGCGTGGAGGGATTCACGGTGGGCGGATCGGTGCACATCATCGTGAATAATCTGATCGGGTTCACGACGATTCCGCGCGATTCGCAATCTTCGCGGTTTTCTTCGGATTTGGCGAAGCGGCTGCCGATTCCGATTTTTCACGTGAATTCGGAAGATCCAGACGCGGTGGCGCGCGTGGGGCGGATCGCGGCGGATTATCGCTACGCGTTTGGAACTCCAGTAGTGGTGGATTTGATCGGCTACCGGCGGCACGGGCACAGCGAGGTGGATGATCCCACGATCACGCAGCCGCTGCGTTACCGGAAGATTGATGCGCACCCGCCGCTTTGGGAAATTTATTCCGAAAAAATCGGGGTGGACGCGGCGCCAATGGTGCAGCGCGTGCGCACGGAACTGGACGCGGCGCAGAAGAAGGCGCTGGAGCTGGAGAAAAATCCGCCGATGCGCAAGCTGCCGCCTTATTGGGATGCTTATCGCGGCGGGCGCTACAACGCGGCGATGGAAGTGGATACGGGCGTGGCGTCTGCGGAACTGGCGGCGATCGGCGAGGCTTTGACGCGCTATCCCGAGGGGTTTCACGTTCATCCGAAAGTGAAGAAGCTTTTGGAGCAGCGGTTGGAAATGGCGCAGGGGAAGCGGCCGCTGGATTATGGAATGGCGGAAGCGCTGGCGTTTGGGACGCTGCTGAAACAGCGCGTGCCGGTGCGGTTGAGCGGGCAGGACAGCCGGCGCGGAACATTTAACCAGAGGCATGCGGCGCTGATTGATATCGAGACGGAAGAGGAGTACGTGCCACTGGAGCATCTGGGGCATGGCGAAGCGTGGTTCGAGGCGATCAATTCGACTCTGTCGGAAGCGTCGGTGCTGGGATTTGAATATGGGTTCAGCCGCGATTTTCCGGAGGCGCTGGTGCTGTGGGAAGCGCAATTCGGAGATTTTGCGAACGGCGCGCAGATAATTATTGACCAGTTTATTTCGGCGGGCGAGGACAAGTGGAATTTGCTGTCGGGCGTGGTGCTGCTGCTGCCGCATGGTTATGAGGGGCAAGGGCCGGAACATTCCAGCGCGCGGGTGGAAAGATTTTTGCAACTGGCGGCGCGGGACAATATGCAGATTTGCCAGCCGACTACCGCGGCGCAGTATTTTCATCTGTTGCGGCGGCAGGCATTGCGGGGTTGGCGCAAGCCGTTGGTAGTATTTACGCCGAAGAGCATGCTGCGGAATCCCGCGGCGTCTTCCTCGCTGGCGGATTTGGGCACGGCGCGATTTCAGACGGTGATTCCGGATCGCGGGGATGGCTCGGCGGAGCGCGTGCTGCTGTGCAGCGGGAAAATCGGACACGAATTGATGGCGGAGCGAAAGCGGCGGAAGGATGCTTCGACGGCGA
>Ga0210398_10002590_pt1 | contig 17604 bp, 15 predicted proteins | sample IncBWC4OmetaG_FD_161047 | JGI IMG/M metagenome (GOLD analysis project Ga0210398, IMG submission 161047) | Forest soil microbial communities from Barre Woods Harvard Forest LTER site, Petersham, Massachusetts, United States - Inc-BW-C-4-O | ecosystem: Environmental > Terrestrial > Soil >... | reverse complement strand
AAACAGTTGATCAGCCAACTGCGCGGCGATCTGGACTGGATCACGATGAAGGCGCTCGATCGCGATCGCGATCGCCGCTATGGCACCCCTTCGGAGCTGGCTGCTGACCTCAAGCGATTCTTGAACGATGAGCCTGTCGTGGCGCGACCGGCCAGCGCGGGCTACCGCTTGCGCAAGTACATCCGGCGACATCGTGTCGCCACGAGTGTGGGCACCGGGCTATTGTTGGTGCTAGCCGTGTTCTCGGTCATACAGGCACTGCAGTTACGCGAAACCGCTCGAGAGCGCGATAACGCGAAGCAGGAACGGGATCGCGCCAATCAGGAGCGGGATCGGGCGACGCGGATCGCAGCCTTTATGAGTAGCATGTTCAAGGTGCCGGATCCCAGCGAGGCGCGCGGCAACAGCGTCACGGCTCGCGAGATACTCGACCGGGCGGCGAACGATATCGGTACGGGACTCGCTCAGGATCCTGACGTGCAGTCGCAAATGATGTACGAAATGGCGAGCACATATGACAATCTGGGGCTGCACGCGCGTGCGCAAACTCTGGCGCAACGTTCGCTCGATGCCCGCCTTGGCCTGCACGGCTCCAATGATCCCAAGACCTTGGAATCCATGACTCAGCTCGGCTTAATTCTGCATCTGCAGGGACATGACACCGATGCCGAGCCCTTGGTTCGCCGGGCGCTCGCAGACGAGCGCCGCGTTCTCGGCTCCGACGACCCGCTGACGCTCGAAACCGCGGACGACCTCGCCCTGGTGTTGAATACGTTGGGCCGATATCCTGAGGCGGAGAAACTGGCGCGCGAGGTCGTCGACTCATCGACGCGCCGGTTAGGGGCGGAAAGCGCGCTGACCTTAAGGGCACAGAATCACTTGGGCTCCATCCTATTTTTCGCGGGCCATGCTGCAGATGCTGAGACAGTGCTCCGCCCCGCGCTCGATGTCGAGCGCCGGGTCTGGGGCCCGGACCACCCCGAGACGATGAAGGGGTTGGCAATGCTGGCGATCTCTCTCCACCATCAGAATCGCTTTACCGAAGCCGAACTGGTGTACCGCGAAGTACTGGCCAGCAGCGAGCGGGTGCTCGGACCCGAGCACCCGTCCACAGCCGTCGCCCTGGGCAGCCTTGCGAACATGTTCGCCGACGAAAAACATTTCCCCCAGGCAGAGAAATTGCTTCGGCAGGCGCTGGCGATTCACCTGCGTACCCTTGGACCGGATCATCCGAGAACCCTGATTGTCGAATTGAATTTGACCAGAGTGCTGCGTAGCGAGGGCCAATTGCACGAAGCGGAGAAAATGCAGCGTCAAATTCTGGCGACCGAGATTCGCGCGCACGGGCCGGAGTATCCGGATACTCTGTTAGCCCAGAGCGAGCTTGCCAGGACGCTGTTCATGGAGCGGCGCTACGCGGAATCTGAAAAGCTCGCCCGGGAATCCTTCGACATCCAGCTGGGAAAGTTTGGACCTCGGCATCGCGATGTAGTGGATACACTGCAGCGGTTGGGAATGGCGATGGCCTTGAACCACCATTATGCACAAGCGAAGTTGCTGTTCACCGATGTGATCGACAAGCGGCGCAACTCCCAAGGATCGGCGAATCCATGGTATGTGTGGTATGCCTTCGCCTGTTCGGCAACTGCGGCAAACCAGCCCGATGATGCGCTCCGTTATTTGCAAGAGGCGGTCAATCAAGGATTGAATGATGCCGACGGCTTGACGACAGACGATGATTTGAAGAGCCTGCGCTCCAACCCTCGATTCCAGCAGCTCATCGCGGAGCTCAAGACGAAAGCCTCAAGCGTTCAGGCTAAATAGTTCAATCGCGGGATCAAGGACACCGCGGACGCGGCAATTTGGGGCCGGTACGCCCGCCGCGCGAAAGCAGCCGGAGGAGCGCACTTGCTACCAGGAAGTAGCAACGGACGGAGTCCGTGAGGCGAATCAAAGTCGCGCCTTTGATTCGCCGGTGCCGGGCGAGGGCAGGGAGCCCGAACGGCCCGGCCAGACGGAGAATACCCGACCGACGAAGAATACGCGACGACTGCCTTGGCAAAAGCGATCGCTGACATGTTCGGGTGAGACTGCAACAAGAAGTGATATCCGAGGCCGCCGAAAACAAGGCCATTCATAGCGAGAGCGGCTGCGAAGGCGGTAAGCTTGGAAGAGAGGGTGTTCATGTGTGTCTCCTATGCAAGAGGTAGTCATCCTTCGATGGCGGAATTTTGAGCGCGATCCGGCAGGTGCTCACGCGATATTCGGCGCATGACCGGTCGCTGTTCACCGGGGTGCCGGCCACCGGAACGCCGGCCGCCGGGAAGTCTCATGGAGTCGGCGGAGCCGACGACATCCGGGCGGTTGGCTGGACTGCAGCGAAGCAGGATTATTACTCGGCCTTTGGCTTCGCCTCTGTCGTCGCCGGGAAGTGGTACCACTATTTTTCCTCCAAGTGGGGCTTGACCGAGAAAGGCGCCGAAACCGACCATGTGAACACATGCAATTTTTACCGTGCACACGCGGCTATTTCAGGCGCGCTGGTCTCTTACTTTTGTCAATGCTGTTGATGGGACTCATCGCTTCGGGGGCTGCCGCCGCAACTGAGGTCTCATCGGTCAACCGCCTTTCACTCGGTAAGGCGGTAGTGGCGCTGAACGGGCCTTGGAAATTTCATACGGGCGATGATGCCCTTTGGGCCGAACCCGATTTTGACGACTCGAGTTGGGAGTCCGTCGACTTGACCCCTCCTACAGATGCTCATGACGGCGACGTTGGACTGACGGGATATGTACCCGGATGGCAGAGGCAGGGGCACCGCGGATATAGCGGCTACGCGTGGTATCGGATGCGGATCGTTCTCGACGCGCCGATGGGCGAAAGCTTGATTTTGAGCGGGCCTCCCTATGTGGATAGTGCGTATCAAGTTTTCTTAGACGGCCGACTCCTGGGCGGGTTTGGAGATTTTTCCGGCGCCACGCCCCGCGTGTACGGTATTCATCGTCCTAAATTATTTCCGCTGGATGGCCGCGACTTCTCCGTTGAAAAGCAACACACCGGTGTTATTGCGTTTCGCGCGTGGATGGGGCCTTGGATGCTCGCGGATCCAAATTCTGGGGGAATTTATATTGCGCCGTCCCTGGGCACCGATGTCGGCGCCCTGGCAACGTATCAAACACAACGATGGGAGACCATTCGCGGCTACCTAGTTGACGCCGTGGAGGGTGTGATCTTTTGGGCCCTCGCACTGATGGTTTGCGCATTGGTTCCGTTCGATCGAAGCAACCCCGCCTATCGTTGGATGGCGGTGGCGTTGGTGATCGTGGGAGTCGCGCGCGCCAACCAGGCGGTGTTCTTTTGGTGGCAATTCGAAACATACCAAGGAATTGAAATCGTGACGGGTGTTCTCATGACTCCTTTGGGTCTGGCGGCCTGGACGATGGCTTGGTATCACTGGACTAAACAGTACCGCTTTTCGTGGCTGCCCGCTGCGGTAGGTTGGCTCACCTTGGCCGCGATGGCGTTGTCGATTCTGCGCCGGTCTTGGTTTTACGGCGCCTTCTCGCCTTCATTTGAAACGGCGCTACGTTATTGTTCTTTGTCAGTGCGCCTCACCTTCCTCGTGCTGACGCTGTTGATTCTATTCCGCGTCTTGCTACAGCCGTCGCGCGAGAGTTGGTTGGTGGGTGCCGCCATGTTGATTATGTCGGTGGCGTTGTTCGCAGCAGAATTGTCGTTGATCGGAGTTCGGGGCATTTGGTTTCCGTACGGTGTCGGCGTCTCGCGAACGGAATACGCTTACGCAATTTTTTATGTTGTCCTGATTGCCCTATTGATGCGGCGTCTTTACTCGTTCCGCGCGATTCGGACTTGATTGTCGGCTGCCTGAACTGGATTGAGTAGCGACGCCGAAAATACCCGAATCGTAGCTAGGTAGACGGAAGAGAGGAGAAACAACCAAGCACCTATATATAAGGGGTGTTGAGCAATCCGATTCAATACAGGCGGTGCCGGCCTGAACCCCAAAAGGGACGCCTGCGGGTTGCGCCTCAAAGGATCATCTGCGGTGTTGCGAGTCTTGCGCATAGTCCCGCTATGCGCATCGCCTCGCGCCTTGCATCTGAAACCTTGGAGGGTACAACGCCTCTCGCGCGGAACGCTTAGGCAGGCTCCTTGGCGCGCGATGCCGATGATGGCCGAACCTGGAGCTTTGGAGTTACGGAAGAGGGAAGACATCAAACACTCTATATATAAGGAGTGAGGGGTAATCGAAATCAAGACTGAAAGCTGTCAGAGGAAGATGGACGCGGCGGAGCGGAGCGCCGCCCGGCCGCTCGGCGCAGTCGCGCCAAGTGGGCCTGTCTGGCGACAGGCCTGGTCGCCAGGGTGGGAATTGTCGGTGTTGTTGTTATTCGAGCGCCACTTGCCACACGGGGCAGACGGAGAAGAGCCAGGGAATGCACTGACCTTAGCCTTCGAGCATGAGCACATCACCGAGGTGTTTACTGGATTCGGAGAGAAGTCTCGGCGGCGAGCGTGGCGAAGCGCGCGGTGGATGCGGCACGGAGCTATCTCTCGTAAAAGGCAGGAGCGCCCATCATTCCGGCAATTTCATCTTGCGAAGCAGAGCAAGGTATTGTGGATCGCCGCGCAGTGCAAGAAAAGCGGGTTCGGATTTCACATTGCTCAGAAGCTTCGCTCTCGCGATGAAAGCTCGATTTAGCCAATCAAACGCGAGAACAGAATTGCCGGAAAAGCCGTAGGCCTTGGCGATGAAATAGGAGGCGCGCCTGGGGTGTTTAGATATCAGCTCCCGGAGGATGGCGCCCGAGCGTTCGTCATTCCCGAGCGCATGTTCGGCCGCGGCAAGACAGGCGCGCGCAATATCGTCAAGGTACGGCTCGCACTCGAGCTTTGCGGCCATAGCTTGATGGTCCGCCAGATAAGAGAATCCCGTATTACCTGACAAGCCTGTAAAGTCGGGACTGAACACTCGCATTTTCTCGAATGTTCGGCGCGCATCGGCTCCCTGACCAGCGTAGTAGTAAGACATCGCCAATATCTCGACAGAATCCATGTCCAGCGGATCGAGGTCCACTGCATGTCGCTGGGCGACCAGCGCCGCATCAACGCTACCGAGTGACAGCTGCAGCAACACCATACGCCGATTTGCCTTGACGTCATTCGGATCGAGCGCAAGCGCCTTTTGCAGGTCCGCCCGAGCACCGCCCCAGTCATATTGAGAATATCGCAGCAATGCGCGACCCGAGTATGCTTCCGCCAGCGCCGGTGCAAGGGCCACCGCATGGTCGGCATGTTCCATCGCTCGCCGAATGACATCCGGCTGCTCGATGTCCGAGTAGTCCTTGACGGTCAAGTACTCGACATTCGCAAGGCCGGCGAATGCCGGACCAAAATCAGGATCTAGTTCGATAGCCCGCCGATAGGCGTCGCGCGCCGCCAGCAGGCCATCATAGTTGCCGAGTTGGAATAAATGCTTGGCGCGCAGGTACTGATCATAGGCCTCGGGATTCGCCGTGCGCCGTTCGGTGAGCTGCGGACCCGTTGAATTCAGCTGCAACTTGAAAGCATTGACCACGGCGGCGGAGATCTCATCCTGTAGCTCAAAAATGCCGCTTACGTTTCGCTCATAAGTCTGTGACCAGACTTGGTAGCCGGTATTAGCGCGAACCAGCTGCACGCTGACACGAATGATGTCGCCCGCTTTGCGTACGCCGCCTTCGAGAACGTAGGCAACTCCAAGCTCGCGACCGACGTCTTTGACGGGCCCGGAGCTGTTTCTGAAGTAAAACGAAGATGACCGCGCCGGTACTTTGAGATCCGGCACTTGCGCCAATAGATCCAGCAACTCTTCCGCGAGCCCATCGGCGAAATAGGCTTGGTCTTTTTTCTCGCTCATGTCGACGAACGGCAGGACTGCGACAGACCGTTCCGGAGCTGCGGCACTTATCGCAGTCGTCGCGGACGGTACACCGGAGTGGATTGAAGCCGGCAAGGCGGTCTGGCTTGCAGTCAATCGCGCATGGTTGGCGACTTCACGCTGTATTGCGTATCCCACTGTGACGACGATTGCCGCGAGGGCCATCGCGGCCACAACAACGGAGGATTTATTGCGCAGCGCAAATTTAAATAAGTGATCGGTGATTCGCGCAGGGCGGGCCCCAACGGGTCGTCTGGCGAGGTAATGCTCGATGTCTTCCGCGAAGGCCGCGACACTCTGATATCGATTCGATGGTTCCTTGTCGAGGGCTTTGAGCACGATGGCGTCCAAATCGCCGCGTACTTGCCGGGCCCGCACTTCCTTCGCGACAGTGCGATCTGCGCCCAAAAGGCTACTCGCAGTGCTCGGCTTTTTGATCTCGAGCGTCCCGATCGCCTGCTCGACGAGACCCATTGACGCCGCGTGTTTCAGTCGATAGGGACGAATACCCGTCAGGAGTTCGTAGAGCAGAATCCCCAGTGAATAAATGTCGCTGCGTCCATCGACCGGATCGCCGCGCAGCAGCTCGGGGCTGGCGTAATCCGGCGTCAATGCACGGCCGTAAATACTCGTAAGGGAAGTTTGGTCGGTCTCGCCCTCGAGCAGTTTGGCGACGCCGAAGTCAAGAAGCCGCACCTGCCCTGAGTCGGATACCAAAATGTTCGATGGTTTAAGGTCGCGGTGAATAACTTGCTTCTCATGCGCGAAGCCCACCGCTTCCAGCACCTGTAAAAACAGCATGAGACGATCAGAAAGTCCCAAACTCTGCGCATCGCACCAGTCCGTCAGCGGCTGGCCTACGATGAACTCCATGGCCAAGTAGGGGCGCCCGGTGGTTTCGATTCCCGCATCGTAGAGCCGCGCTATATGAGGGTGCTCCAGACTCGCCAAGATCTCGCGCTCCAACGCGAAGCGTTGCGCCAGATCGCGCCGCAGGTGAGTGAGCAGCGGGAACTTTAGGGCCACCTCGCGCTTGAAAGCGCCGTCCGCACGCCGTGCCAGCCATACCTCGGCCATGCCTCCCTGCCCGAGCGATCGCAGCAAGACGTACGGACCGACCTCCGCGCCCGGTTCCAGACTGCTCACTGCAACGACATCCTGCAGATCCGGTGTCGTCTCCAGAAATGACTGAACCTCCGCGCTTTGTGTCGCGTCGGAGAGCAATGCTGCCCGAAGTGTCTGCGCAAGTTCATTGTACTCAGGAGATAGGTTCACAAGCCATAGGCGGCGTGCGGCTTCATCGAGAGGGAACGCCTCGTCCAGAAGTCGACTCATCAGTGCTATCTGCTGAACCGTCAGCTTCATCGGTTCCTCGGGCGCTCCGCAGCCGCGAACCGCGCCTAGCGCTGTGCGACGAATCGCTCCCGTGCTCCCTGGCATCATTATACTCAGCACTTAGTGGGGCCGTATTGTTTTGGAGTGGGGTGAATTGCTGCTTGTGTTCCGGGAGGCTGTTAGTTGATCCTGGGAATCGAACATATGCGAGGTGCGACACGCCACTAGGCCGCCGCAGGTACGCCCGCCGCGCGAAAGCTCATTGCATGGAGCCTGTCTAAGCGTTCCCACGGTGGCGGCTGATTGTTCGACTTAGGATCATAAAAATCCAATCAGCCCTGAAAGGTTGCGCCTCAAAGGATCATCTGCGGTGTTGCGAGTCTTGCGCATAGTCCCGCTATGCGCTTCACCTCGCGCCTTGCATCTGAAACCTTGGAGGGTACAACGCCTCTCGCGCGGAACGCTTAGGCAGGCTCCTTGGCGCGCGATGCCGATGATGGCCGAACACGCACGACGGAGCTCGTTGCTCCTCGCCGTCCCGCGACAAGCCGAAAAAGAAGGGTACTTGAGGACCCCTAAGAGGGAGGGGCGACGCTATTTGTCGTTGCGGCCGACGGAGAACCGTCACGACCGTTACGCAATTTTCAGCCAAACGATGTCCCAGCTCTCGCGTCGCTCGATGAAGCCAGTAATTTTGCCGGCGGCGTCGCGCTGGAAAATCTTGCGGATGCGTGGATCGCCACTCAAAAAGAATACGTCCGATACCTCAGCGTTCCAGGTAGCCGGCTTTCTCGCGTCGCGCGTGCCGATGAGCTGTCCATCGACGAGCTGAACAGTATAAGTCGCCGCCGAGTCCTTGAGCTGGTATTTACCTACATATTGCGCGAGCTGCTTGGGCGGCAGGGTGATCCTCGGCGGGTCGATTTTTTCGGCCAGCACCTGCGATGCGATAAGTTTCCAGCCGTCGGGGCGCTTTCTCCAGGTCGTGATGGTCAGATAGTTGGCGTGGAGGGTTTGAGCGAAGTAGTGCTCGATTTCATTCTGGCGGAAGAGTGCGACCGCGATGCCGTCCTCCTCGTGGTAGGACAGCAGTTCGACCCGGATAGTGCCGCTCAAGCCCTTCGCAAGCGGTACGATCTCCTTCAGCATGCCCGCCTTGCCTTTGTAGGTATCGTCCTCTTCGGCGAAAATGACGTAGGGGTCCAAATACTTACCCCATACGGCGACATCTCCGGATGCGATTGCGTCGGACAAGGCCTGCATATAGCCCGTGATGAGAGCGTGATCCTCGGCGAGCGCGGGTAGTGAGAGCAGCGACAAAGCAGCGAGCGTGGCGAAGAAGCGCATTGTTTGTATTCCCGAAAAATTACCAGTCTCGCAAACTCTTTAGATCCTATACAGAACAATTGCAAAAGGAGAGCCAATCTCGAATTGCGGCGTGGTGATTTCGAATATTTAGGATAGGTGGCTGGGAAAAGACGAATCGCGGGCTTTGAAACGAAGATTTAAACACCTGCCCGCGGTGTTGGTTAGAATGGGAACGGGCATACAGGGAGGTGGAATAAGTCATGGACGGCGTCATCTGGGTTTTTCTAGCTTTTAGCGTTGCCTTGATCGCGCTCGGCATGGTCGCGGATCTTCGGCGCCGACTCTTAGGAGTCGATCCCATGTCAGGTCATTGCTCAAACTGCCGCACGCCGATGTCGCCGCGGCGGGTTTCACTCATTCAGTCGCTTACGCTTCGGGGCATGTGGAAATGTCCTCATTGTGGAGCGCGAATGCGTAAGAAGGCGGGAATCGCGGGAACGGCGACGAAATGAGGCAAACTGGACTGGCCGCATTCCTTGAAGTGCCGGCATATTGTGCGCAAGTTCGAGCGCTCGGAGGAGATCATGAGTCTTCAGTCGATTAATTTCAGGCAGAAGTTGGAATTGTTCGCGGAGCAGTGGCAACCGAAAGTCATTGCGGAGATGAATGACTATCAGTTCAAGTTAGTGAAGCTGGAGGGCGACTTTGTTTGGCACGATCACAAGGACACCGATGAGACGTTTATCGTCCTCGAAGGAGTCTTAAGGATCGATTTCTGTGGCGGCGCGGTTCACATTGCGAAAGGCGAGATGTACGTGGTCCCCAAGGGCATCGAACACAAACCTTACGCTGAAAATGAAGTACATTTGCTGTTGATCGAGCCGCGCGGCGTACTCAATACAGGACAGGAAGGAGGCGAGCGGACGGCAGCAACTGATGTGTGGATCTGAAGGGGCGAGACAGTGATGGACGCTCGGCATGTCCGATCGCCACAGCGGCTGTCGCAATCCTCAGTGGTTGTCCGGGTATGAGCAAACAAGAAATTGAACGATTTCAAGCGGTCGTCGTGATCGGCGCAAGTAGATTGCCCTGCGGATAGGGGAAGTGTGGAAGCCGAAGGATTTCCTTTGCCGAATGACTTAAGGGGCCCGGATGCTGGCGGCTAAGGCAGTCTCTGAATTCAAGAAAAGCGGATACTTTGTGATTTCCGGCGTAATCGACGCCGTATTAAATCGAAGATTAGTCGCATTCGTCGGAGGGATCGCCAGCGAGGCCGGCTCTCGACGGTTGCTGGATGAGACATGGTGCGCACATTTGGCTGGCGCATTGCGTGGCGATGCAAGAATTCGTTCATTGTTGCCTCGTAACGCCATGGCGGTACAGTGCACACTGTTTGATAAGTCTCCGAATAGGAATTGGTTGGCGGCGCTGCATCAGGACTTAAGCATTCCGGTTAAGGATCGCGTGAATAGTCCGGAGTGTTCGGGATGGTCCGAGAAAGAAGGGCACCTGTATGTGCAACCGCCGGTCAGCGTGCTCGAGCGGCTGGTTGCGGTTCGAGTCCATATTGATGACTGTCCCGCGGAGAGTGGGGCATTGCGAGTGGTGCCGCATTCGCATATGGAAGGTCGAGTCGATCAGGCGCGGGCGGAGGCGCTTCGCCAACACCATGGTGAAACTGTAATTCCCGTCGCTCGTGGCGGGGCGCTGGCGATGCGGCCGTTGATTTTGCACGCGTCGTCGAAGGCAACCTCGCTCACCCCGAGGCGAGTGCTGCATTTTGTGTTTGGGCCGCCGGAGCTGCCGCTGGGGCTGGAGTGGCGGTGGGCGGTTTAGGCCGACGCTTGCTTACAAGCTAACGTTGCCGGAAACTCCGCAAGCGGCAGCAGGCAAACCTATGACAGACACTTGAGCGATGTCTTAAAGATGCAGGATGAGATCGCGGCCCAGGTCGCACGCGCGATGGAGACGGAAGTGAGTGCTGTGGTTTCCCGTGCGCCGCTGCGCGATACGGAAGCCTACACCTTATCTTTGCGGGGATAGCACGCGCTCGATCGTTCAGATCAGCAAGGTATCGAGCAGGCCATGAATTATTTTCAGCAGGCGCTTGATCGTGACCCGACGTACGCTGACTCGGCAGCCGGAGCCGGCTTCGCGTACGATCTGCCCGGGGAAGATTATTATATGCCGGCGCCCGTGGCATTCGAGCAGGAAGGTCTCAATCCGCCGGCTGGAGCCGGTCGCCGGCGTACGCCATCTGTCAAACACGGCCCCGTTGCGGGCATTCGCGGTCGGGAGTTTTTATCGCCCGAGAAGCATTGAGCACCGGCGAAGTCTCGGCCATCGTTTCAATGTGACGTCAACTGTCAACGGAGTCCGTTCCTCGACGTTCTATAGTCGACACAAGGCAAAAAAAGAGTCCGATCATGGGGCGCGATCTCTCTCGTTGTCGCTCGGGACCGACAGTCCCGAAATTGCTCGGCGCATTCAGCGTTGCGTTGATGGTGTCGGCCTGCGGTGGCGGCGGTTCAGGGGCCAGCGCGCCGACCGCTCCGGCACCACCTGCCGTCACGGCCGTGGACGCTGCCCGACTCCTTGATCAGGCGACCTTCGGCGTCACGGCGAGCGATGTGGCGAGCGTGCAGAGCACCGGCATCGACGCCTATATCAGCGCGCAACTCGCGTTGCCGGCGACCCAGTACTTGGGTTACAGCTATACGCCGCATACGGCGCCCACGGACTGCAAGAGCGACGGCTCGAATCCGCCGGATGCCGCGAGCCTCTGCGCCCGCGATCAATACTCGGCGTTCCAGGTGCAGCGGGATTTCTTCACGCATGTCTTGAACAACCCGGATCAGTTGCGGCAGCGGGTGGCCTTCGCGCTCTCGCAGATCATGGTGGTCTCGAGCGTCGAGATATACGAGGCCTACGGCCTCGCCGACTTTGAGAACGTCTTGCTGAAGGATGCACTCGGCAACTACCGCATGCTGCTGCAGGATGTGACCTTAAGCCCGACGATGGGTCACTACCTCGACATGGCCAATAGCGATCAAACCAATCCCGCCAATGGAACCGTGCCGAACCAGAACTATGCTCGCGAAGTACTGCAGCTGTTCTCGATCGGGCTCGTAGAGCTCAATCAAGACGGCAGCCAGCAGCTCGATGCGACCGGCGCGCCGATCCCGACGTACGCTCCGCCGACGATCGAGGGCTTTGCCGCCCTGTTCACGGGCTGGACCTATCCGCCGCTTTCCGGTGCGAGCTCGAATTGGACCAATCCGATCAACTTCGATGGACAGATGGTCGCATTCCCGAACCATCACCAGGCAGGAACCAAGCTCCTCTTGAATGGTTACACCGTTGCGGCGGGGCAAACGCCCGATCAGGATCTCGCGAACGGCCTCGACAACATATTCAATCATCCGAACGTGGGCCCCTTCATTGGCAAACAGCTGATCCAGCATCTCGTGACAAGCAATCCCTCACCAGCGTACGTGGCGCGGATCGCGGCGGTGTTCGCCGACAACGGCCAGGGAGTACGGGGCGATCTGTCCGCCGTGGTGCGCGCGATTCTCGAGGACGAGGAGGCGCGCGATCCGGCACCGGCAGCGATCTTCGGTCACCTGCGCGAGCCGGCCCTCTTCATTACGGCGGCCATGCGCAGCCTCGGCGGACAATCGGACGGCGTGCTCCTGCGCAGCGCGAGTTCGGCGATGGGTCAACCCATCTTCTCGCCGGAGACGGTGTTCAACTTCTACCCGCCGAGCTACCAGATTCCGGGCACGCAGACCACGGCGCCGGAATTCGGAATCCAGAATGCCGCTACGGCCCTCGCGCGTTCGAACTTCATCAACACGGTGATTTTGCAGGGGGGCGCTGCGCCCAGTTCATCGGTAACCGGCAGCACCGGAACCAGCATCGGCCTTAGCGGCTTCACGGGTGCCAACGATAATGCAGCGATGATCCAGGCGCTCAACCAGACACTGATGCACGGCAGTCTCTCGAGCGATGCCAGCGCCATCATCCTCACCGCGGCGAACGCTGCGGCCGCCAACTCGAGCGACCCCATTGCCCCGGTGCGGGCCGCCGCCTACCTGATCCTTACCTCCGGACAATACCAAGTGGAGCGCTGATATGAAGCGTCGTACCTTCCTCGCGCACGCCGGCGCGCTCGCCGGCAGCGCTGCGCTTGCGCAACTCGGCCTGCTTGCCGCGAAAGCCGCGCCCGCGAATGATTACAAGGCGCTGGTGTGCGTGTTCCTCTACGGAGGAAACGATGCGAATAACATGATTGTGCCGCTCGATACGGCCGGCTATGCCAATTACGCGACGACGCGCAGCTATCTCGCGCTGCCGCAGGCGCAGCTCCTGCCGTTGGCCGTGAGTTCCGGCACGCCGCTCTACGGTCTGCATCCAGCGCTTCCCGGCCTCCAGGCGCTCTGGGCAGCCGGCAACATGGCCATCGTCGCCAATGTCGGGACACTGGTCCAACCGCTCACCAAGACGCAGTACCTGTCCACGTCGACCATCAAGCCCGAAAGCCTCTTCTCCCACATCGACCAACAGCACCAGTGGCAGGCTTCGATCTCGAGCACCTCATCATCGAACAGCGGTTGGGGCGGACGGCTGACGGATGCGCTCGCGTCGCTGAATTCTGCATCGAGCGTGCCGCCGATGATTTCGACCGGCGGGAACAACTTGTTCGTCACGGGTGCCGCCTCGCAGGCGCTGGTGATACCGACGAGCGGATCGTTCGGACTGAACAGCTACGGGAGCGACGCGACCGATACAGCGCGCCTCGCCGCTTTGCAGCAGCTCCTAAACGTCGATCAGAACGACAACCTGGTGCAGGCCGCGCAAGCGGTGATGACCGGCGCGCTCGCGAGCAGCGCGGTGCTGAATCCGATCCTGACGAGCACCAATGCGACCCTGACGGCGCGCTTCGGCGCACTGACCGGGAACTTCGCCGCGCAATTGCTGGCTATCGCGAAGGTGATCCAGGCGCAAGGCACGCTCGGCGCGAGCCGTCAGGTATTTCTGGTCACCCTCGGTTCCTTCGACACTCACACGGACCAGCTCAATACGCAGGAGACCTTATTCACCGAGCTCGATGCCGGCCTCACAGCGTTCCATGGCGCAATGAGCGACATCGGCACTGATTCGAGCGTGACCTCATTCACCCTGTCGGATTTTTCGCGCAACTTCCTGCCCAACACCGGCGGCGGCACGGATCACGCCTGGGGCAGTCATCCCCTCGTCATCGGCGGTGCCGTCAAGGGCGGCCAGATTTATGGCACGATGCCTACACTCGAGTTATCCGGGCCGGATGATGCGAGCGACCTAGGCCGCTGGATTCCGACGATCGCCGTCGATCAGTTCGCCGCGACGCTCGCGAGTTGGTTCGGCGCCGACGCGACGGCGCTCGCGGCGGTCCTGCCCAACCTCTCGGCCTTCAGCCCGGCCAGTATCGGGTTCATCTGAACCGAGTGGGGCGAGCAGAGCATTAGCTCGCCGCTCTGTCCGGATCGTGCAACGGGCCAATTGCATTGCGCCAATAACGCGATATTTTATTCTGATCTCATTCAGGGGGCGCAATGACAATCAAACGTCCAACAAAGGGTATGGGGCGAGGACGGGTGCCTTTCCGAAGACGCTCCGAAGAGTGTACTGCCAATTAAGGTGGGGGGGATCTCAGATGGCGCACGCCCTCGCGCAATCAAGTCGAAGTCGATTGACGCCGCATCAGCGCGCCCAATACAAGCGTGAGTGCGACTATGCATCCGCCCAGCCAGCGATGATTAAACCAAAATGTGTCGATCCTCGCTCGTTGGGAGTCGGATCGCGAGTAGACAATCGGAACGGGATTAGTCGCCAAGCCAGAGGAGCAGCAGTGATGCAGCCACCATGGCTGCGCCCAGCGCCATGCTTTTCCAACTCGCTGTCGCACTCAATAGAAAAACGCCCACCGCGAACAGCGACACGCCCGCGACGACAAGTATCTTTTTCGGTAAGGGCTTGCGACGCCAATCATCCGTTTGGAGGTGGCGTCCCTTTAAGAACTCCTGAACCGAGCCCAAGCGCTTTGCCCGTTCCAGCTCGAACGCGGATGTGTGCGCGGGAAAACCGCAATTTGTACAATGAAGTGTGCCTTTCGGTGAGCTGAGCCCGCAGTGCTGGCAGAGCCAGGTGTATTGCGGTGCTTCTAGATGAGGCATGGCTTGAATACCGTTGAGCTAACGATAAGCTAGAGCACTACGCGCTTTATGGCCGGCCCGATTCCGGATCGATGTCGGCGCGATTCGGCCGGGCTGGGTCGTAAAACAGCCACGTGTTGAAGTGCGTTGGGTCGGGGCCGTAGTTGGTCATGATCAAAAGCGCTTTGGCGGCGCTTAAGTAACTGTCAGGGACCGCGACTTTCACAGCGTCCGTAGTATGGGTGCTGGGATCAATCACTTTTGCGACTTTGAGTGTCTGCAGCTTGCCGGCGGAGTTGACGGTGACGTCAAAAATAACTGCGTAGAGTTTGGGGGGCGCAGACTGCGCGTGGACAAGGCCGAAGACCATCAAGAGAAACGCGGCGTATATCAGGCGCATGGGGTGTTCCGAATCGGCGTGGATGCCGCATTTGAGCAATTCGCCGCGCACAGTAACGTGCGGGGGATCTCAGAAACTTCAGGCCCCTACATGACGTTAGGGTGAGGCCGCATAACTCTGGGCCCGAGCCACGACGCGCAAGTAAGTGTGAATGAGGTCGTAGATCGGGGGCGCGCCGCCGAGTAGAAAGGTCGCAGGAAGACCTTTAATTGCCAGGGAAGCCGCAATGACCACCGATAAGCCGCGAAATCCACTGTTACATGCCGCTGGCATCGTCGGCCGGGGGTTCTTGCTCGGGCTTGGTTTCTCAATCGCCTTAGGTACTGCGCTCTTCATCGGCCAGCAGGTGTCCAGTCATCAGGTGGCGGAACGAACTGCAATCATGGAGGCGGATGTCGGCGAAAGGGAGCTAGAAAGGAATATTGTTCTCAGCGACGTTTCGGAAGTGAAGCACGATGATACCACCGCAATCATCGGGACTGCGACAAACAACGGCAAGAAGCCATCTCCCTGACGGGATGATGTCTATTGGACGGGATTAACAGCTCGAAGCGTTGGCCGCACGTATCGAGTTCGTCCCTCACCACTACGAGACTATCCCGATACACCGGACTCAGCGGCCCAGCTGACGATGGAAAGCCGCACATCCGGCATCGCTGCCCTCGACTTGGTAAGCACGGATGACATTCTCGGTGCTGACAGTGACCTCCAAGGTGCATTCGTGTTGCACCGTTAGGGTACCTTCGCCTGTGCCTTTGGGCATCACCCCTTCGCTACTCACTGACCAGACGTATATGCGATCGCCCGTAGTCTCCCGCTCTCCGGTGGGATTTCCGAAACGCGCGTATAGCTCGTGAATGTCGCGGCCAACGTAAGGTTTTAGGTCGCCCGAGAGTCTGCTTGCCGCGCACGCCAAAAGCGCCGCCCCGATCGCTGCCAAAAATATAAGTCGCATTTTGATCTGCCGGTGAGAAGTAATTCTATCATTCTCGCCAGCCGGATCTTACACGGAGCACCTGTATGCGCGGCGATTTGCTTACGCCATTGGAGCTTGACAGCAAATCCAGCACGATCGATGCTCGCGACGAACAGGAGGTATCCAATCATGCCGCCACATACGAGTTCCTCGCAACGTCTGACGCAGCTGCTGCTTGCGATTTTGGCTGTCGGAGTCTGGGGTCTGTTACTGCGGCCCTATCTGCCGATCGCCACTGCCGCAGCCAAGTCGCCCGCGGCAGTCCCGGCATCCTTCGATACGATTACGGTACAACGCATCAACGTCGCCGACGCGGACGGGACTACGCGACTGGTCATCGCCAATAGCGCCCGCCTTCCCGGAGCGATCGTCCACGGCAAAGAATATCCCCGCAGTATCAATGATGCCGCGGGCGTGTTATTCCTGGATACGAAGGGCGAGGAGACCGGCGGCCTCGCATTATCGAAACTGCGCGACAACAACGTTGCGACCATGACATTCGACTACACCTATCAGCTGACAGATGGCATTAGGATCTGGAAACAAGAGAGTGTCGACGGCGCGAAGTGGCGCGCGGCTTTCGATATCTTCGATCGGCGACCGTATACCGGTGCCGTCGAGAGTAGTCAGGGAGTGCAACGGATCGCGCTCGCCGATGAGAATCAGAAGGCAGAACTGGTCATTTCGGATCCAGATGGGCGTCCGCGCATCCGCATTGGCGTGGACAAAGGCGGCGATCCGAGCATTGTGATGCTGAGCCCGGAGGGCAAGGAGATTTATCGGGCCGCCAAGTAGCTGCTAACGTCGAGCGCCCTTGCTGCCATTTTCCGACTTCCACGCGCAACTCGAGTGATAATCTGGCACGACGCGCTTTTTAAAGTCGTACGATGCGCCGTTCGCAAGTACTATGGTCATGATGTCGTTTCTACCTCCCGTTTCCGCATTGTTGAGTTCCTTTGCGCGTGTCCCTCGTGGTGCCTCATTTGCGCTGCCGTTGCTGGTCATCTCGATTTGTTCGGGATGTGTCTCCTCGGGCGGCCGAATCGAGCCGGTGGAGGACCCACCGCTGGTCGCAGATACCGCTCCAGCACCCGTGTTGCACGATGTTCCGATGGCTGCGAGCGAGGCAAAGAGCGAGGGTGACAGTGAAGTTCCGGTGGCCGTGGCCGAGTCGGAACAGCACGAGGCGCCGCCTAAGCCTGGAGACTTGCCTGAGGTGATCGTCAAGGGGCGCACGCGCGACCTCGTCATCCGCGACTTGGTTGCCGAGGGCCAGGCGCAGCTGCGCGACGTGCAACTTCAGTACGTCCTTACCGGTAAGGATGGACATGAGGTGCTGCGCGGCCGGCCGGTCGCCTTCGCGTTGTGGAGCGAGGCGCAGAAGAATTGGACCATTGCCCACCTGGAGATCCCCCGCCCACCCGTGAAATGGAAGCCTGGCCGCGGGGAA
>Ga0210398_10002589_pt1 | contig 17604 bp, 8 predicted proteins | sample IncBWC4OmetaG_FD_161047 | JGI IMG/M metagenome (GOLD analysis project Ga0210398, IMG submission 161047) | Forest soil microbial communities from Barre Woods Harvard Forest LTER site, Petersham, Massachusetts, United States - Inc-BW-C-4-O | ecosystem: Environmental > Terrestrial > Soil >... | reverse complement strand
TATCGGCATGAAAGTTGCGGATGGTGCATCCCTTGCCGCGAAGGCACTGACTGGCTGGAAAAGACGCTGATACGTTTTCACTCCGGCGGCGGGATGAGGAAAGACATCGACAACATGCAGTACCTGGCTGAAAACATGCTAGGCCGGACGTTCTGTCCGCTGGGAGATGCGGCGGCGATGCCGACGATCGCGTTTGTAAAAAAGTTCCGCAAAGAGTTTGAGGATCACTTGGAAGGCAAGCCGTGCCGGTACGAAAAAGAAGGCGCGACAGAACAACTGCCGGTGATGGCGCACTAAATTCCCTATGGCCGATGTAAGTCTCACAGTCGACGGCAAGAAGCTCACGGCTCCCGCGGGGACGCTGCTGATTGAGGCCTGCAAGAGCGCGAGCATTGAGGTGCCGTCGTTCTGCTACTACCCCAACCTGTCGTTGCAGGGCGCGTGCCGTATGTGCCTGGTGAAGGTGGAGAAAATGCCCAAGCTGCAGACTGCCTGCACAACGGTGATCGGCGAGGGCATGATCGTCACCACCGATAGCCCTGAGGTGCATCAGGCGCGCAAGAGCATGGTCGAGATGCTGCTGGGAAATCATCCGCTGGACTGTCCGGTCTGCGACGCGGGCGGCGAGTGCGAATTGCAGGACATGACTTTTTCCTACGGCGCCGCCGAATCAAAGTTCATGGAGGCGAAGAACCATAAGGAAGAACAGCAGTGGTCTCCGATTGTGTTTTTCGACCGGCCGCGCTGCATTCTGTGTTACCGCTGCGTGCGCGTCTGCGGCGAGGCAATGGACGTGTGGGCGCTGGGGGTGCAGAACCGCGGGGTGAGTTCGATCATTGCGCCCAATAAAGAAGATCATCTGGAGTGCGAAGAATGCGGCATGTGCATCGACATTTGCCCGGTGGGCGCGCTCACCTCCGGTGCGTATCGCTATAAGACACGTCCGTGGGAAATGAAGCACGTGGGCACCATTTGCACGCACTGCGGCGACGGTTGCAAGACAACTCTGGGTGTGCGGCGCGGCGATACGGGCATGGAAATCGTCCGTGGCGATAACCGCGACAAGAGCGGCACTAACGGCGATTTTCTCTGCATCAAAGGCCGCTACGCGTTCGACTTCGCGAATCATGAAGAACGCTTGAAGCAGCCGTTGATCCGCAAAAACGGCAAGCTCAGTCCCGCGACGTGGGAAGAGGCGTTCGAGTTGATCGGCAAAAAGTTCGCCGAGGTTCGGGATAAAGATGGCGGAGAGGCGATCGGAGTCATCGGATCGACACGCACCACGAACGAAGAAGCTTATCTGCTGTCCAAGTTTGCCCGCGTAGTCCTAAAAACCAATAACATCGACCACCACCGCACTGCGGACTTCCCTGCTTTCGCGGCGGCGCTTCGCGGCAAGTCCAACGGCACTGCAACGATGGCCGACGTCTTCACCGCACCTGCGATTCTGTTGATTGGCAATGATCCTACCGAACAGCATCCCTTGCTCGCCTACCAGATCCGCAACAACGTTCGCCTGCACCGCGCGCGGCTCTACCTGGTGAACTCGGAGCCGATTAAGCTGCGGCGGCAAGCGACGGCTTTCGCCCAGATGCCTGGCGGCGCTGAGGGCCACTTAATCCAATTTCTCGGAGGCGACGATGCCGCTGCCGAGGAGATCATCACTCCCTCCACCAATAAGGATGCTTGGATCGCGTTCCGCGACAAGGTTCGCGCGGAACAGAATCTGGTCATTGCTTTCGGCGCGGAGATTCGCGGTGCGGACCTTGCCCGCGTCGTGACCTTCGGGCTGAACATTCCCGGCGCGCAATTCATCTGCCTCGCCGACTATTCCAACTCTCGCGGCGCGGCGGACATGGGTCTATACCCTGACTTGCTCCCCGGCTATCACGCGGCGGCAGGCACGAACCCGTTCCACGAAGAGTGGGCCAAGGTTCCTCAGGCCCCGGGCCTTGGTCTGGGCGGAATGGTTGACGCAGCAAAAGCAGGTAAGCTTAAAGCTTTATACGTCGTGGGGTCGAATCCCGTGGGGCGGCTCGACATCGATCCTTTTGCGTTCTCGAAGAGCTTCGTCGTGGTGCAGGACATGTTCCTGACCGAAACCGCTGTAATCGCCGACGTGGTTCTGCCGGCTGCGAACGTCTATGAAAAATCGGGAACGGTGACCAACACGTGCGGAGACGTGCAGCTGGTGAAGAAGGCCGGCGAGGTTACGGGAACAAAATCTGACTTTGAGATGATCGTCCAAATCGCCGATGCGATGGGCTTCGATGTCCATACGCTGGTTCCGTTCGGTGGTGGGACTCGCGCCGACATGGGCCAGTCGCGCGGGGCGCAGTCCGGTGAAGCCGACCGGCACGCGGTGTGGCTTGAGATGCAGGGGCTCGAGCCCAAGCTCAGCCCGCTCGATCCCATGGCCATTCTCGACGAAATTCAGCGTCTGGTGCCGGGTTATGACGTATCGCGCGCGAATCTTCTGGCCGGGAACAGCCAACATACTTCGCTAGCTAACACGGGTGGAGGCGTCCCGCAACAGAAGTTGGAGTCGGTCGCGAGCGGCACGGCGGCGGGCGATCCAACGGTCGATCCCGCGAACGATTCTTTGTTTACGTCGGGCACGCTGGGCCGCTACTCGCGCGCTTTGCGGTCGGTGCTCGAGAGCCATGAAGTCAAGCCGTCCGAAGTGGCGGCTGACTGACGCGGAAATCTATGCGCAGAATACGAGCGCGGAAATTTGGAGAGGAAGCAAGACCTTGCCGATTTGGCTTTACATAATCGTTTCGATAGTAAAGTCAGCTGTCCTGCTGTTCATTCTGCTCACCGCCGTCGCCTATACGGTGTGGCTGGAACGGAAGGTCGTTGGCCATATGCAGAATCGCTGGGGACCCACGAGGGTGGGCCCGTTTGGCCTGCTGCAGCCAGCCGCCGATGGACTCAAGTTTCTGTTCAAAGAAGATCTCACGCCGCCCCATGTCTACAAACCGCTGTTTCTGGCGGCTCCGCTGATTGCGGTGATTCTGGCCCTCACATCGATCGCGGTGATTCCGTTCGGCAACTGGGTCTCGGTCGGAAACCAGGTTATTCCGTTTCAGATTACAGATGTGAACATTGGGGTGTTGCTGATTCTCGGCGTGACATCGATGGGCGTTTACGGAGTCGCATTGGCGGGCTGGTCGTCGAACAATAAATATTCGCTGCTGGGCGGCCTTCGCGCTAGTGCACAGATGGTTAGCTATGAGATATCGCTGGGACTCTCGCTGGTCGGCGTGCTGATCATGGCGGGTAGTTTCAGTTTGCGTGACATCGTGGATGCGCAGGCCGGGCACTTCTGGTACTTCATTCCCCGCTGGAATGTGTTCCACGGGCAGTTCATCGGATTCTTTTGCTATCTGATGGCTGCTTACGCGGAGACCAACCGCATTCCGTTCGATTTGCCGGAAGCCGAAACCGAGCTGGTCGCGGGTTACCACACTGAGTACAGCTCCATGAAGTTCGCCATGTTTTTTATGGCTGAATACGCCAACATGATTACCGTAGCTTGCCTGGCCACGCTCCTGTTCTTTGGCGGATGGCATGGGCCGATTTATGGCCGGGGGATTCTGGCGGCACTGCTTCCGGTGTTCTGGTTCGCGGCCAAAGTGGTTGCGTTTCTCTTCCTTTATATATGGGTGCGCGGCACGTTGCCGCGCTTCCGTTATGACCAACTGATGTCGTTTGGATGGAAATTTCTGCTGCCGCTTTCGCTGGCGAACGTTGTAGCGACGGCGATCGCAGTAGCGTGGTAGGGCGAAACGAGTTCTCAGTTCTCAGTTGCGCGGGTAACGAAGCGCCCTGAGAAACGGGTCTAACTGAGAACTGGCGACTGAGAACCGAGAACTGCTTTTCATGAACGTACATCTCATCCTATTTCTGGCCTTCGGAGCTGTCTGCGTAGCGGGAGCGATCAACCTGCTGGCGCAGACGCATCCCATCAACAGCGCGCTATCGCTGATCGCGGTGATGGCTGCGCTGGCCGGAGAATATTTGCTGCTGGGAGCGGAGTTCGTGGCGGCGGTGCAGGTGATCGTTTATGCCGGCGCCATCATGGTGCTGTTCGTCTTCACGATCATGCTGTTAAACGCTGGAGTAGAAGAACGCACCAAAGGGAGCCGCGTCGCGATTTTGTTCGGCGTGCCGGGAATGCTGCTGGGCAGCATCCTCATGGCTTGGGTGGTGCTACGGCATTCGGGAACGGAATCCGTCGCGGTGGGCGCACTGCCTGGAGATCCCAAGACGATCGGCCAGTTGTTGTTTCACGAATTCTTGCTGCCGTTTGAGATTACATCGGTGCTTATCCTGATCGCCATCATGGGCGCGGTGGTTTTGGCTGGGAAGCCAGCTGTGAATAAACTCGCGTCATCGCCGGAAAAGAGGGTGAGCTGATGGTGCCGCTATCGTATTACCTGGTGCTGAGTGGGTTCTTGTTCGCCTGCGGAGTGGTCGCGTTCCTAATCAAGCGCAACATCATCACCATCTTCATGTCGATTGAGCTGATGCTTAACGGCGTGAATCTTTCGTTCGTGGCATTCGCGGCGCATTGGCATGCGCTGGCGGGACAAGTATTCGTGTTCTTCGTGATGGTGGTCGCGGCGGCGGAAGCGGCTGTGGGACTGGCCATCATCATCGCGGTTTACCGGACACGCGAGACGCTGAACATCGATCAGGTGAACCTGCTCAAACTATGAACCCGACCCTCAATCTTTGGCTGATCCCGATTCTGCCGCTGGCGGGCGCGGCCATCAATGGCGTCCTCGGGAAGAAGTCCTCGCGGCAGACGGTGAGCGTGGTCGCGCTGGTCTTTTCCGGAGCCGCGTTCGCGTTCGCATTGTGGGTCGCTCTGCGCTTTTCGTCGTTGTCTCTTCCCTACCAGGAATTCCTGGCACACTGGATCCGCATCACTGGGTTTTCCGCCGACTTTGCGTTTTATCTCGATCAGCTTTCCCTGGTGATGCTGCTGGTGGTCACCGGAGTCGGATTCCTGATCCACATCTACTCCGTCGGCTACATGTGGGATGACCCCAGCTACTACCGTTTTTTCGCGTACTTGAATCTGTTCATGTTTTTTATGCTGACGCTGGTGCTGGCGAACAACTACCTGCTGATGTTCATTGGCTGGGAGGGCGTGGGGCTGGCGTCGTACCTGTTGATCGGATTCTGGTTCACCAAAGACTCCGCGGCCTCGGCCGGCAAGAAGGCGTTCATCGTCAACCGCATCGGAGACTTCGGATTCTTGATCGCTCTGTTTCTTCTGATCAAGCATTTCGGCACGTTGAACTTCGCGCAAGTGTTCGACGCGGTGAAGCCGCTATCGGCGGAAACGGCGGGCGTGGGCCTGCTTTCGACGATCGGCATTTTGCTCATGGTAGGAGCGGCGGGAAAATCAGCGCAGATTCCGCTCTATGTTTGGCTGCCCGATGCCATGGAAGGCCCCACACCGGTCTCCGCGCTCATCCACGCGGCCACCATGGTCACGGCCGGGGTTTACATGGTGTCCCGCTCCCACATGATTTTTGAGCGTGCGCCGATCGCTCTGACCGTGGTCGCCATCACTGGCACGCTGACTGCGTTTTTTGCCGCCACCATCGGCATCGCGCAAACCGATATCAAGAAAGTTCTGGCCTACTCCACGGTCTCGCAGCTGGGCTACATGTTCATGGCGTGCGGTGTGGGCGCGTTCTCCGCCGGAATTTTCCACCTGATGACGCATGCCTTTTTTAAGGGACTGCTGTTCCTGGGCGCGGGCTCGGTGATTCACGCGGTCGGCGGCGAGCAGGACATGCGCAAGATGGGCGGCCTGCGCGTCTACATCCCGTGGACGTTTGGAGCCATGTTCATCGCAACGCTCGCTATCGCTGGAATCCCGCCATTCGCGGGCTTTTGGAGCAAGGACGAAATTCTCTGGCAGGCCTATCAGACGAGCTGGGTTTACTGGGCGATCGGGCTGGTCACAGCCTTCATCACATCTTTCTACATGTTCCGCCTGTTGTTCATGACCTTTTTCGGGGACTACCACGGGGTTCAGGTTGATGAACATGGACGCGGATCCCACGGCCACGGGGAACCGCACGAGAGCCCCACCGTCATGCTGGTTCCGCTGGTGATCCTGGCTTTGCTTTCGGTGATCGGCGGACTGGTTGGCATCCACAACGGCTTTGAGCATTTTCTTGCTCCAGTGTTTGGAACAGGAGTGACTATCGAAGGCGCGGGAGAAGCGGTTGGTGGCTATAAAGAGTATCTGCTCATGGGCATCTCGGTTGTCATGGCTCTGCTCGGTGCTTTCCTCGCCTACGTGCTCTACCTCAGCAAACCTTACCTCCCGCAGAAAATCGCCGATGGACTGAACGGGTTCTACACCGCGGTGGTGCATAAGTACTACATCGATGAGATTTACGCCGCGGTTTTCGTCAAGCCACTCATCGACGGCTCGACTCGCGTTCTGTGGCAGGGCGTGGACCGTAACGTGATCGACGCCACGGTCAACAACAGCGCCGACGCTGCGCGCCACGTTTCCGACGAAGTGCGACACATGCAATCCGGCAACCTGCGTTCCTACGCGGGCTGGATCGCGGCCGGCTCCGCTGTGGTGATCGCTTACATGATCTGGGAATGGACGGGAGCCCGATGAACGCCGACAGCTGGAGCCCGTACATTTTGTCGCTGGTGACGTTTGCCCCGCTGACCGGGGCGTTGCTGCTGGTTTTGTTCCCACGCCGCGACCGCGACATTCGCATTTTTGCGCTGGTCTTTTCGCTGCTCACGTTTGTTCTTTCTCTGCATCTTCCGGTTTATTTTCATCGGGCGCAGGCCGGATTCCAATACGACGTCAACCAAAAGTGGATTTCCAGCCCCAACATCCACTACCACATGGGTGTCGACGGCATTTCGCTGTGGCTGGTGCTGCTCACCACCTTCCTGACGCCGCTGTGCGTGCTGATCTCGTGGAAGTCGATCCATGACCGGGTCAAAGAATTCTTCATCATTCTGCTGATTCTGGAAACCGCGCTGATCGGCGTCTTCACTTCGCTCGACCTGTTCCTCTTCTATTTCTTCTGGGAAGCCACGCTGATTCCCATGGCGTTGCTGATCGGGATGTTCGGCCACGAGCGCAAGGTATACGCGGCGGTGAAATTCTTTTTGTATACGATGATCGCGTCCGTGTTCATGCTGGTGGCCATCCTCTGGCTGTACGCACAGACTGGCAGCTTTGACTTCGTGATCATCCGCGATCAGATCGCGAGCGGAGCTGTGCCAAACTTCCCCGCCGCGGCGCAGTGGCTTTTCCTGGGCTTCTTCGTCGCGTTCGCGGTGAAGGTTCCTCTCTTCCCCTTCCACACCTGGCTGCCCGATGCGCACGTCGAGGCGCCCACGGCAGGATCCGTCCTGCTGGCCGGAGTCTTGCTGAAGATGGGTACTTACGGCATGCTGCGCTTCAACCTCGGACTGTTCCCCGAAGCAGCCCGCCGCAATGCACCCTGGATCATGGTGCTTGCGTTGATCGGGATTATTTACGGCGCGCTCGTGGCGATGGTGCAACCCAACATGAAGAAGCTGATCGCCTACTCTTCGATCAGCCATCTGGGCTTCGTCGTGCTCGGGATTTTCAGCTTTACCCAGGCTGGGCTCGATGGCGCCATGTTCGTCATGCTGGCCCACGGGGTCTCCACCGGAGCGCTCTTCATGCTCGCGGGTATTCTTCACGAACGCCGGCACACCTACGAAATCAGCGAGTTCGGGGGCCTCGCTTCGACCATTCCGATTTTTGCCGCTTCGTTTCTTTTCATCGTCTTGGCCTCCGGAGGTCTCCCGCTGCTCAACGGATTCATCGGCGAATTTCTCGTGCTCAGCGGAGCATTCCAGGCCAACCCGTGGTATGGAGTTCTCGGGGCGACCGGCGTGATCTGGAGCGCCGGCTATCTGCTTTGGATGTATCAGCGCGTCTTCTACGGCAAGGTCACGCACGAGGTGAACAATTCTCTGGCCGATCTGTCTGGTTTTGAGAAACTGGCGGTCTGGCCTTGCGCCGCAGCCGCGCTGGTCATGGGCGTCGCGCCGATCGTATGGCTGGGCGCGATTGATCCCGCCGTGCAAGCGGCCCTCAATCCGTTCGCGCAGGTAGTCGGCAAGGTGGTGGGCCAATGATGGGCGGAGCAATGATGGGCGGGGAAATGCTCGCCACGCTCACCATCGTGCCGGCCGCTTTGCTGCGAGCTATTCCTCAAAGCGAGGACTACCTCCGCATCCTGCCGGAACTGGCGCTGTCCGCGTTCGGCATCGTGATCATGTTACTCGAGCCGCTGCTGGATGAAGAAAAGAGCCAGAAGCTTTTGGGCTTCATCGCCCTGCTCGGCGCGCTCGCCGGAATTGGCGCGACCTGGGTTATGTCGGGATCGCCGGGCCTCGCCTTCTCCAACATGGTGAGGGTCGACAGCTTCAGCGTGTTCTTCCATGTTCTGGTGATCGCGATCGCCGCCGTCATCATCTTGATCTCTTACGAATACATGGCCGTGCAGCGCATTCGGGCCGGCGAATACTACGCCCTGATTCTGTTCGGCACCGTGGGCATGGCCCTGATGTCTTCCGCGGTTGAGTTAGTATTGATTTTCATCGCGCTCGAAATTTCCTCGATCTCTTCTTACATCCTCACCGGCTTCCGGCGCCACGAAGCTTCGAGCAGCGAATCGTCCCTGAAATACTTCCTGCTGGGTTCGTTCGCGACCGCGTTTTTCCTCTACGGCGTGGCGCTCATGTTCGGCGCTACCGGTTCCACGAATATCGAGATCATCAGCCAGAAGCTGCAAGCCGGGCCGGTCGAATTGCTGGTCTATGTGGCGGTTGCGTTCATGTTCGTGGGGCTGGGATTCAAAGTGGCCGCGGCTCCCTTTCACATCTGGACCCCCGATGTTTATGAAGGAGCACCGGCACCCATCGTGGGACTCATGTCCACCGGACCCAAAGCCGCGGCCTTCGCGGTTTTGCTTCGGGTGGTGTTCACCATCAACGCTCCCGGCCGTTTCTGGCTTATCTGGGTCTCGGCCGCGCTTTCCATGACTTTGGGCAATGTGGGCGCGCTCTTGCAAAGCAACGTCAAGCGCTTGCTGGCCTACTCTTCCATCGCACATGCCGGCTACTTGCTGGTGGCGTTTGCCATGCTCACTCCCGAGGATTCCGCCAACGGGGTTTCCGCCGCCATGTTCTACACCGCCGCTTACGCGGCCATGAACGTGGGTGCATTCGCAGTGGTCAGCCACTTCGCCAACGCCGGCGAGCGCTACGTTACGCTCGAAGATTACGAGGGACTGGGCCGCACTTCCCCGCTGCTGGCGGCCGCGCTTACCATTTTCCTGCTCTCGCTGATCGGCATTCCCATGACCGGCGGCTTCTTCGCAAAATTCTACGTGTTCAGCGCCGCGCTGAAAGCAAACCTTGTCTGGCTGGCCTTGATCGGCTTCATGAACAGCGCCATCGGAGCCTACTATTATCTGCGAATCATCGTCATGATGTATATGCGGGAGTCGCGGCGGGACGTTCCCGTCACTCGTGTCCCCTGGGGTCTTGGCGTGGCTCTGGCCATCAGCGTTGCAGCCACGCTTTACCTCGGCATCCTGCCCAACAACGTCTTGCAATTTACACGGCAGTCGGCGCAAGAGGTTGTGCAGCAGCGCGTCTCAACACCTTCAGACGCTACTGGAGCGGTGCGCACGCCCTTCTAGCACACGGGCTCCGGTTCTGTGGAAAATCGCCAAAACGCGCAATTGACAAGCGCCTTGGGCCGCGTGCATCATGTGTGGGCACAGAGAGAGTAGTTCTCCCGCGGGGAGGACAAAACTGCCCGGAGGATAGCAAATGTCTCAACTTGTTCGGAAACTTTGGTCGGAAGATGCAGGACAAGACATCGCCGAATATGCTGTTATGCTTGCTGTGATCCTGGTTCTGGTAGTGGGAACCGTCCGGCTGATCGGGACAAATGCGAACAACGCATTCTCGAATGTGGCTAGCTCTATACAGTAGTCGAGCTGCGGTTTTGAAAACGCCCGGGCAACGCGAATTTTGTATCGCTAGAGAAAACACCGATGACGCGATTTACTTTGAGCACGGCATTGTTCCGCTACTGGTTTACGGTGGCGGCTGCGGCCAGGCTTGCAGAGATCGACCCGGTGAAAGTCACCTAGATCCAGACAAGTTTTGAGCCGCAAGCCGCGATCAGGATCGCGGCTTTTGTATTTCAGGTCGCAAGCTATCCAGAAAGAGAGTGGTTCTTATGATCGTTAACATGTCGGAAAAAGCTACGGAGCAAGAGATCGCGCATGTGATTGACCGCATCCGCGAAGCCGGCTACCAGCCTCACGTCACCCGTGGCACGGAACGCACCATCGTAGCCGCCGTGGGCAGCGGACGCCGCCACGAGATCGAAGCCCTGCAAGTGGCCCCGGGGGTCGACAATGTCGTGGCCATCGCACAACCCTTCAAGCTGGTCAGCCGCCAGGTAAAACCGGAACGCTCCATCGTGCATATCGACGGTGTCGCTATCGGAGGTCCCGACGTCGTCGTAATCGCCGGCCCCTGCTCCGTCGAATCGCGCCAGCAATTGCTGGACACCGCGCACGCCGTGAAACGTGCGGGCGCTACCATGCTGCGCGGCGGCGCTTACAAGCCGCGCACGTCTCCGTATGACTTTCAGGGACTCGGCCTGGAAGCTCTCAAGATTCTGCGCGAGGCAAAACAGGAAACCGGTTTGCCGGTGGTCACCGAGGTGATGAGCACCGAAGACGTCGACATTATCTGCGAGCACGTCGACATGCTGCAGGTGGGCGCGCGCAACATGCAGAACTTCGCGCTCCTGCGCCGCCTGGCCACGGTGAAGAAGCCCATCCTGCTCAAGCGCGGCCCTTCAGCGACGGTGAAAGAGTGGCTGCTGGCCGCCGAATATCTGCTTTCCGGAGGCAATTCTGAAGTCGTGCTCTGCGAACGCGGAATCAAAACCTTCGAAACCGAAATGCGCAACACCATCGATCTCGCCGCCGTCGCTCTGGCGCGCGATCTTTCTCATCTGCCGGTCATCGCCGATCCCTCGCACGGAACCGGCAAGCAGAGCCTGATTGCGGCGGTCTCCCGCGCCGCAGTCGCCGTGGGAGCTGACGGCCTGATCATCGAAGTCCATCCCTGCCCCGAGCGCGCCCTCTCGGACGGCCCGCAGTCACTGGATTTTTCTGGATTCGAGAAAGTGATGCGCGCGTTAACCGAGCCCTTGCGGAGAACGGCAACTGTTGCCGCGCCCGCGGAGTCTTAATAAGACCGGGACGCCAAGACGGCAGGACTGTTCAGGGGTTCCTAGTTCGCGGGCGCCCCCGCAACCGGTAGTTTCACCTGCATGGCGGGATCGCCCAACAGAATATAAGTCTTGCGAACCACGGCATCGCCGATTTGCGACTTCGCCGCGACGATCGCATCGCCCAAAGTCGGCTGAGAAGAACTCAACACGCTGTTCACCACCAGCGCATCCAACTTCACCTGCGGCGGAGCCTGGTTCAGGCCGCTCGACGCCAGCACCGCCACGCCACCGCCATTCGGGGCCAGAATCAGCGTAACCGCCAGTGGTTGGGCGTACACGTCCTGGAAGAACCCGTTCAGGCAATCCATGATGAAAAATACCGGCAACTGCGAGCCGTTGGTCAGCGTGGCCACGGCGCTGTCGTCGAAGATATCTGAACCCGACCATTGCTCCTCGGAACCGTGTCCGATGTAATTCACCAGCAACTGCCCCGAGTTGATCGCGGACACAATCTGTTCCCGGGCGGCCACGACCCCCACCGTGCCCGTGAACACGTCGGTAATCTGCAACGTGGAAGGCATCTCACTTTGCACGGTCTGGCTATCCTGGCTGAAGTTGATCGAGTCGTTCTGGTCGGCCACCACCAGGCCCTGCCCAGTCCAGGTTCCGTTCGTGGACTTGCCCTCGTAAGCCGCGATCTTCCCCACGACCGTATTCGCTTCGTCCGGGGTGCTCACCGGCAACCGTCCGGTCGCGATGGTCGGCATGCCGGTGTTGTTGAAATCGGAGAACCAGTCGTCGGAAGCAGTCATCAAACCTGTGGCTGCCACGATCTTCGTGGGCACAAAATCGAGATACCCATATCCCAGATAATTTCTCGGATCCAACGACGCTCGCCCATTCAGCAACAGATACTTCGGCTTGATCCTCCAGTTCTGGTTCGCAGTCTGCAAGAACTGGCGGATGACATAAGGGCTGCGTTCCCCGAAGTTGAACTCGTCATATAAGTCGCCGATCGGGACCACAACGGAAGATTTCCCTGCCGCCTTATGCGACGTCACCAACGGAGGCAGCGCACCCACGAAGTTCTCGTGAGAAACCATCGCTATCTCAGCGCCGGATTGCGCGCTGTGCCACGTGGAAGGATGGTTCGCCCGCAACCCAGCGGCAACGGCAATCTGGTCGGCGGCAACTGCCAGCAGCGTGTGCCGGGCCGAAGCGACTCCTGCGGTTGTCGTCCACGGCACTTGCACGGTGAATGTATACGTTCCCTGATTTACCGAACCTGGGCTGGCCACGATCTGCGGAGAAAGCTGCACAGGCTGCGCCGGATCGGTGATGTCCAGCAACGCAATCGTCCCGTTCGTAAACCCACCGACAGTGATCTCTTCTCCGGCACGGCCGGTAAATTTGAGCTGGTCGGAATCCGCCGCATACAGGTGCGGGTAGGCGATCCGTATGTCGCTCACCAGGCTGGTATCGTATTCGCCGTTTTGCGCGGTCAGCGTGATCGTGTTGCTGTCGGCCTGCAGAACACCCGGCGGCAGAATCACGTGGAATTTCCCTAATTGCTGGCCAGTGAAAGTCACGTCTCCCAGCACGGTCCCGTTTAACGCAACGCTCACATCGTGCGGAATACCCTTGATCACTCCCTGTAGCGCAACATCCAATGTCGTCGGCTGCGTCGAGGACGCGTTGAAGTTCGGTGTCTGCATCACTTGCTCTTCCGCAGTCGTGGAAATCAGCGGCCCGAAAAAGTTGCTGCCATCCGGCGTGATCAGCGCGGCAAAATAAATCGTGTGCGGTTGTACTTCCACCGTGTACAGGAAACTCGCCGGCGGCTGGTTCGTGCCGGAACTGGCCTGCATCTGGGGAATCCTCAGGCCAGGTCGAGTCCCCGCGACCAGCCAATACACTCGCGTGCCCGAATACTGCGTATCGATCCCGGTGCCGTAGAAGCTGATGGACGCCTGTGGTCCGAAACTTCCCGGACCGCCCGCCGCTCCCGTGATCTGGATGGGCAGCTCGACGGCCTCAGCATAGAGTTGCAGCGATGCCGGATCCACGTTCGGATCGAGCCCGGCTTTTACCAGGTCCGGTTGCGCCACCGAATACCAGCCCTCGTGCTTCACCAGAATCTTCACCGCAGGATGAGCCGCCAGCTTGAACTGTTCCTGCATCTGGATTGTGGTCGGCACAGCGACGGCAGGCAGAGTCTCCACCGGATGGCTTCCCGCGACCGCCGCAGGCTGCGCCTGGTTCAATTGGCTCAACATCAGCGCCTGGGCCGCAGCTGATTCGCTGGCCGACTGCTCACTCGATGACGCGTTCGCGGCGTCCTCCACCGAAACCGGCCCGTGCATCGCGCGAGTACCATTCACGTCCACATCTTCGAGCCAGTACTCGGCGCCCGCGCTGCTGGCGTAGGGATCGATCCAGTGGTAGGACTTGCCGGAATGTTTGGGCAGAGCGCCACTCATCCACAACGCCGAGCCCGCAATCAGCGACGGATTCAGCCGAACCCGGTTCCCGTTCAGCTCGCGGTAAATGTTGAACCCGAGATTGTTCGCCTCGCCGCCAGTCTTCCAGGTGAGCAGCACGCGGTTGGCGCCGTTGCGATCCGTGCCCGACCGGGCTGCGAACGCTTGCAGCTGGATGCTCGTTGGTGCCGTAATCGTTTCCGTCTGGGTAGACGAATTGTTCGCAGGATTCGGGTCGGTCTGATCGGCGGTGACCGTCGCCGTATTCGACACAACGCCAGGCGTCCCGGCATTGGTCACGATCGCGATGGTTGCCGTCCCGGCGTTCGCCATGGTCCCCAAGAGACACGTCACCGAGCCGCCGGCTTCCGAGCAAGTACCGGTGGTCGTGATAACCGAGCTGTAAGTCACCGAGGTCGGCAGCGTATCTGCGACCGTTACATTCGTCGCCGATGCCGGACCGTTGTTCGTTACCACCAGAGTGTAAGTAAGAGTCTCGCCTTGCGAAACTGGATTTGGCGTCGCCGTTTTCACAATCGCCATGTCAGCGCTGTTGGCGTTGGCGACAAGGACCGTAGCTGTCGCAGTGTTAGTGGTCAGATTCGGCACCACGTTGCCCGCCGAAGCAGTTGCCGTGTCAGGAATATTCGTTCCCGAGGGAGCACTTGCGTTCACTTGCATCACCAGGCTGAAGCTGGCCGTGCCGTTCACCGCGATGCTCGTCCCCGCACCCGCTGTACAAGTGATCGTGCCTGTTCCTCCCACCGCAGGCGTAGTACAAGTCCAACCCGCTGGGTGAGTAATGCTCTGGAAGTTCATGTTCGCCGGGACAGTCTCGGTCAGCGTGGCCGTAGCCGCGGTCGTAGCCGCCGGCCCGAGATTCGTGATCACCTGTGTATAGGTTACGTTTGTTCCCGCAGCAGTCGTCGATACTGACGGCGTATTCGCCATCGAGAGATCCGCCTGCCCCGCGGCCGCAACCACGTCGGTCGCAGTCGCCGAGTTGTTGGCTAAATTGGGATCCGTCGTTGCCGAGGTCACCGTCGCCGTGCTGTTGATCGCCGTGCCGGCTGCCGTTCCCGCATTCACGGTCACCACATAAGTAAAGGTCGCGGTCCCAGGCGCGAAGCTGGCGTCGGTGCAAGTACCGGTACCCGCCGTGCAAATCCATGTTCCGCCCGGACCAGTCAGCGAAGAGACTGTCGTATTCGCCGGCAGCGTGTCGGTCAGCGTAACGCTGGTCGCCGCGCTCGGTCCGGAATTCGTCACCACTTGCGTGTACGTAACGTTAGCTGCCGCCGCCACCGGCACCGGAGACGCGGCGTTCGTGATGCTCAGATTGGCCGAGCCTGCCACCCCAACCATGGCAGTGGCGCTGTTGTTGCCCGGGTTCGGATCTGTAGGCGTCGTATCAGCAACCGATACCGTATCGCTGATAGGTCCCGTTGCCGTCGCGCCTACCGTAACCACAAAAGTGAAGCCAGCGGACGCGCCCGATGCCAGAGTCGTATTCGCGTTGTTCGTACAGATGAGCGTCGCCAGAGTGCAGGTCCATCCCGCGGGCCCCGTCAGCGACACCGCCGTCGTACCCGTCGGAAGCGCCTCAGTCACCGTGATCGTGCCCGCCGTCGACGATCCTGCGGTCGCGGGTCCCAGATTCATCACGGTCTGCGCATAAGTAATGTTGCTGCCCGCCGTCACCGGACTCGGACTGGCAGAGTTCGCCATGCTCAAGTCGGCGTCCGCCGCAACCGCCACCGCAATGTTCACGGTCACCGAGTTATCCGAGGGGTTGCTGTCTTTCGTGGCCGAAGCCGCCGTCGCCGTGTCGGTGATAATCGTTCCCGCCGGCGTGGGAGTGTTCACTTTATACACAGCGGTAATCGTCGCTGTGGATCCTGGTGGGACGCTGGGGTTGGTACACGCCACCGGAGCGGCGTCGGGACAGGTCCACGTCCCGCCACCGGTCGTCACCACTGCTACTGAAGTGAAAGTCGTGTTGTTGGGATTGGCCTCGCCGAACGTGGCCGTCACGCAATTGCTGGGACCGTGGTTGAACACCGTCTGCGTATACGTGATCGTGCCGCCCTGCGTCGTGGGATTCGGCGTTTCAGTGTTGGTCACGGTCAAGTCGCAAACCATGGTTACCAGCGTCGCCGTGGTCGTGGTGCTGGTATTCACCACGTTCGTCGCCGTGACCGACGAAGTTGCAGTGATCGTTCCCGCCGCGATCGTGGGCGCAACGTTCAGCACCACAATAATGTCGGCCGCAGTTCCCGACGCCATGCTCGGGTCCGTGCAGTTGACGGTCCCGGTCGCGCCCACCGCCGGAGTCGTGCATGTCCATCCCACCGGCGCGGAAACCGATGCGAACGTGGTGCTGGTCGGCGTCACTTCCGTGAAGCTTGCCGTGGTCGCCGCCGCTGGCCCGTTATTCGTTACCGCCTGCGTGTAGGTGATGTCATTTCCTGAAAGCACTGTGCCCGGCGTTGCCGCCGTGGTGAGCACCAGATCGGCCTGCGTGGCTGCGCCCACTACGTCGGTCGCCGTTGCCGAATTGGCACCAAACGCCTGGTTTGCTGCGTTGACCGTTGCCGTATCACTGATCGTGGTTCCGTTGCCGGTGCCCGCGGTCACTTTGTAGACGACCGAGAAAGTCCCGGAAGCGCCAGCCGCTATGCTCGGATTTGTGCACTGCGGCGGAAAGCCCGTGCAGTTCCATCCTGCAGGAGCCGCGATCGAGACAAACGTAGTGTTCGTGGGCGTGGTTTCATTGAACGTCGCGGTTGTCGCCGCCGCTGTTCCCGTATTCGTCACCACCTGTGTGTACGTGATTGGGCTTCCCGCTGCCACTGGATTCGGCGAAGCCACGTTCGTCACTGTCAGCTCACCCTTTGCAGTCGTGCCAACCACCGTGTTGACAGTCGCTGTATTGTTCGCTGCATTGGGGTCGCTCGCCGACGAACTCACGGACGCCGTTTCCGTGATCACCGTCCCGTTGGCCGTTCCGCTGGCTACTTGCATCACCAGCGTAAACGTGCCGGATGTGGGCCCCGCCATGTCCGAGTTGGTGCATACCAGGCTCCCCGTCGCACCCGGAGCAATGCACGACCATCCCGCAGGAGCCGAAACGGACACCAGCGCCATATTTGCCGGAATCGGGTCGATCAGTGCCGCGTTGTCTGCGGCACTCGGGCCGTTGTTGGTCACGACCTGCGTATAAGTAATGTTGCTGCCAGCGGCCACCGGGTCGGGCGTTCCCACGTTGGTCACGCTCAGGTCGGCGCTGGAGACGACGGTGGCCACGTCGGTCGCGCTGTCATTGGCCAGGTTGATCTCGCCCCCGCCCCCCACCATCGCCGTGTTGGTAACGGTAGCGGGCGCTGACTGCGACACATTCGCATTCACGGTGATTGAGGGATAAATGCTGGCCCCAGCCAGCACATCCGACCGCATGCAACTTACCGTCTGCGCCGCAATCGCGCATGCCCATCCCGACCCCGTCGCGCTCGTCGGCGTCACTCCCGTGGGCAAGGTATCATTGATAGTCACCAGGGCATTCGTCGCGCCGTAAAGACTTACGTTTGAAACCGGAATCGTGTAACTCGCGGTCGAGCCGCGCACAAAATTTCCAACATGACTTTTGCCCAGCGTCATATCCGGCGTGCACTGCGCGCCTGACAATGTTCCCGAAGTCGATGAGATCGACGCATTGGTCACGCTGGAGCCGTTCGCCCCCGGCGTGGCTCCGTAACTCTGGTCCGTACTCTCCGTGGTTCCGTTCGTGCCACCGAGAACGCTGACACTCGCCGGCGC
>Ga0210398_10002586_pt1 | contig 17615 bp, 12 predicted proteins | sample IncBWC4OmetaG_FD_161047 | JGI IMG/M metagenome (GOLD analysis project Ga0210398, IMG submission 161047) | Forest soil microbial communities from Barre Woods Harvard Forest LTER site, Petersham, Massachusetts, United States - Inc-BW-C-4-O | ecosystem: Environmental > Terrestrial > Soil >... | reverse complement strand
GCGTCTCAGAGTGGGCACACGATTGAGGCGATGGAAGCATATCAGCACGCCGTCGATATCGATCCGAAGTTCGTTCAAGCCCAGATGGAGTTGGCATGGCTTTATCGGGGTGAGAAGGCGGAGGTTTCGGCGGCAAACGCAGCCACGCTGGCCCGTAACTCATCAGGAAGCGCAAGCGACAGGGTGAAGGAACTTGCTCTGTTCTGCTATGAGATGAATGTCACGGCAGACTACGCACACGCCGTGGAGACGATCCGCAACTTTGCGACACGATATCCGCTCGACCCGGAGGCGATGAGGGGGCTTACACGCGCATTGACGGCTCAGGGTCTTTTGCCTGAGGCGCTGATGGCGGCACAGCAGGGCATCAGCCAGTATCCGTTCGATGCGGAGATGTATGTGGAGGCAGAACTCGCCCTGATTGGGATGGACCGCTACGAGAATGCGCGTCAGATGCAGGTACAAGCGGAGGGCGCGGGCGTGGTGATGGAGCAGAGCAGCCTGGTTATGGCTTATCTGGCCGACAAAGAAGGCGCTGCTTCGACACAACAACCAGTTATCGAGAAGGCTGCTCACGGTCTGTCGCAGATGAGCTTCGGATCGCTCTATGACTACGGAAATTACCTGGACGGCGCCGGAAAGAGGAGCGCAGGAGCGGCGGTCTGGATAACCGCGGCAGCTCGCGCTGCGTCCATTCATGGGCTGACTTCGACCGAAGCCGCGATGCTGGCACAAGGAGCCTTGAATCGCGCGCTAACCGAGGATTGTACGACGGCCCTTGATCTCGTCGACCAGACAAAACCTCTGCAAATGGGATCTGTAGCGAGTTTTCATGCCGGAATGGCGGCTGCCCTCTGCGGCGATCAGCCCTTCGCAGAGAAGATTGCCGCTGACTTGCAGCATGCCTATCCGCAAAGCAACGTGGTGACACAGTTGTACGTGCCGCTTCTTCAGGCAACCGCGCAACTCGGCATCAACGAACCCGTGAAAGCGCTGGAACAACTTTCGACCCTGAGCGCGAACGATGCCGTACCGGTCGCGCCTTATCTTCGCGGAATGGCCCATGCAGCGTTAGGCGACGCGCCGAACGCAATTCTCGACTTCCAGGCGGTGCAAGTGCATCGCGGTGCCGCACAGCTTTGGGGAGGGCCTGTCTACGCGATGACGGAGATTGAAATTGCCCGTGCCTACGCTTTGGAACGCGACAAGTGGAGTAGCCATGCGACATATGAAAAATTTCTCTCTGTTTGGAAAGAAGCGGACCGCGAACAGCCGTTGTTAACGGAAGCGTTGGCAAAGACCGGTGGTCACTAGACTCTCGAGTTCTCAGACCAGACAGCCCCAGCTGATTATTACTCAAAGCCTCTTCAGGTTTTCAAAGGGACTTTTTAGTCAGCCGAGACCAAGTGCTCGCGAATGGCCAAACGAAGCAACTCCAGGTTGTTGTGCAGTTCAAAATCGCGCATGATTTTGTACTTATGGAAGGCTATGGTTCGCGTCGTCAGTTTTAGGATCTCTCCGGTCTGTTTCATGGTTCGGCCTTCCGCAAGCAGCTTCAGTACCTCTCGTTGTCGCTGGGTAAGTTCCCTCGAAGCGGCGGCATCGTGGCTCCCGAGGAATGTGTACTTTGAGCGCGGAGCCGTTTCGGCTGCTTTATAGGCCTGTTCCACCAGCAACTCGTTGAGGACGTCGACAAGGTTGGCGCTCGTGGTTCTCCTTACCGCAAAACCATGAACTCGTGCCGGGAGAGGACTCAGTGCGGAGCCGGGATCATCCAGCGAAACGAGCAACACTTTGGTCTGCGGGATCAGCTGCTTAAGTTTGCGTTTGAGAGTCGGATCGTTCCATAAAGGAAGATCTGGACTCCCGACAATCACCTCGGGCTCAGCTGTTAAGCCTTTAGCCAAGAGATTCCTGTAGTCGGAAACCAACCCAACAACCTCAAACTCTGCGTCCAGCGATTTGCGGAGCGCAGCGAGCGAAGACGTGCGATAGGACGCCAACAGTATGCGTGGCCGCTTCATCTTCATTTCGCTCCTGATTGAGTTCCGGCCTGGCCAGGATTATGGAGGATTAACAAAAAACAGAGCTGGAAATCCTGATATCCATCACTTTGGACAAACCTTTAACACTCTGTTTTTGGAGATTAGCGCACCGCGGACCATCAACAAACTGTCAAAACTAGCAGGCTCTATCGCGACGCGCCTTTTAGGTCTGCGGTCCCGCCGCATCCGATACTCTGTATTTTCTGGCAGTTGCGGATTAGGGAGCTGAATTCTCGCCTCGCCTTCCCAAGTTTATTGAGGCGGATTCAGTGGAGGAATATTGGCCATGGCAGTGATCACAGTTCCTCTACCCGGCCGGGACGCAATCGACAACTCCCCCCGTATGATTCGAAGCCGTTCCTGCATTGTTGACAACCCTAGACCCGCACCTGAATCAGTAAGTTTGAATCCGCTGCCGAAATCCCTCACCTGCATCCGCAGTCTTCCTTGTTCTTCCGCGAGAATCAACTCGGCTTTATCCGAACCACTGTGCTTGATGATGTTGTTCAGCGCTTCTTGTGCCACCCGGTAAAAGCAAAGTGATACGTCCTGGGGAAGCCTGGCGGACCCCCGGTCGATATTGAACTCGATCGGTAACTCGTGGCGCTCCGATATTTGTTGGCAAAGCTCTCTCAGAGCGAAACGCAGACCAAGATGCTCGAGCTTGGAGGAGTGCAACTGATGAGACAGATTGTGAACATCTGTGACCAACGCATCGACATCGCGAACTGAGTCACTCAGTTCCGCGGAAACCGGTCCGCCATTCTTCGAGAGTTGATCGACGTGCAAACCGAGTTGAATTGAGATCAACGACAGACGCTGCCCGATATCGTCGTGCAGTTCGCGCGCGACACGCATGCGCTCCTCCTCGCTCCCGCTGATGATTCGTCGTGATAGTCGCCTTACCGCTTGCTCTGATCGCCATCGACGCCTCGTCTGCACGATCAGCAGAGCCACGACACCAATTAGAACGACGAATAGACTCAACAGAGAAAGTGGGACGATCCTGGAGCTGGTCCCCATGGAGAATCGACCGCAGAGAACAGCTGCTTCCCAGACATAAGAAACACGTTCCAATGCTGGAGCCGACAGGGAATGAATGATCCATATCCCTGATATCGACATCGCTCCAATGGGTGGAGAGTTCATGCGCACCAGGCTGTACGCGGTTCAGCGAGCGATGAAATGCCACTCAGCTTCCATGAAAACGGCGGATCGTTGTCGCTAGTTCCGAAAAAACGCGCCATATACGCTCGCTCCAATCGGGCAGATGCCGACTTCCTGTCCTACAACTGCCAGACAAATAACTTCAGAGGCCTGACAGTTTTATCAGTTTACAACCGGGTGGTTTGAAGACAATCATTCGCAATTATGCTGCGTAGAACATGGCCGGCACGCTGAGACAGAAGCATAGAAAATTGAAGGTGACCGGACAATAAAGTGGAATTCAAATAGATTTTGCGTCAGGGAGTCCAAGCGCCCCACTTTCGAACCATCCTCATAACAAATCAATTCCCTCCTCCCGAAAAGAAGCAAACCGATTCGCGATACGGGGTTAGGCTGAGGAAGATACCGGACTTAGCACATTCCTTCCTGAGTCGATCTTTCTTCTTGGGTCCAGGAGCGAAATCATGGGAGAAGAAAAGATGCAACGCTTCCGCGCCTCACTGAGGGTCACTAGCCTGCTGACTCGTTCCCTCATCCTTGCGTGTCTGACGACAGCATCTCTCCATGCGCAACGGCAAGATCTGGTGGTTATGAAGAATGGTGATCAGCTAACGGGCGAATTGAAGAAGCTTGAAAATGGAATCCTATACTTCAAGCCTCCCTATGTCACCGACTCCATCCAATTGGACTGGTTGCAAGTCAAGACAGTTCAGAGTTCAGCAAATTTTCAAATTGTCCTGGAGAACGGACAGCATTTGGTGGGCATCATATCCAGCAATTCGCAGTTACCGGACGGCAATTTTGAACTCAAGGTCGGCAATCGCGAGCTGCGTGTTACCTCTCGGGAGGTAATTAACATGCAGTCAAGTAAGCAGAATTTCTGGAGACAGCTTACGGGATCCATTGACTTTGGCTACGACTTTACCAGCGGCAACAGCCAAACCTCCCTAAATTCTGATGCGAGTGCAAATTACCTTTCGAAGAACTGGACGGCAGGAGCATCGTTTACATCCTCGTTTAGCGGTCAATCCCCCGGAACTCGGAGCAATCTGCTCGACCTGCAGGGAGTAGGCGAGGCTTTTATGAATAGGAACTCCTCTATTTTAGGGCTCGCCGATTTTCTGCATAGCTCCCAACAGGATCTGCAGTTGCGCGAGACGCTCGGCGGGGGATATAGCAGGTATTTCATTCGAACCAATGAAAACAAGCTCTTTTGGGTTGCAGGGGCTGTTTACAACCGGGAGACCTTTGACTCCACTTCAAGTCAGCCGACCGACGACAATGTGGAGGGACTAGTAGGCGGACAATATCAGCTCAAGAAGTTTAACCTCTACGATCTGAACTCGCAGTTGTTTATCTTTCCAGGCCTTACGGATGCGGGCCGTATCAGAATAACGACGAAGTCTACGTTCACCGTAAAACTCTCAAACAACTTCTACACAAACTTGTCTTTTTGGGATAACTACGACAGCCGTCCACCCGTGAATGCAAAGAAGAACCAATTGGGAATCAGCAGCGGGCTGGGATGGTCTTTCTGAATCCCGCGCCCACACCGGTTTTTTCTCCTGTTAGAAGGCTGCGATTAGGTGCTCCCGCATGGCCAATTTGAGTAATTCGGAATTGCTGCGCATTCCAAAGTCTTCCATGATCCTGTACTTGTGGAACGCGATGGTTCGGGTTGTCAGGCTCAGAATGTCGGCTGCTTCCTTCATGGTGCGACCCTCCGCCAGCAACTGCAAAACCTCTCTTTGGCGCTGCGTCAGCAATTTCATGCACTGCAAATCTGGATCGCGAATAAAGTCTCGCGCTACTTTTTGCGCCATTATCGGAGTCACATAAGATCTCCCCTTCAGTAACTCGCGAAGCGCATGTGTAAGTTCCGTGCCACTCGACTTTTTTAGGAGATAGCCAGAGGCCCACTGTCGAAGGACTTCTCTAGCCACCGCTGAATCTTCATTGACGGTAACTACGAGTATCTTGATTCGAGGCAAGAGTCTCTTGAGTTCGCGTCCCGCGTCGATACCGTTCAAGCGAGGCAGGCCCAGATCGACTACTGCTAAATCCGGATATACGTTGGGAGCCTGCTCAATGAGTTCTCGACCGTCTCCGGCCGTTCCCACAATCTCAAACTCGGGCTCAAGCAATTTTCGGAAGGCATCGACCAGCAAAGTGTGGTCGTCGGCTATAAACACGCGTGACTTTGGCATCTTCGGCGCTCCCGCTCCACAGACTTACAGAGACCCCAAAAAACAGTCGCAAACATTCTGTGATTTCTTATTAGAAAAATGCTTAAGAGCCCGATAGAACAGAGACGGATTATAACCTTTTTGTGCACCGCATCTCGCTGTTAGAAATACCAGCCTCCTCGCGGTTGCGACATGATAGTTCTTACAGTGAACTCGATCCTGCCAATCAGTCTTTGTATTCAGGTAGTTGGAGAGCGCAACTGGCGCGCAAACGTCGCGGGCGCTTTTGATACGGTCGTAATATCTGATAGCCACGGCACTCCGCACCCAGACGAGATTAATCGGTAAGAGTTGATCGCCGGGCAGATTCGTTTCTAAAGAGCAATCTGCACTTCTGACAGTGGCATGCAATTGGACTGTGATTTTTGCCAGTTGAAATTGCGGGCTCTACAGCTATCCTCATTACCATCACGCCTACAGTAAGTGGGAGCGGAAACGATGACCGCGCATCCTCCGTTGGTCTTCGTGATAAAGCATTCGACGACATCGGGTCGTCGTCGACTGGAAAAAGGACTGGAAGCTCATTGGAGGAACGGATGGACCAGGTTGCCAGACCGACAACCCGACCTTTTTTGCTGATAGAGGGAGGACCGCTGTACCGGATAGGTCAGCGGGTCGGACTCGCTGGAAGGCAAGCCCACGCCATCGCAAGGATCGCGTCCATTCTTCCTCTGATCACGTGGGTGCCTCTCCTCGTCTTGACCCTTATCAAGGGAACAGCATTCGGTAATACCGTCGAGTTGCCCTTCCTAAGCGATTTCGGTGCCTACACTCGATTTCTCATCGCTATCCCACTATTTCTTGTGGCCGAGAATGTGATCGGTCCGCTCGTCGCTGAGGCAGCCCAACACTTCATCCTTTCCGGAGTCATCGGAGAGAAAGACTATCCGACATTCGACCGCGCAGTGGAGGAGGGGCTCCGATCACGTGACTCTATCGTGGCTGAGATCATCATTTTGCTCATCGCTTATGCCGTGGCGTTCTCGTTCTTCTTCGTGAGAGCCGTTCATGTTTCCACGTGGTATGCCACGCGCACCAACAGCGGCGTCACTCCAACGCTAGCAGGGTGGTGGCTGCTACTGTTCTGCATGCCGCTGCTCCAGTTCCTGCTTTTGCGTTGGATATGGCGCATCTTTCTTTGGTTCCAGTTCCTCAATCGCGTCAGCAAGCTTGATCTGAACCTGTATCCCACCCATCCGGATCAGGCCGGTGGCTTGGGTTTTGTAGGCGAAACTCAGCGTCTCTTCTCTATTCTACTTTTCGCCTACTCCACGGGTGCTGCAGGGGTTATCGCAAACGAAATTCTGTACGACCACGCTACTTTGAAGCATTACGTGCCAATGATCGCAGCGTATGTTCTGTTCGCACTGATTATTATCCTCGGCCCCCTGGCGGTATTCACTCGAAGGCTATTGATGACAAGGCTCCGCGGCCTTCACGATTACGGGACCCTTGCAACGAATTACACCGGATCCTTCCAGAAAAAATGGATCGGTTCCGTCCCACCCGTTGGAGAGCCGCTGCTCGGCAGCAGCGACATCCAATCTCTCGCGGACCTCGGCAATAGTTATTCCTTTGTCGAGCGGATGAACCCCTTCCCGATTAATCCGCGCACGCCGATCCAACTGGCCGTCGCGGCGCTCCTCCCAATGACACCCCTGCTGCTGACTGTCATGCCCGCGAAAGAGATCTTCAAACTGCTCTTCAAAATGATCATGTAGGAACCGCTCGGCCCGCTTGACAAACGCATGGCTTCGATGTGAAGTAGGGAATAGATGGTTAGCGGGTGAAGGAGTTCGCCCTTAACTGCTGTCCTCCTTTGGGGTACAGATGATGACTCCTCGCAGGGATCCCTGCTGGAGGAGTATCTGCCCCGGCACAATCCCTCTCAATTCGATTCTTGTTCCACCGCCGGCACTTACTGGTGGTGCCCGAACATCGTTGCTAAGAGGAAGCGCTTGAGCTTATTTCGAAAAACACGGATTCTAACGATGATCCGGAAAATCGTCTCTCCACCGAGAGGAGCCTAAATTTGCAGAGGTATCTTTTTATCGCCATTGGAGGAGCCTTGGGTTCCGTTGCCCGCTTCTGGATCGGAACCACGGTCGCTGGCCGGATGGGCACCCGCTTTCCCTTCGGCACGCTCGTCATTAACATCACCGCATGCTTCATCATCGGGCTCTCCCTCGAAATTCTCAATCGCCATACCAGCCTCAATCCCTCATGGCGTTTTCTGATTCCCATCGGATTCGTCGGCGCCTACTCCACCTTTTCAACCTACGAGTGGGAGATCTACTCCAACCTGATGCAGGGTGCGTTCTGGATAGCGATCCTCTATCTCACGGTCAGCCTCGTGGCCGGGCTCATCGCAGTAGCCGCCGGCGTCTCCCTGGCAAAGTTAGTCATCTAAATTTCAAAGCCGCCGCTCACACAGCCGCGACCTCGAAGAGGTAGTACCCCCACGCCGGCAGATCCACGTAGAGCCCGTGGCTTGAGAGCTCCCCTCCTTGCCGTTCGTAGATTGCATCTCCCATCCGGTCCGTGAACCGCCACGTATGTGCCTCCAACCCCGTCCACGGCAGTTCAACAAAACACTGGCTGTGGTGATCTGCATAGTTCACCACCATCAGCCGACGCTCGCCACTCGCTCCCGCCCAGCAGAATGTCACAAATGAGTCTGAGGTCCAATTACCGTTCCACGCCGGGCGGGAATTCAACAGTTGCCAGTCTCCATCTCTCACCACCGGCTGTTGTAACTCCCTCAACAGCGCCGTATAGAACACCGCAATCTCCTCATCGACCGTCTCCTTGGGCCCCCGCGCCAGATGCATCGAGATGCGCACCTTTTTCCCTTCCAACTGTCCTTGATGGAAGAACCGCAGCCCCGGCGTGAGAAACGTAATGATCGCCGCTGCTTGATGGATTGGTTTAGGAAAAGTCTCTTCCGCTCGCGGTTCATCGTGATTCTCTAGAAAGCGAGCGAGCTTGTCCTGATAGTCCAGGTCCGCCTGCAGGTGCTCACGGACAGGACGCGCAATCCGATCCTTCAAGCGGTCATACAGGCGCTTGTCATAGGTGTAGTCGAAACCCTGCTGCTGGAGCGTCCATTCCAGCCCCCAGTAAACCTCGGCCATGAACAAAAACTCTGGGTATTTCTGTCGCACAGCGTCCATCGCCTTGGGCCAGAACGCCTCCGCCTTCATACCCCAGGTTCGTTCCAGAACCTCCGGCAGTTCCAGCATCGCCATGTCGCAACGAACCCCGTCGCACTGCGAAGCAATCCGCCCCAGTTCTCCCACCATCGCCAGCTGCAATGCAGGATTCCCATAGTTCAGCTGAAGCGTATCCGGCCATCCTGAATAGTACGGATCGCGCCCATAAGCAAGAATCCGCTCTCCGCTCCCGGTCTCCATCCGAATGTAGTTCTGCGGTTGGTTGGCCAGTTGCTCCTCGGTCCCCGCCACATAGTAGTCCGGGTATTCCATCACCCACGGATGATCCAGTGCCGTATGATTCGGCACGAAATCCAGCATCAACCGCATACCGCGGTTCACAAGCCGTTGCCGCACACGAGCCAGAGCCGAATCGCCACCAAATTCCCGGTTCACATGGTACTCATGCACTGCAAACACGGAGCTGGTGATATCGCGATCCTGGCAATCGCTCAGCGTCGCGTGATACTCACGCTGCCAGTCTGGATTCGAAAGCGATACCTTAAGGCCCGCCGGACCCGTCTGCCAAACTCCGAGCAACCAAACGACATCAAATCCGCTTTTTGCCAGCCGGTCGAGTTCGTCGTCCGGCAGGTCATCCAGTGTGGCCGGGCGCCCGATGGCCGAAGCGATCTCCCGGAGCCGGACGGTGGTGTTGATCTGATACAGCGAAGGATAGCGAGGCAAACTTTGCGCCATGGTCCGCCTTTACCTCCGCGCCTCCGCCAGGCCCCCCGGACACGCGTTCTCTCGTAAACACTACTACGGGAGGTACATTGGCGCGCAAATTGCCTTCCAGGGGGAAGCATCCGCCTATCGCCCGATCCCACATACCGGCTGGACTCCCATGCGTAGATCAAAGCCGTACTCCTCCGCCAGCGCCTCGTTGCGCTCACGGCAGATGGCGTGCCCCATCTCGTGCGTAGCGGCATAATCTAGAAGATCACCCGGTAGTTGCCCATAACGCCGGGCAAGCTTAGTTCTGCGGGAATCCGCAGTTTCAAACAACGTATCTTCAAGGACCGTTACGCGAGCTACGAATTCGCTAAAGGCCGGAGACTCCGGATCTCGTTTGAGCGACCTGACGAGCTGCTCCCAGTGCTCAGAGTCCGCCAACACAAAATTCCAGTCTCCGAGCCGCATCGTCGGATATCTGCGAAGCACCTTGGCCAGTTCATTTGCGTTCGTCAGGCACTGGGCCGGACTGTAGGTGGTCGTGCAGGAGATGGTTACACGGTCAGAAAGTGTTGATGACAGATTGTTGCGCCGAACGTCCGTCACTTTGAGCAATGCAGTCTGTGCGTTGAGGTTGGAAAGGCATAACAGCACGGCAACAATTACACTTTTCACGGCGAACACCTCCTCGGTGCCGCCTACACTGACCGTTTCGATCAGCTACCTCAATGCCAACCGCGTCCAATGCACCTCGCAGAAACGTCAACCGCGAAATAGCGCGGCGACAATGAGATAGCAGGATGTACTAGTTTCAAGGAACGAAGATTCGCCGCCGAACGTATTTGATTTCTTGGCAAAGGGACCGCAAATGGAAGCGTCTAGCACGCCCACATCGACCATCCGGTTCGGTGACTTCGAACTTCTCCCTGACTCGGGCGAGTTGAAGAAGGCGGGCGCGCGGGTGCGGCTTTCGGGGCAGGCCTTCGAGACGCTCGTCCTGTTGGTCGAGGCCAGAGGAAAGATCGTCTCCCGCGAAGAACTGCAGAAGGCCCTATGGGCCAACAGCTCCTTTGGCGACTTCGAGCACGGATTGAACGCGGCAATCAACCGTCTCCGTGGCGCTCTGGGCGACTCCGCCACCGACTCGAGGTTCGTCGAGACCCTCCCACGCCGGGGATACAGGTTCATTCATCCCCTGGTCGAAGAGATGCCGGCCGAAGAGATCCGCACGCCACCCCTGGCAGAGTCGACGCTGTACGACCCTCCGCTCCATCTCGCGCCAGAGCGCAAAGACCCCCGCCTCCGATGGATCGCTGCGGCCTCCGCTCTGCTCCTCATCGTCGCGGCCATATGGATATACCTCGCCCGCCGGCCATCCAACGATTTCGCCGACTTGAAGGAGACACCCCTCACAACCCTGCCCGGCTCGGAGATCAGCCCGACCTTCTCCCCCGACGGCAGTCAGATCGCCTTCGGCTGGGACGGCGAGAACAACGGCGCTGGCTATGACCTTTATGTTCAAACCGTAGGCTCAGAGAATCCTCACCGCCTTACCCATAACCCGGTCCACCCTTGGCTCACCGCTGCCTGGTCGCCCGATGGCCGCTTCATCGCCATCCGTGCAGAGGAGCAGGGTTCCGGGATGATCGAACTGGTTCCCGCAACCGGAGGACCACCCCGCCCCTTGCTTGCCGTTCATGGAGGGGTCGACGGCGGCTTGCTGACCTGGTCTCCCGACTCCAAAATCCTCGTCTTCGCGGAAGGCTCCATGAGGCCTCGCATCGAGCCGGTTCGAACCGGACTCTATTTCCTGCCTCTCGACACCCTGCGGCCAAGATTTGTCGAGACAAATTGCTCCGCGCCGGTCCTGCCCAAGTTCAATCCGAAACAGAACTCCATCGCCTTTGGTTGCATCGACCGCATGGACAGGACCTCGATCGACGTTCTCGAAATTGGCAGTGGCAGAGTCAACGAGTTGCTTACCATGAAGGGCTCCATGAAAGAAAAAGGCCTTGACTGGTCCGCCGACGGGCGCTTCCTCTTCTACTCCTACACCGATCCCGACGGCGGCCGGTTCATCTGGGAGATGGAGGCCGCGCACCCTGAACGTCGCTGGAGGCTTCCTCTCGCTCACGACGCTGGCGATCTCGCCGTTAGCAGCAATGGAGACAGCCTCGCCTATGTGCAGTCTTCTCTCTCAGCCAACATCTGGAAGCTGAACCTGACTGGAGAGCCCGTCGCGCAGATGCTCATTGCATCCACCCGCAGCCAAAACAATCCTGCTATCTCGCCCAACGGCTCAAAGATCGCCTTCGAGTCCGATCGCAGCGGATCACACGAGGTCTGGATCTCTGACTCAGACGGGCACAACGTCCAGCAGATCACCCATTTTGATGCGCTCACGGGAACCCCCTCCTGGTCGCCCGACAGCAAGCTGCTGGCCTTCGACTCCCGCGTCGAAGGAGAGGCAAACGTTTACATCTACAACACCACCGGAGGGGACCTTCGCAAGATTTCTACATCCACGCGCGCCAACAGCCTTCCCTCCTGGTCAAAGGATGGTCGATTCCTCTTCTACGCCAGCGGTGAGGACGGCGACACGCCTTCCGTCTGGCGCGTCCCAGTCGACGGAGGGACAGCGACCAGGATCGCAGCAGACGGCGATCTTCCAGTCATATCTCCCGATGGAACGCACCTCTTCTTCAGAAGGCTGGGGTCTGCCTCCGCAAGCATCATGCGTGTACGGCTCGACGGATCGGATCTCCAGACAATCGATGTCTTACCCGTCGCAGATAGTTCTGTAGCCTGGTGGCCCTCAGCAAACGGCCTGTACATCATCAGCGCGCCGGGGGCGAGCAGTCAGATTGAATATCTGGATATCGCCACCGGAAAACGGAGGTTGGTCTACACGCTGCCAAAGCACGCACTCGACTGGATTGGTGGCCTCGCCGTCTCTTCTGACGGCAAGTGGCTCCTGTTCACACAAGTCGACGAGCAAAAGGCCGACCTGTACCTGCTCACAGGATTGAACTCCGCCGCCAGGCGTTCCCCGGGCATGTGACATAGTAAAACCGTCGTGATTCACAACCAGCTAAGGTGGCGTTGAACACAATGGAAGCTAGTGCGATATGCAGGCCGCGTTTTCCTACCAAAGCAACTTCAAGGCGAATTGAACCTGCCTCGAGGTCGTCGAAGTGCTGGTGATTGCCCCTGCCGTTCCTGAAACACCTGTGGGTGTGAAGACGATCAGGTTGGGAGTATTGAAATTCGCTCGGTTTAGCAGGTTGAAGATTTCGGCTCGAAATTGGACCGTGAGCCGTTCGCTAACGGCCGTGTTTTTGATTGCAGAAAAGTCCCACGTCGCGAGTCCGGGGCCATTCACTGTATCTCGGCCAAGGTTTCCATAGAATCCGCTGTTCGCTGGTGGCGCCAGGAATGCCGCCGGATTGAACCATTGGGCTGGGTTGCCGGTAACAATACGTCCCGTGAAATTCGGGTTTACAAATGGCCTCACAGGATTACGTGTATCTCCGTTGTTTGAGGGGTTATAGCTGAGTTGCGGTGTAATTGGAAATCCCGACTGCAGTGTGACGATGCTAGTTGCCGACCATCCCCCGACGAAGCCGTTGGCCAATCCTGAAAGATCTGTTCCGAAGCGTTTGCCTCGCCCAAAGGGCAACTCGTAAATAGCATTGATTACGCCGATGTTTGTGGCGTTGTACGTCGCACGTCCCCAATCTGCTTGTAAGTTGTATGGATTAGACGCCAAAGCCGGGGCATTTCCTGCCGTCGTCGCGTTCAAGGAATCTCCGTCGTCCAAGGCTTTCGAACATGTGTAAACACCACGGAGAGAAAGATCGTGGCTGAAGCGATGGTTGAGGTCTACCTGAAGCGAATTGTAGCTACTATTGCCGACAGAAAACCAGGTCCACGTATTTGCCAGCGTAGTATTCGCCTTTGGAGCTCCGGAGGGAATGTAATAGGACCCTGCCGGAACGGGCGTGTTCGCGAGCGGTGCAGGGAAGGTGGTCGGATAGACTGCCGGGCAGGGCGAGTTGGGACAGATCGTCGGGACCGGCTCATTGGCATCGATTCCGATGAGTTCGTGATAACCGTGGGATCCTACGTATCCCACGGTCAACGATGTATTTTTATCGAGCGCCTGTTCCAATCTAAGTGAGTAAGAGATCAGAGTGGGCATCTTCAAATTGGGCTGAACACCCCCAGGCACAAGAAGGGCATTTTTCGGCACTGGAGCTTGTGGAGAGATGGGAAGCTGGGCGACGGTCAAAGCAGCAATACTGTAAGTGGGATTGAACGGAGCGTTCTGATCCGTGCGGTATCCAAGCGCGTCCTGCAGCTCGTTATAGATTCCGAACCCGGCGCGGAGGACCGTCCTATCCAGATGAGGACTCCACGCCACACCAACCCGCGGCTCAGGTAGAAACTTTGCGTTATTCGTCGTGAAAGTGTCGTTTCCGACGTGTGGCAGGTTAGAGATGACGCCGTTGGAAAAGGTGTAAGTGGCTGCGCGCCCATGAGCCTCATTCCAGCCGGTTGAGAATTCACCGCGAAAACCGAGACTCAACGTCAGCGTTGGTTTCAACCGAATTACATCCTGAGCGTATCCTGCACCGAACAGAGACCGCCAGTTCATTTCAGTGGGTGCTGGATCATATAAGAAAGTGCTGGTGACTCCGGTCAGGAATGTCTGAAGGCTGGTAAATGTAGCTTGTCCATATTGACTAAGAGCCAGTGTCTCGTTCGATTGGAACTGCTGGAACCAGGCGCCGAAGCTTAGCTGATGAAGGCCGCGCGTTAGTGTCACCCGATCTTCATAGGTGAACAGATTTCTTGCAATCCTTAAGTTACTTCCGTTATTGCTTCCCGCCAGGCCGATCTGAGCTTGGGGATTTGATGCAGCGCTTCCTCCCACAACAACGGCACCTACCGGAAGCCCGGCGAGGAAGCCCGGCACACTAGCTGCGGGTGTGCCGGGGGTTGGCAGTCCAGTGAAGAAGTAACCGGCACGCGAGTATCCAACCCGAGCCACATTCAGTAGAGAAGGCGAAAAGACGTGGGTTTCATCCAGACTGACGACCTGTTCCCTGAGGTTCAGAATGTCGGTGCTATATGGATCGAGCGTCGTCGGCGTGAAATCGCTGCCATCGTCGACGGTGTAGGTCCCCGAAAAAGTGTCTTTCGGTGAGAAGACCTGGTCGACACGGGCAGTTCCAAAGTTCTCCTCGATAGTCTGCAACGGTGTGCTGTAGACCTGCGCGATTCCGCTAAAGTCAGGATCGGTCGCTGTAGGGGTCGGCCATAAATTGAGCAACGGTTTCACGCTAGCGACGGCCGCTGCGCGGGAGGCCAGGTCGGGGACAAATGCCACCGATGTCTGGTGCAGGTGTTGCCGAAATCCCTCGTAGTTCGCGAACAAAAAGGTCTTATTCTTTCTCAAAGGACCGCCAGACGCTGCTCCGAATTGATTTCGTTGAAATAGTGGCGGTCCGCCCAGGTCAAAGTAGTTGGGTGCGTCCAGCGCATTGTTCCGCAGGAATTCATAGACCGATCCGTGCCACTGGTTGGTTCCTGATTGCGTTACGATAATCACCTGACCGCCAGGCCGCTTCCCGTATTCGGCACCGTAAGAGTCGCGCAGCACGTTAAACTCACGGACTGCTTCAACGCCCAGGAGTTGTTGGCTGGGACCTCCTGGTTGCATATTATTTTCGGCGGCGCCGGTGAACTCAACGCCATTCAACAAGAAGAGATTTTGTTGAGGCCGATTTCCTGATACCGCAAAGTTATTGCCGGTCGTCGAATTTGAAACTCCGATGCCACCTGTTTTCTGTGAAGTGAAGTTTACGATTCCCGGGTTGAGCGGTAGAAGCAAATCATAGCTTCGCCCATTCAGAGGCAGTTCTTTCACTTGCTTTTCGCCGACCAACCCAGAGATATCCTGAGTGCTGACATTGACGATGGGTGCGTCTTCCGTCACCGTCACTTGTTCTTTCACTTGACCAACCTGAAGAACCAAATCGGCAGTGGCGTCCTGGCCTACCACCAGGATGACTCCGGTTCGTATCCGCTGATCGTAGCCCTGCTTTGTGGCACGAACCTCATAGCGTCCAAGAGGAAGCGCAACCATCTCATATTGACCCACCTGGCTCGTAACAACTGTTCGCGACACTCCTGTGTCAAGGTCGTTCGCCGTTACAGTCGCTGACGCAACCGCGCCCCCGGTAGAATCGATGACTCTACCTGACAAAGTTGCAGACACCTGCGCTCCTGCGCAAACAGACAAAAGGCACAGGCAGCTGAGTATTACTGGCAAGCGAAAAAATGTTCGCATCATTGCGGCCTCGTCGAGTGTGTTGATGCATTGGTCTAGATTTGGGTTTCGTGATTTTGTGCACTGGGCACGGCCAGTACACGATGAAGCACCGCCCCGGTTACAGGAGTCCACTCTTGAATTACAAGAAGCCCCGAGCGTGCAGTTGCAGCCTCTCTCCGTGGGGCAGAGAAGACCGGAAGATGACCTAACTGTTCCGCCATGAAGGGATGCACAATACGATTGGAAACGTATTAAACCGTTATTGTCAATGTGACTTGGACAAAACGAGTCTCCAATGACCCGTCTCGCTAGAGGCGCTAAGTGGGGGTTCTCATCTTCATCCGTGGCACCAAGATGGCTGACCTATTGCGCGCTTTCGGTCTTGCGCAAGCCATAACCGGAAAGCCCTTCTATGTAAGCGATGAATCGGAACAGAAGACCTACGTAGCTTCCGTAGCCCCGACGGGACACTCACGAACACACGGCTCTTTGCGGAACAGGGTGGCGAAAGTGTCACCCAGGATTCCGAAGGAAATGTCTACATCGCCACCGTTCAAATCTATGTCTACAATTCGTCCGGCAAACTGCTTGACACAATCGACGTGCCAGACCGTCGCACAGATTTGGTGTTTGGGGGCAAAGACGGTCGAACTCTTTTCATCCTGGCGCGCAATTCACTCTATGAAGTACAGACACGAGCCTACGGATTGGTCGAATAGTCATCTGTGTGACTCTGAGCCCACACACATATCTGTCACCTTCGCTTTTGCTTCTTCGATGAAATCTTCGACTCGACTGGAGGTGGTCGCCAGTGACGAGCTCGATCTCACGCGGATAGACCGACGGGTCAGATCTATGGAATTGTGACTGGGCCGATCACTGCCGGCACTCCTTCGCCGGCGTCGTTTAGAGCTGAGACGCTGAAGTTGTACGAGACTCCGGACGTGAGTCCGTCGATCACGTTGAAGGTCGCATGTTTGCCTTCAAGTGCGGTGATGTTACGTCCCGTGAAGAGGACTTTACGACCTCCGGGAGAGACCGTGACGGCATAGGCGATCACGGGTGCTGGTTCGGATTCTTTGGAGAGCGGAGAAGCTGGGAGTTGGAAGTGAATGCTTACTTCGCCCTTGGCTGCACGGACCGAGACGTTTTCGGGTGCCGCGGGAACGTCGATGGCGCGCGCGGTTGGAGTGACCGGGCGGGAGGGCAGGGAATCGGGGCTGCGACCTTGATGATTGACGGCTGCGACGGTAAAGGTGAGCGGCTTGCCGTTGGCGACTCCGGGAATCTTGAGGTAGGTATGCTTCCAGAAGTCTGCGTCGGAGATGGTGGCTTCGGTTCCGTCCGACGCGCGTACTACGTAGCGTTCGACTGGCGATGCGCCCTGCTGGACCGAAGGGCTCCAGGTGACGTAAACGGAGCCGTTTCCTCCCCAGGCGGCTACGCGGCTCGGCGGTTCCGGTGCTGATGGCTTGGCGAAGCGCAGATTTGTGATGTCCCGGAAGGATGGTTCGAGTCCGGCTTGCTGCAGGACGGCGGATGGAACTTCTGCAAGGGAGTTGATGAGGCGGTTTCCGCGCTCGGTGACGTTCTCGTTCGAGGAGTCGGGGTCGCCCTGTTGCCAGAAGTTGTCCGCAATGAGAAGGGGATCGTAGTTCTTGCCGCCGTGGCCATCGTACCAGTCGCGATGACGGCTGCCCCAGTTGTCGTGGTTGGTGTGGAACATGACATTGCCGCTGACGGTAATCATGGAAGAGCCGTTGTCGGTGTAAATGCCGTGGCCGGAGCTGTACTGGTCGTAGATGACGTTGCCAGAGACGCGCTCGCCATCTTCAAGGGTTTCACCGGTGCGACCCTGCGTGTAGATGCCGCCGCCATCCGAGAGGACCAGCATGAAGTTACGGATCAGGTTGTTCGAGATAACGTTGTGGGA